>OLRK01001519.1_pt1 | contig 18796 bp, 16 predicted proteins | sample 1672911 | NCBI WGS metagenome assembly OLRK01 (sample SAMEA3136736, study PRJEB25190) | human gut metagenome | biome: human gut; feature: human-associated habitat; material: faeces | place: Austria | collected 2013 | reverse complement strand
GATCTGTTGTGTCGAAATAAAAGATGTGTTCATGTCGAATTCCTCCTGATAAGATCGTTTATGCATCTTCATTCTTACCTGTTTTCAACTATTTACACATCTTTTTCTACATTCTCTCGTCATCATCGCATGCCTTTTTGCTTATGCAGTCAATAAGTGTATTTTATCTTGCTGCTCCTCAAATCAAAGCGTCATTTCGCTTTTCTTTCATTGTTATTTCAATGATGTGGCATGCGGATTACTGTTTCCGGCTTATTGTAATCTGCTGCTGGAATCCAGATATGCCTGTTTTGACCGGTTATGGAAGATCGAGCTGTTATTGTTTTGCTGCGGAATCTTTTGGGAGTATGCCGCACCTCTTTTTATTTCCTATTCGATCAGTGATCCTTGGGACATCATCGCTTATATGAGCGGCGGTCTTATATATTGGCTGATGTTTTTTCACGGACAGAGAACAAAATCGTTTCATAATTCGAGAAGTATCGGAAATGTGTGACGATTTTTTTGTATCGTCCGGCTGTAGCTGCAAAAAGAAGGAAAGGGATGATGAATGATGAAAACAAGAAATACTTTGGCAGCTTTTTTGATCATAGGGACTATGCTTGTTTCGATGATCTGTCCGTCTGCGCTTCACGCGGCCGAAATTGATGTTTTTTATGATGATTTCGACGGGGATGCTTTGAACAGCGACAAGTGGCTGGTTGCCGAAAAGGCATGGGGCGGTTTTAACGGCGGCGTGGTTCCCGAAAATGTGTCGGTAGAAGATGGAAAATTAAAGCTGGAAGGGCATGGCAATTTATATGACGGGGATATCGAAGGTGTTAACCATGATCTGCCCAGTGGCATCCGTACCGGCGCAGCGATTGCGACACGTGAGTATTATGCTTCCGGCAGCTATGAGGTCGTCGCGAAGATTGCCCCTGTCTTGGGAGCATGCTCAGCAATGTGGACATTCGAATACGAAGAGTACGAACAGGGAACGCCGGAATATGAGGCATCCGGGGCAACGTGCCAGAACTATATCGTCAACCACGAAATCGATATCGAGATCCCGGGCCGGCCTTCCTCCAATGCATCACCCAGCTTTGCGTATGCTTTATGCAATTCATATACGAATGAAAACAGAGTTACGACAAACTATACAAAACTGCCTTATGCCGTTGATGACGGAGCCTTCCATACGTATCGTTTTGACTGGCATACAGGCGATACGGATGAGCAGCCAAGAGTGGACTACTACATTGACGGCCATTTGATCTGTGTCTGCACGACCAACATTCCAACCAATGCCAGCCGGTTTTGGCTGGGAATCTGGTTTCCGAGCAGTGCGGATACGGACAAAGACGGTTACGGTGACAGCGGATGGTGCGGAACGGCTGATTTTGATACAGCGGTGTTTGAAATAGATTCGGTAAAGATCACACCTTATCATGAAGCCGGCGATACGCCGCAGAAGGAAACGTATCCGAAATCCGGCTGGGCTGTTGATTCTTTTCCTGAAGATATCGAAGCAGAACATTTTGACCATGTGATCAACGGTGATTTTTCATCCGGCAGCGAAGGCTGGCAGCTTTTCGGCGATGCGCGGATTAACGATGGTTATGCCTGGTTGAGCTCGGGTGCACATACCGATACGATCACCCAACTGGTGCCTGTATTGCCAAAAATGACCTATACGCTGGCTGCTGATGTTGTCGCGGACGGAATCGAAGTGACGATCGGTGTCCGAAAGCCAAACGGTACGATGAGCGAAACAAAGAAAGTCTGTACGTCCGGCAGAACAACAGTTACGTTTACGACCGAATCCGGTATCAGCGAGATGGAACTGTTTGCCGAAGTGCTGCGTTATCAAGATGACGAGAAGCCAGTCAAAGTAGATAATATCACGCTGACCAGCGGAAAAGAGCCTTTGGAAGGTGATGCCGCTGTGGATCCTTTGCCGCCGGATGAGGACGATCCGCCGGCTTCAGATACGGAAAATCGGATTCAAAACGGATCTTTTGATGAAGGTGAACAGAGCTGGACACGGTCCGGCAGTGCCCGTATAGAGAATGGCCGTGCTTTCCTTGCTTCCGGACCAGACACAGACTGTATTTCCCAGATTGTAACGATCGAAAAAGGCAGGACCTATACACTGTCGGCCGATGTGATCAGCAGCGGGACTGAAATCGAGATCGGCGTAAACGACTATAACGGGCGTTACACTAATCTTTCAAAAACCGTTGATGCTTCCGGAAAAGTATATCTTACATTTACAGCGGCACAACATATCGATCAGGTTGAAATCTATCTGCAGGTACTTCGATACCAAGATAACGGCGTGACGGTTGCAGTTGACGATGTGACCCTTGTTTCAGAAGAAACAGTTGCAGATGAGCCTGATCCGCAGCCTCCTGCTGCAGGAGAAATCCTTAAAAACGGATCTTTTGACGATGACGCTTACTGGAATCGGATCGGATCTGCCCAGATCGTTAATGGGAAAGCACTGCTTGCTTCCGGCAATGATACAGACATCATCGAACAGACAGTGACACTTGAACCGTATACGACCTATATGCTGCGTGCGGATCTGCTGACTTCCGGATGTGTCGTTGACCTGATCGTTTCAGATTTCAACGGAAAGTACAGTGAAACAAAGCAATCCTATGCACGATCCGCGGCCGGAGAACTGGTATTTACGACAGGCAGTGATGCACAGGCTGTACGGATCTCGATTCATGTTCTGCGCTATCAAACGGCAGACAATACAGTTGAGGTCGATAATGCAACGCTTATCAAGATATGATGATACTGATTGATTCATAAGCAAACTAAATAGTGGATCTCTGTGTAATGCAAAATAGAGATCCACTATTTAATGCAAAATAAGTGATGTATGCTTCCGGCATATATTTATTTTGATTTGTTTTTATCCTGTGTTTTTCATATATGCAAATCTAAGATAGGATTCATAGGGATGTTGCTATACAATGATAGCGGGGGTGGTAAGATGCTTAAGAAAGCCGGAGACTTGTTGATTGGAAAACATTTAGCAAAATTGATCGACACAAAATATGAATCAAGAAGACAATTTGTAAAAGAATATCTGAAACTGGAAAGTGACGATGTTGATGATCATAATATAACGAACATGAGCAATCGTCTGTCCCAGATCCTGAATGGAAATAAATCCATCCAGACGTATGATCTGCCAATCTTCAGTACTCTTTTGGATATTTCAATCGAGGAGATCCTTAGCGGCGGCACATACCGTGCAGCTTTTGCTGATCGCATCACAAACTATCGAATCGCAGCTTCAAAAGATAAATCGGAATGGGAACGTTACCTTCAAATGAAGGAGCAGATCATTCTGAATGCCGATGAATACGGAAAAACAGTCCTGGATTATGCTTTGGAGTTCGAGAACTATGATTTTATGAAATTCTTAATGGAACAGGGCCATATTCAATTTGTCGGACCTAGAAAATCAAGCGATTTTTCTGGTAATTTCGGGGCTCGTACAACGATTGAAAACAATCAAAAGCTTTATCATAACTTGAATACGTTAAACGGTGATATAAAAAGTAAGGTAAACCTGAGAGGAAGACTGATCGCGCTCGCTGTAAAACAAAATGATGCGGATATGCTGAAAGAACTTCGTGCAAGAGAGATTCCTGTTTTATATGATGGAATGAATGGAGGAAACGGAACAATAGGCAAAGATGATTATTATATGCCGGAGCTTCAGAATGCGTTGCTGGATGCAGATGATGATATCATCCATTATTTTTCACAGGAATATGAGATTACCGATAATAGGAACGTGGTCAATCGATATATCTATCCGTTTATCGGGAATCTGATCGATCAGATGCTGGAAAAACGAAAGGAAGATGCGGCAAAAAAACTTCTTGAAGGAGCACTTGAACATAATCGTTATGTATATGAGGGACTAAAGGAACGGATGGATTATGTCTCATATATTTATAAGCAGAAGGAACTGGCATATAAATATGCATGTGCAAAAAATGAGCAGTTTGAACAAAAGGAAGATATTTCGTTGTCTGAAGATGAGAAAGAATTGATCAGAAAAACAACAAAAGAAGGTTTGTATTATTATAAAAATGAAGATTTTGTCAGATATCTTGTAATGGTACCGAATCATAATCCGCTTCTGCATAAAAATATAATTTCGGATTATGTACAAGTTCGCAGTGCCTCAAACAATGCCGCTATACAGCGACTGATTACAGAAGTAAATGAATTGTACGAAAAAATCAATACAATAGAACCAAACATTTAAAAGAAAGAAAAATGATGAGAAAACGATTATTTGATCACAAAGACGAAGATTATGCACAGATGATATCTGACAATATGGCAATGAACTCGGATAGAGATTTGATGCTGTGTATGGGAGAGCATATGGCAATGGATTTGGATTCAGGCGAGCTGCATTTGGTATCAGAATGGTCAGATGATGAAGAATAATGAGCAAGGCTGTCTTTTAGCGAGACAGCTTTTTAGTTTTGGATTTTCTGTGTTAAAATGTTTGTGTAATCATTTAAAATAAAACAGGGAGTAATGTACATGGTGAGAATTTTGTTTATATGCCACGGCAATACATAAATTCTAATTCAAAATTCCCTGATATTACTTTGTTTTTGGAAGCAGAATAAAACAATTTACTACTAGTTAAAATTAATTGTCTCGCCACGATACTTCTCATATAATTCTATAATAAATTTAAGACATAATCATAAAAATATTCCTTTAGTACAATCGACCAATGCGTTGATGGCACTTAAAAACATAGAAAATTATTGATAAATATGATGTTCTTAATAATATAGAAAGATTTTATCGTATGATAAAAATAAGCTTTATTTGTTACGACAGGAGTTACAGAGAGAGTTACCTGGTGGCTTCTGGCATCTGAAATGTGGCAAATCGAGGCAAAAAGGCAGAAGGCAACTACGATTTTACTACTACTGAGGAAAGAACAGTGGATAATATGAAAGTTTTGATCCGGGAGAGTCAATGGTATCTGCTGTTTTTTTGTATTCTTCCGATAAAAGCTAAATATTATTCCGATAATTAGGATATGTTATTAATTAAGCGAGGCGAAATACTTATATATATGTCAGTGAAACAAGCGTCAGAGAAATGGGGAATTTCAGATAGAAGAGTACGAATTTTATGCTCAGAAGGAAAAATCCAGAGATTTATCCGTGTGGGGTGTAATTGGAAGATTCCGGAAGAGCCAAAAAAACCGGAGGATGGTCTATATAGGTCTGCAGAAAGTCTGTTAGAGATGATTGACCGAAAGAAAAAGGAATTGGATACCAGGCGCCCATTGACAGAAGGATAATATTGTCAATCTATATTTTACCAAAAATGCTGTTTTTAATTTCACCAGTTTTGCTAGTCTTTCTCTTCTAGCTGGGACAGTATATCCTTGACTCTGTAAGAGGGGCCAACAATATTGATGATGTGACTATGATGCAGTAAACGATCTAGTATTGCATTTGTTATCACTGGATCATTGAATATTTCTGCCCATTTGGATAGTGCTTTATTGGTGGTGATGATTGTTGATCTTTTTTCGTATCTTCTGGATATGAGCTGAAAGAAAAGATTGGCTGCTTTTTCATCTAGATTAAGATATCCGATTTCATCAATGATCAACACCCTATATCTCGTATACAGTTTCAGTCTCTTTTCCAGTCGGTTCTCTTCTGCTGCAGCCATCAGATCGGAAATCAGGTTCTGGCATGATATGAAATGTACACTGTACCTTTTGAGTGCCGCTTCAATCCCAATTGAGGTTGCCAAATGAGTCTTTCCAGTCCCAGGTGATCCTACAAACAGAATGTTTTCTTTGTTTTCGATGAATCTCAAGGTAGCCAGATCGTCAATTTCTTCCCTGTCCAGAGAAGGCTGAAATGCAAAATCATAGTCATTGATTCTTTTTAGAAACGGAAAGCCGGCTGTCTTGACGCTGTTGTTCATGAGCCTTTCATTGCGCATTGTTCTTTCTTTTTCGGTCAGTTCATAAAGCGCATCGATGAAGCTTTTTTCTTTGCTGGCAACCATATCGGTATAGATTGACAGATTGTTTTTTATTGACAGCAGCTTGAGTTCTTCCAGGTTGTTGATAAGTTTGTTATAGTTTGTCATTGGTCATATTTTCTCCTTTTCCCAGTATGCTCAGTCTTTTCAGATTTTCATCGGACATTTTTCTGATGTCCGCATCACTGATTCCACGAATATTGTCAGACAGTGCTCTTAAGTAATGATCGGTGTCGTAATTGATCTTATTATGTGTTATATTATGTTTGGCGATGAGTTTAGAATTACAGTAGATATACAGTTCTTCAGAAACAGGATATATATCTACGGTTCTATTGATATATTCAGAGCCAACAGAATATTTATTTCCACGATAGCTGATCAGCAGAGTATCAGGTACTGTCTGTTTTATATGTTCGGTCAGATATGAATCAAGGAGTACCTTGCTGGTAAGTGGTCTTAAATATTCTTTTTCTTTTTCAAACAGTGCCGATGGCGGCATGTTTGTTCCTGTATTGATCTGTCTGTTGGCATCAGCCGTTACTGTATCTTCGATCAGTTCAATAAGATCATTTTCAGTTTTCAGCTTACCGTTGTACGGGAATATCCAGCTGATAAACTTGTTGGAATTTTCTACCTTTCCTTTCGTCTGTGGTGTCTTTGCCTTACACAGCTTTAAAGTGGCACCTATGTCTTTAAAAAGTGCAGAAACTTTTGGATTGATTTTTTTATTGGCATCTCTGCAGGAAACGATGGCAGACATGTTGTCCGTCAGATATTCATCGCAGATTCCACCGATCTTGTTGACGGCCTTGATAAAGCAGTGAAGAAAGTCATCCGTTCCCTTGTGTGATGAATAAATAAATACATGCTCTCTTGAATAGCCTAAAGTCAGGGAAAAGACATTAAAATGAATGACCTGACCGTTTTCAAGTGTAAACTGCAGATCTTCTTTCCAGTCAAACTGTGCCTGTTTGCCGGGAGGTGTTTCATAAAGGACATGAGGCCTGTTGTTTTTTCTGATCCGTCCTCTTTTGTGGTAGAAATAGTTTCTCAGTGAGTTGTAATCACCAGGCAGTTTGTCCTCGCCATACTGATGGGAGAGGAACAGCCAAAGAGCCTTGTAAGAGACATGTCCTGATCTTAAAAGCTGATCACACTCTTGTGAATACCGGTCCCATTTGGATATTCCTTTTCTACTTTTCCTTTTAGGAATGCCATCATAGTCATAGTATTTTTTTATGGTGTGTCGATCAATTCCGTATTCTCTTTGAAGTGCAGAATAGTTGGGCTTGATACCGTAATCTTTCATAATTCGTAATTCTCCTAACAGATTTCTGTTCATAATATTACCCTTTATATACCTTTCAAAAACAGTATATAAAAAGTAACCCTAAGCTGATATAAATTTACCAATATTGGTGAATTTATTTTCAGCATTTTTGGTTACTTTAAGATTAGCAGTATTAAAGGAGAGGTTTAGCCTCTTACAGAAGAATTTGTGGTGGAATATACCTATAATTTCAATGCGATTGAAGGGAATACGCTGACCTTGAAGTAAACAAACAGATATGGTGCTGCGTGATCTCACGATTAATCCAAAATCTCTCAAAGACCATATGGAGGCAATCGGACATAAAGAGCTTTCTATTTTGTACGGAATCTAGTAAAGGCGCAAGTACCATTATCAGAGAGTGTGATAAAACAGATTCATTATCAGAAACTGGCGGATAAAAAAGATGACCGTGGGGTTTACAGAAGAGTTCCAATAAGAATTATGAGGGTGAAACATGAGCCGGCACAGCCTTATCTTATTCAACCTAGGATGGAGCAGTTTCTGGAAGCTTATAGGAACAGCACCGAGCATATCATTTCTAGACTTATACGGTTCCATATTGAATTTGAAGGCATTCACCCGTTCATTGATGGTAATGACCATACGGAACGGTTGCTTGTAAATCTGGAACTGATGAAAGTAGGGTATCCGCCGATTGATATTAAATTTACAGATCGGCTTGCTTATTACAATGATTTTGATGAATATCATGTAAATCATATTCTGAATTCGATGAAAAAGTTATTTGCAGAGTATTTGAATACAAGGTGAGACAGCTATCTGGCGATGTTGGAATAATGAAATAGTGTGGAGGTGTGGGAATGTTAGTTTCAGAATATTTTGAATTGGACGATGAACTGGATAAAATGGGTGTATTTGGTTGTATCCTAGATAATGATAGTAGTTTTTTTTTAAATCTTATGCGTTTAGAAATAGAAAAGAAAACTAATGTTTGAATGTGTTGTTGGAGAAGAAACCAAACCGATTTCTGGATAGGAATTAACCTTAAAATGCAGATTCTATGGCGGGAAATTGATTAATTCAGGATTAAATCAAGTGTTTTATCGAACAAGTATATTGAAGTAAAAAATGAAGTTTTCTATGTGGATAAACAGATTGATACAGCAAATCCTTTTCTGTTACGATAGGATTATTCGTTATGTATATATATCTTTTTGAACAGCGAATGGTGAGGAGCTTCGATAGATTGTGAAAAGAAGACCTGGTGATTTTCGGATAAGAGATAGGCTTGTAGCGTAAAGACCTTATTGCAGGAAGAAATTGCAGACCCAAGACAACACAAAAGAAGGCATAACAATTATTGATATCTTAGAAAATGATGTGAAATTTAAACAAAGAGATTTGTTTACAAATTGAAATGACTGTATGATCAGATTGAAAAGGTCTATTATTTAATAATCAGATAATTGTTTTATTTTTGATTAAGAATCAGAAAAGATTCATTAATGATTTAACTAGTAAATAATAAATAACAAATATTTGACAGATACCGGTCTCACAGTGCAAAATAAGTATTAGGAATATCGAAATTAAAAATTACAAAATAAGTATACAGAGAGGCCTGTGCAAAAGAAAATGACATTGGAGGAATAGTTGCAAGTTATATTAGCTAGATAAAAGCTTTTTTATTCTATATTAGAGTGTAATAGGTCATTTTCTGTTATAAAAAGGAGATCGACAGATTAAATGGTTAAAGACATAATTAATAATCCATTTGATCATCTTGTCGCAAAGTACAATGGGCAAGAATTATGGCTGCCATATCAAATGCATCTTAAAGATATGGCAGGTGTAATAGATCATTTGGTTACTCATTGGTTGCCGGCTCATATTTCAGAACTTATTTCTGAAAATAATCAATTCATCGATTTGCAAAATTTATGTAAATTTATTGCAATGGTCCATGATATCGGAAAAGCTACTCCTATTTTTCAGGCAAAGATATGTGACCGGTCTGAGTATTTAAAAGAGAGAGTCATAGCATCAGGATTAGATATTCAGCCATTATCTGCATTTATCGATCCAACCAAGACCCCGCATGCTTTTGCCGGAGAGGCGATTCTCTTAAAAAAAGGGTGTCCGGAGGGAATCGCAGCTATCGTGGGAGCACATCATGGCGTGCCTTATTCAGATGTAGAGGATCCAGAAGACCTGATGGAATACTATGAAGAAAATTTCTATGGAAATAAAGGAAAATCTGATATACAAGGACAAAAATGGGATACGATATGGGAAATTTGGATTGAGTATGCTTTGACTTACAGTGGTTATCGTAGCTTGAATGAATTACCTGATATCAGTACTCCTGTTCAGATGATATTGAGTGGTCTTTTGATGATGGCAGATTGGATCGCCAGTAATACAGATTATGCTCCCTTAATTCCTTTAGAAGAAAAAGAAGAAGCATACTTCTACCCTGAAAGGATAGATCAGATATGGGAGAGCTTAAATTTGCCAGATCAATGGATTCCATGCTGTTGGTTTATGGATGATGATATTTTCAGGCAAAAATATGGTTTTATTCCTAACGAAATGCAACGTCAGATGATTCAAGTTGTGCAAGATGCACCGGCTCCTGGAATTTATGTTCTTGAGGCACAAATGGGATTGGGAAAGACAGAAGCAGCTCTTTCAGCAGCAGAAATTCTTGCCAGTAAATGGCATTGTGAGGGGATATTTTTTGGGCTTCCAACGCAAGCGACAGCAAACGGAATATTTCCAAGGTTAAAAGATTGGGCTGAAGCAGAAGGCCAATCAGAGGAAATAAGGATCGGTATTCGATTGGCACATGGGATGGCTATGCTTAACAAAGGATATCGTGAGTTATTTCATGGACAGGCTTCTCAAAATGAGGATAGTTATGCAGGAGGTCTGATCGTACACAAATGGTTTGAAGGGAGAAAACAGGCACTTTTGTCTTCGTTTGTTATCGGAACCGTAGATCAGCTGCTGATGGCAGCTTTACAGCAAAAGCACGTTATGCTGAGACACCTGGGGCTTGCAGGAAAAGTCGTGATCATTGACGAATGTCATGCTTACGATACTTATATGAGTTGTTATTTAGAACGGGCATTAGAATGGCTGGGGATATATAAAGTGCCTGTTATCTTATTATCAGCAACGCTTCCGATAAAACGTCGTGTAAGATTAATAGAAGCCTATCTTGGAGGAAAATTAAATGACACTGCAAACGGATGGCGTGAAAATAATTCATATCCTTTGCTTACATACACATTTGAGAATGATGTAAGGCAGCGAGAGATTCTCGTGGACACGCCAAGAAAGAAAATTCGTATTATAAGAAAAAAAGAAAAAGATATCCCAGATATTCTGAAAGAACAACTTTCTGAAGGAGGCTCTGCTGGAGTAATTGTTAATACTGTATTGCAGGCACAGGAAATTGCAAAAAAAATAAGGAAAGAGCTTTCAGATTATGAAGTGTTATTGGTCCATGCCAGATTCACAATGGCAGATCGTCAGAAAAAAGAAGAAGAACTGCTGGCAAGGCTTGGGAAAATGTCTGTTCCGGAGACAAGAAATCTTATTGTCATCGGAACACAGATTTTGGAACAGTCTTTGGATATCGATTTTGATTTCTTGATTACTCAGGTTGCACCAATGGATTTATTGCTTCAAAGAATTGGGCGTCTCCAACGTCATTCTAACCGCAAAAGGCCAAAACGGTTAGAAGAACCTGTTTGTATTGTTTGTAAAAATGATGGAAACGATATGGGATCGCGTCAAATTTATGGAGATTGGTTGCTTATGCGAACAGAGGAACTAATGCCAAAAAATATAATTTTGCCTGACGATATTTCTCCTTTGGTTCAGGAAACCTATAGGGATATGGAAAAAGATGAGACATTGTATTCCATTTGGAAAAATCATGAAAAAAACCAGAAAATCAAAGAAAGTAAAGCACAAAGTCATAGACTGCCTCAGAAAAAACAATTAGATGAAACAATACATGGCATTCTTGCTCATGATATCAGAGACAGGGAATCGGATGCACTTGCGAGAGTAAGGGATGGAGAATCTGTAATTTGTGTTTTGATTATGGTCGATCTTGAAGATGGAACAGCAGGTTTTGTTCCATGGCAAAGTAAGGGAGAAAGAATCCTCATGGACCATATGCCGTCTGAGGAAGAAAGCCGTAAGATCCTTTTACAGAAAGTACAGCTTCCTCGGGTATTGAGCGTGTATAAATATGAGGAGTGTTTGATGGAACTTGAAAAACGGAATTTGGAATATCTTGAGGAATGGCAGCGAGCAAAGAAACTCGCTGGAGAGCTGATTTTAATGCTTTCTTCAGCGTTATCAGTAGAACTTTGCGGCTTCAATTTAAATTATGATGAACAAAACGGACTAACTTATAGGAAGGAGGAGTAACGTGAAAGAAAGTGAATTTCATTTATGCAAGGAACCATGGATTTGTGTGATGGGAAAGGATTATCAAATTAAAAAGGTTACTTTAGTCGAAGCCATTCTTCATGCTGAGCAATACCGTGATCTTGCGGGGGAAACAGAAACGCAAAATATAGCAGTTCTGCGTTTTATGCTGGCTGTATTACATACTGTTTTTTTCAGATGTAATGAAGAGGGAAAATTGGAAAAGATTGATTCGGCAAAGGAAGCTTTTAAAAGATGGAAGGCTATATGGGATAGAGGAAGTTTTCCTGAGAAACCTGTTCAGGACTATTTTTCAAAATGGGAAAACAGATTCTGGTTATTTGATTCACAATACCCATTTTATCAAGTACCTGAAATCCAAGGAACAGAGAATCCGGTGAAGAAAATGAATGGGGAGGTGGTAGAAAGCAATAATAAAATTCAATTATTTTCCATGAGAAGCGGAAAAGAGAAGAATGAATTAAGATATGATGAAGCGGCACGCTGGCTGATTTATTTGCAGGCTTTTGACGACACCGCAGCAAAAAAACCATCACCAAAACTTTGTCTTGTTGGCAGCATCGGAATTATCACTGTTAAAGGCGATTCTTTGTTTGAAACACTAATGTTGAATTTGACATTATTAAAAGATGGACAAGAACTTTGGGGAGAGGCTAAACCTTCCTGGGAAAGAAAAAAACCTTCAACACAAAAGTTAGAAGAAATACCGATACCCGATAATCAGGCAGAGCTTCTATCACTGCAGTGTCGCCGGATACTTTTGCATAGGGAAGGTGACATTGTAGTCGGTTATACGGAGGCAGCAGGGGAATATATAGAAAAGGAAAGTGCTTTTGTAGAGCAAATGACTTTCTGGAGCCTAAAGAAAAAAGGAAAAGATATTGAGCAATTTTTTCCAAGACTTCATGATAGTTCAAAACAGATGTGGAGAGATTTTTCAGTTCTCCTTGGAAATTCTTCGAGAATGCCGGGAGTGGTCTCATGGGTAAAAAAGATTCAGAGCAAAAAATTATTCCCCAAAACCAGATTCGTTAAATTTCGAATCGTTGGTGTTGAGTATGGAAGTATGAATTGCGGAGTCGTAGATGAATTTTCAGACTCTTTGGAGTTTCATGCCAGTATTTTGGATGATTTGAGTCAAAAATGGCAGAACATTATTATGACTGAGATAGAAAGATGCAATCGTCTTGCGTTAATTGTCGGGCAGCTTGGCCGAAATCTGGAAAAGGCGATCGGCGGGGACGGAATCAGTGCTGAGAAACGAACGAAAGAACAGGCTTATTATCGGCTAGATATTCCTTTTCGACAATGGCTTTTGCAGATCGACCCTGAACAGAATCTCGAAAAAGAAAAACAATATCGAATGGAATGGAAAAAAATGTCCAATACAATTATTAAAAATCTTGGAAAGGAGTTAGTGGACCAGGTGGGGAGTATAGCAGTTGCTGGAAGGACAGTTAAAGAAAAAATAAATAAAATAGATGTCGAACGACATTATAGTGCTCCAGAGGCATTTAATATTTTTCTGCATTTGTTAGGTCAATGTGATGATTAAACAGGAGGTGAAATATGAAAACGAATGTTTCTGCAAAACAAGTGGAGTCTTTCACTAGGATGAAAATCGCAAGACTACTTCAGCAATCAAAAGAAAATACAAAAGTCTTGGCGGAACTAAGGCGTGGAATCGGCAAAGAACCGGGAGAGATGCCTCAGTTGTGGGGATATTATCTGCATTCCATGCCGGAAGAATTTTACGGTGATACTGAGCCGAGTCGCGCCGAATGGGCCGTATACGTTGCACTTACATTATTTGCGTTGCATCAGCAGGGAAAAAATCCGCAGACAGAACTAATGCAGAAAGACGGACAATCGATAGGAAAGGCACTATCATATCTGGTACACAGTGAGGATGATCTGGAGCGAATAACAAGACGTTTCAATATAATTGCTACAGCCAGCAGCGTAGAAGAACTTTTCCATTACATGAGATCTGCAATTCAGTTGCTCAGAGGAGAGCACATTGGCTTAGATTATGCAAAGCTGGCTGGAGATATTTACTGTTTTCAATTTCCGGAATTGATTTCGAATGTCAGGCTCAGATGGGGACAGGATTTTTATAGAAGAAAACTAGATGAAGGAAAATAAAATGGAGGAAAGAAATGAATAATTATTATCTTGATTTACATGTATTACAAACCGTACCGCCTAGTTGCGTTAATCGTGACGATACAGGGAGTCCTAAAACGGCAATTTATGGAGGAGTATCAAGAGCAAGGGTGTCCAGTCAGGCATGGAAACACGCGATGAGAATTATGTTTAAAGATATTTTCACAGAAGATCAGATTGGTGTGCGAACAAAAGATACTGTGGAATTGGTAGTAAAAGAGCTCAAAAAGCTTGGTTATGATGGGAAAATTGAAAAAAAAGCAGTGGAAGCGTTAAAAAAAGGAGGGATTAAGCTTAACAAAGATGGAAAATCAGATGCATTGTTTTTTATGAGTCATTTGCAGGCTCGAAAACTGGCCGAACTAATCATTTCAGATAATGACGACTCAAATGATTACAAAGCTGCGTTAATAAACTCTCCAGCTGTGGATATAGCGTTGTTTGGACGTATGGTTGCCAGTGATCCATCTCTGAATTTTGATGCAGCTGTACAGGTGGCGCATAGTATTTCTACTCATGAGGTAAAAAATGAATATGATTATTTTACGGCTGTAGATGACCTTACCTCAAATGATAATTCTGGAGCAGGACATCTTGGAACTGTAGAGTTTCATTCAGCTACGCTATATCGCTATGCAACAGTTAATTTACTTGAATTAAAGAATAATCTAAGTTCTGACACGGTACAGGCAGTAAAAGGGTTTGTTAAGGCATTTCTGCTCTCAATGCCAAGCGGCAAGCAGAATACATTTGCAAACAGGACTGTACCTGATTTTGCATATGTCACACTTCGAAGGGATCAACCGGTCAACTTGGCAGGAGCTTTTGAAAAGCCAGTCTATACAAGAAAAGAAGGATATGTTGAAAAATCTGTTCAGGCATTAGAAGAATATGCGAAGATAACGTATGATTCATTTGTAGATGCACCACAAGAAGCCTACTGTGTGGGAGAAAAAGGGGAGTCTTTGGGTATGAAAACTACTCTTGGAGAACTGTTAACAATATTGGAGAATAAAATTTGCGAATACTGTGAGGAGGAATAAGGATGAGTACTCTCTTATTAAGGCTTGCTGGTCCTTTGCAGGCATGGGGTGCTAAATCTAAATTCGAAATCCGACGCACTGGGAGAGAACCTTCTAAAAGTGCTGTAATAGGGCTTTTGGCAGCAGCTCTTGGAAGAAAAAGGGATGAATCAATGGATGATTTGTCAGCTCTTCGATTTGGGGTTCGTGTCGATAAAGAGGGACATCTCCTTCATGATTACCATACAGTTCAGATGTATAGTGGGAAAACTTATGTAACACATCGATACTATCTGTCAGACGCCACATTTTTAGTTGGTCTAGAAAGCGAAAACGAAGAATTGCTGAAAGAAATCAAAGAAGCAATTCTTCATCCGGCGTTTCCGCTTTTTTTAGGGAGACGATCATGTGTTCCGTCACAGCCTATTGTTGTAGGAATCAGGAGAACATGTCTTATTGATGCATTAAATAATGAACCATGGCAGCTGTCGGTTTGGATGCAGAAACAGGAAAGAAAGAAAGGTAATTGCTTTTTACGTCTGCTCGTTGATGCTTCGCTGGATGATTGAAGTGCAGCAGTATTAAAAGATTTTCCGGTATCATTTCATCCTGCAAACAGAAAATATGCATATCGTGCAGTAAAAGAGTTACCTATGGTTGCTTTGAAAGAAGCTTTTCCAAAAGAAACAGAACATGATGCAATGGCGGAGTTATAAGGAGATGGAAAAATGTATTTGACAAGATTAGAGTTAGATACCAGAAGGAGAAATACAATGAAGGCATTGGTTTCGCCAAACTTTTTTCATGGGGCAATAGAAGCAGCGTTTCCAGGTGAAAGAACTCGAAAGCTATGGAGAATTGATAAAATAGGAAATCATTGTTATCTTCTTTTGCTTAGCAATAAAGAACCAATGTTTGAACATGCAATAAACCAATTTGGTTTTTTGGATAAAGAAAGAACATGGGAAACGAAAGATTATCATACACTTTTGAATAAAGTGAAAAATGATACAGTTTGGCGCTTTCGTTTGGTTGCAAATCCAACAAAAAGCTTTGCTAACAAAAATGGAAAAAGAGGAAATGTTCATGCACACAATACATCGTATTACCAGAAGAAATGGCTTATGGAACGATGTGAAAAAAATGGATTTTTAGTGAAAGAGGATTTTATTGTCCTTGAGAGCAAATGGCAGAAATTTTATAAAGGAACAGAAAGAAAAAGAGCAGTGATTTTACTTTCCGTAACATATGAAGGAATTTTAAAAGTAACAGATGCTGAAAAGTTTCAAAAAATACTGATTGAGGGGATTGGACGTGGAAAAGCGTTTGGCATGGGAATGCTTACTATTGCAAAAGTAGGAGATGAAATAAGATGAACCAGGAGATTTCAGGAATAGAGAAACCTGATCTTCAAGAACTTCCGCAGATTAGCGATAGACTTAGCTTTCTTTATTTGGAACATTGTCAGATAAGCCGTGAAGATAGTGCGATTTTAGTTCGTGATGATAATGGAACAGTTAGGATTCCTGTTGCTTTAATTTCAACATTGCTTCTTGGGCCTGGAACAAATTTGACCCATCGTGCAGTTGAATTAGCAGGAGATGCTGGTGTAGGAATTGTTTGGGTAGGAGAAAATGGGGTTCGCTATTATGCAAGCGGAAGACCATTGACACATCGCGCACATTTGCTAATTAGGCAAGCAGAACTGGTAAGCAATCAAAGACTTCACTTAATGGTTGTTCGAAAAATGTATCAGATACGCTTTCCAGATGAAGATACAAGTAAACTCACTACCCAGCAACTTAGAGGCAGGGAAGGGAGCAGAGTAAGAAAGGCATATAAAATCGCTTCAAAAAAATGGGGAGTAAAGTGGAGTGGAAGGAACTACGATCCAAATGATTTCTTTCAAGGAGATTTGGTAAATCAGGCACTATCAGCAGGAAATGCCTGTCTATATGGGCTGGCGCATGCTGTTATAACAGCTCTTGGATGCTCACCAGGTTTGGGATTTATTCATGTAGGACACGAGAATTCTTTTGTATATGATATTGCAGATTTATATAAGGCCGAGATTACAATACCGATTGCATTTGAAGTAGCGTCAGCTGAACCTGAAGACTTGCCAGGGGTGGTTAGGCGAAGGGTTCGTGATGAAATTGCCTCTTCTCATATTCTTGAAAGAATGGTGAAAGATATTCGTTTATTGTTTTCGGGGGATGAAGAAAAGGTGGATCCGATTCCAGAAGTTGATGTGACTTATCTTTGGGACACAAGAAAAGGAATTGTCGCTAATGGAATAAGTTATACTGAAAAAGAGGTGTAATTTGATGGTAGTAGTAGTTCTTACAGATTGTCCACCCAAATTAAGAGGAGATCTTTCAAAATGGTTTTTTGAAATTAATACTGGTGTTTATGTTGGTAATGTATCTGCTCGAGTGCGTGAACGGATTTGGGAAAGGATTTGTGAGAATATCAAACATGGTCAGGCAACAATGGTATATTCTGCCACTGGAGAACAGAAAATGGAATTTTGTGTCCATAATACTAGTTGGAAAATTGTAGATTACGATGGAATAAAGTTAATGCAGCGCCCTTTGCCTAAACAAATGAAAGTTGAAAAAGAGAATTTTTTTCGAGAAGGATTTAGTAAAGTCTCTCAATATAGCAAAATTAGAAGAATTCAAAAAGTAAATAATAAGGCATTGCAAACACAAAATTCATATGTTGTGATAGATATTGAGACGACAGGGCTGTCTCATTTGACAGATGAAATCATTGAAATTGGAGCAGTTCGTGTGGAAAATGGTAAGCCTACAGAAGAATTTCATTCATTGGTTAAATGCAAACAAAAAATCCCGGAATCAGTCAAAAAATTGACAGGAATAACTGATGAAGAAGTATGGAATCATGGGCGTGAATTATGTACCGTCTTACGGGATTTTTTAGTGTTTATATCAGATTTTCAGTTGGTTTGTCATAATGTATCGTTTGATTATAATTTTATTCAGGCATCCTGCAGAAGAGAAAATATTTCTGTCCCTAAAAATAAATGCATCGATACAATGATTCTGTCAAAAAGACTATTAAAGGGATTGAGAGATTATAAATTGCAGACTATAGCAGAAAATCTTTCGGTTAATTATAGCGGACAACACAGGGCTTTAAGAGATTGTTATATAACATATGGAATCTATACAAAGTTAAATGAAATTTATTGACTATAAAAAAAATAAAGCGTATTTATACGTGATTTTTAGTGTATTCCCCGCGTGAGCGGGGGTGATCCCGTCACGAAACAAAAAGGAGGATATAGAAGATGGTATTCCCCGCGTGAGCGGGGGTGATCCCGGTATGCGACACTCTGGATGAGCTATATCAGGGTATTCCCCGCGTGAGCGGGGGTGATCCCGAGTTTCCCAATCAAAAGAATCACAAGGCAAAGTATTCCCCGCGTGAGCGGGGGTGATCCCAGTTCATAATTTGAACGGTCGTATTTCTGACAGTATTCCCCGCGTGAGCGGGGGTGATCCCGTATTTCGCTTTTATGACTCGTCCATTGTAAAGTATTCCCCGCGTGAGCGGGGGTGATCCCATAACATCAAGTAGCTCGTCAGGTAAGTATCTGTATTCCCCGCGTGAGCGGGGGTGATCCCAGACGAGCACTTAATGGATGATTACTATAAAGGTATTCCCCGCGTGAGCGGGGGTGATCCCGGCCGATTACAGCTTTGCCCTCTATGATCAGCGTATTCCCCGCGTGAGCGGGGGGGATCCCAAAACAGCAGTTACC
>OLRK01001515.1_pt1 | contig 18842 bp, 15 predicted proteins | sample 1672911 | NCBI WGS metagenome assembly OLRK01 (sample SAMEA3136736, study PRJEB25190) | human gut metagenome | biome: human gut; feature: human-associated habitat; material: faeces | place: Austria | collected 2013 | reverse complement strand
TACACCGTTGACCGGCGCCCGCTCTTTACATACAGGATCATGCCCCGGATCAAGCACAACGACAAACTTGCCGTCATCTGCATTTTTTCCGGCAAGCTTCTCCTCATCTTCACCAAAAAAGCTGACGCTGCCACTGACCGGTGTGCCGTCACTGCCTGTCGGCAAAACGGCGTAGGATAAATCCGCGCGATATTCTGCAAGAGAAATTTCCTGCTCTGTGCCGCCGCGCGCAATAATGAGTTTTGTCACAACGAAATCATCATCGGCATCATCTTTTTCTGCCAGAATGTCAAAAACAAATTCATTTTCTCTGATTTCAGAAACGCTGTACTTTTCCACGATATCTCTGTTTTTTGAATAAACTTCGATAAAGGCTTCACTGACACCGGCTGTATCATCTGTCGTCTGAATTGTCACGCGCTGTGTTTCCCCAACTGCGATTTCTGCCATTGCAGCCTTTGCCGCTGACACGGCCGCATATTCAGTTTCTTTTGCAAGATCTGCTTTTTTTATGTCCTCTGTTTTCTCTGCATTTCCCGTCTGCTGTATATCCTGTACTGTCTCTGTCGTTTCTTCTGCGCGCGCATACAGCACGCCCGGCCCTCCGGCTGCCACCGACGCAGCTAAAATCAATATACCTGTTTTTCTAAATAGATGGTTCATACTTTTCCTCTTTTGCTATATTTTTACATCAGTTCTCTTTCTACAAGACCAAATGCCGACTCTATCACCTTATCCATATCATAATACTTATACTCTGCCAGTCTTCCGCCGAAAATTCTCTTTTCATCCTGAGCTGCCAGTGCCTTATACTTTTCAAAAAGCTGCTGGTTTTTCTCATCGTTCATCGGGTAATACGGTTCCGTCCCAGGCTGCCATGCCACCGGATATTCTCTCGTAATGACTGTCTTTGGCTGCGTGCCAAACTCGAAATGCTTATGCTCAATCACACGCGTATATGGTGTTTCTCTGTCTGTATAATTAACAACAGCTACACCCTGGTAATTATCTTTATCAATGACTTCCGTCTCAAATCTTAAGCTTCTGTACTCCAGCTGTCCATAGCAATAATCATAAAGAGAATCTAAAGTACCTGTATACAATACTTTTTCGCCAAGGGCATCGTACTTTTCTCTTTCTTTATTGTAATCCACACCGGTCTAAATATCGCAGCCCTCAAACAATTTTTCGGTCAGCACATTGTAGCCGCCGACAGGAATACCCTGATATAAATCATTGAAATAATTATTATCATATGTATATCTGACAGGAAGTCTGCGTATAATAAAAGCCGGAAGGTCTTTGCAGTCACGGCCCCACTGTTTTTCTGTATAGCCTTTGACAAGCTTTTCATAAATATCAGTTCCTACCAAACTGATGGCCTGTTCCTCAAGATTTTCCGGTTCTCTCGTAATCTGTTTTTTCTGTTCTTCAATAATTTTTTTTGCCTCATCCGGCGTTGAAATGCCCCACATCTTACTGAATGTATTCATATTAAAAGGCATATTATACATCTCACCGTGATAGTTTGCGACCGGCGAATTTGTATAACGGTTAAATTCCGCAAGACTGTTGACAAAATCCCACACCTTGCGGTTACTTGTATGAAAAATATGCGCACCATATTTATGAACATGGATATCTTCCATGTCCTCGCAATAAATATTACCACCTAAAGTATCTCTTTTTTCTAGTACAAGACAAGTCTTTCCCTGTTTTACTACATGATAGCAGAATACACCTGAAAAAAGTCCTGCACCTACAACAACATAATCATATTTATTCATCTGTTTTTCTCCGTTTTCTATTCGATATAACAATCTTATTTTCTCGGTTTGTGCTATAAAATGTCATACATATTCATTATAACACACAACTTGCCGAAAATCTGCCTTCCGGCCTATTTTCGGCAAGTTGCACATATAATATTTTGTTTTCTATTTGCTTATATTTTCTTTATTTAATAGAAGCTGTAGTAAACCTTTCCGTTTTCAAGTGCCATGCCTCTTGCCTGTGCCAGTTCACTGACTGTCACAAGCTGATATCCTCTTTTTATCAGCTCAGGAATAATCGTTTCTGACGCCTCTGCTGTCTGTTCATATAAATCATGCATAAGAATAATATCGCCATCCTTTACATGATCTAAAACAGCGCTGATTGTCTTTCCTGCATCCCGTGTTTTCCAGTCCTCGGTATCAATCGACCAGTAAATCATCGGCATATCTGCTTCTGCCTGTACCGTCTCATTATAAAATCCTCCCGGCGGACGCATCAGCTTCGGACGGGATGCGGCAACAGCCTCGACAACTTCATTCGTATGATCAAGCTGATAATTAATGCCGTCCACGTCAAGACTTGACAGCCACTTGTGTTCCCACGTATGGTTCGCCAGTTCACAGCCAAGCGCCGCAATGCGCTTTTCTGTATTCGGATAACTCTCCACCTGATTTCCAATTTGGAAAAATGTCGCTTTTGCACCATTCTGTTCTAAAATATCAAGAATCCTGTCAGTCACTGCCGACGGACCGTCATCATAGGTAATCGCAACCATTGGCTTTGATGTATCAATGTTCACTTGCTTATAGGCACCTGTTGTCTCATCAAACCAACATTCTTTCCCATCAATCTGTTTAAGTCCAAACGCCTGAACACCATTTTCATCATAATAATAAGTCTGGCCCTCTCTCTCCTGCCATCCGGTCACCATATCACCGTTTTCGTCAAAATAATAGGTTCTATCTCCGGCTTTGACGCTGCCTGTCGCCATCGCACCGTCCTCGCCAAAATAATGTTTCCTGCCGTCTGTGGCTACCCATCCTTTTTTCATATAGTTCAGCTTCGTATCAAAATAATAGGTTTTATCACCTATCACTGTCATGCCGCTGCTTTTTTTGCCGTTATCATTATAATAATACGTCTGTCCCCTGTCAGTCACCCACTCATTTTTCCGGAGTTTTGCCTCAACTTTTTCTTTTGGAAGCATGACTGTGTCTACTGTTATTTTTCCGGGACCAATTGTAAAAAACGCTGCTGCAGCGCATCCGCCGATCACAAGCAGCGATATTATCGCAATTATCACTTTTTTCATCTGTCTTCTCCACTTCCTCTGCTGTTTTATGTAACACCCAAATTATAACATGGATTAAACATCTGTTTCTGACTTTTTTATTACAGTTTTCTCAATTTATATCTCACAAATTCTTTCAGCAAGCGATGAATAACGCTTCTGTTCACTGCCATTTTCAATCATCGCTCCAACTGTATGCTCATTGCCGACAATAGCAACGCATTTTTTTGCCCTTGTCACGGCCGTATATAAAATATTTCTGTTAAAAAGCATCCTCGGTCCTGTCAAAAGTGGAATAATCACCGCCGGATATTCGCTGCCCTGAGATTTATGGATTGTAATGGCATAGGCAAGCTCCAGCTCATCCAACTGGGCGAAAGGATATAAAATTTTGCGTCCCTCATCAAATTCAACAAGCATCTGCTCCGAAAAAAGGTTAATCGATTTGACAATCCCCATATCGCCGTTAAATACGCCGACGCCTTTATCAATTGTGACGCCGTAGCCGCTCGTGATTTCCCATTCAAGCTGATAATTGTTCTTAATCTGCATGACCTTATCACCCTCACGGAATGTGATGCCGTGGGATTCCCGCTCACGCTTATCCGGCGCCGGCGGATTCAGAAAATTCTGCAGCACCTGATTCAGTCTTTCAACGCCAAGCTCACCTTTCCGCATTGGCGTCAGCACCTGAATCTCATAGGGCGAAGCCTGAACATTCGGCGGAAGTTTATCTCTTATGAGCGCGCCCATCACCCCGATAATATCCGCGGCATTATAGCGCTTCAGGCAGAAAAAATCCGTCGTCTTATGCTCAAGGTCAAGCGGTATGCCATCATTGATTTTATGGGCATTTGTGACAATGGCACTCTCAAGTGCCTGTCTGAAAATCTTTGTCAGCATTACAACATTAAAGCAATGCGAACGGATAATATCTTTAAGCACATTGCCGGCACCCACACTCGGAAGCTGATTGACATCTCCGACGAGAATCAGCCTGGTTCCCGGCAAGATCGCTTTTAAAAGCGAATGCATAAGACTTATGTCAACCATAGACATCTCATCAATAATCACCGCATCTGCCTCAAGCGGATTTGTCTCATTCCGCTCAAAACGGGCGGACACATTCTCATCAGGGACGCCTGTCAGTTCAAGCATCCGGTGAATTGTCTGCGCCTCATAGCCTGTCGCCTCCGACATACGCTTAGCTGCACGTCCGGTCGGCGCCGCCAGCCGTATATCCATGCCTTCATACTCAAAATACTTAATAATTGTGTTGATTGTCGTCGTTTTTCCGGTACCCGGTCCGCCGGTAATGACAAGAACGCCATTTTTTGCAGCCTCAAGCACAGCCATCTTCTGCATATCATCAAGCGCAAGCCCTTCGTCGGCCTCAATGCGCGAAATCATCCGCCGCGTCATCATCTCGTCAATATCATACTTCATATTGAGCTGCAAAAGCATTCGCGCCGCATTAAGTTCCAAATAATAATAAGACGACGCATAGACGACACGCTCACCGTCATTTTCCTTAACAATAATCTTTTTATCAATGCTTAAATCCGTAATATGCTTTTCAATATAGCTTTCATCAATGCTTAAAAGCTCTGCAGCCATATGAATAAGGACACACTCCGGAAGATATGTGTGACCATTCATGGACGCCTGCTGCAGCGCGTAAATAATGCCGCTTCGTATACGATAATCAGAATTTGTGCCAATCCCGGCTTTTGCTGCAATCTCGTCGGCAAGCTTAAAGCCGATCCCCGAAATATCCTCTGCAAGCTGATATGGATTTTCCTGAATCACCGAATAAAGTCTGTCCTGATATTCATTATAAATTTTAAGCGCATAAGCCGTTGATATCCCATATTTTTCAAGAAACATCATCGCCTGGCGCATATCCTGCTTTTCATGAAACTGTGCATAAATATCCTGTGCCTTTTTCTCACTGATACCTTTCACCTCGGCAAGCCGCTCCGGCTCCTCCTCAATAATCCTGAACGTATCTTCTTTAAACTTTTTGACAATCTTTCCGGCAAGTGACGGGCCAATGCCCTTAATCACACCCGATGCCAGATACCGTTCCACCGAATAAACATCTTCCGGCATTTCCACAACGTAGCTTTCTATTTTAAACTGACGCCCGTAAACCGCATGTTCTACATAATCTCCCTGCGCCCGTATATATTCGCCCTCGCTGATTGCCGGCAGCATTCCAACACAGGCTAATTCACTGCCCTGTGCCATCAGCGTCAGAACCGTATAACCATTACTGTCATTTTTATAAATAATATGCTCGATAAGCCCCTGTATTTCTTCCACGTCATCACTCCCAAAACTAAAAACTGTACTGTCAATTGCTTTGATTATTGTATCATGTTCCGCGTCTGTATACAATAAAAATGGGGAACACTTAATCTTTCACAATTAGTGTTCCCCACTCAGACTTCTTTATCCTTGTGCATTGGACTGTACCTCGTTTCCTTATTTTGGTTTTTCGTTCTTCTTATTGTATCCTTCTCTCAGGATATGTTCCCGTTATCCTTATGGATAAAAAATTAAGATGCTGGTGGTCTGTACCTCCTTCTTCTAAATTTTTCGTCTGTTTTTAAGAATTACGTTCTTGGTGGTCTGTACCTCTCTTTCTTTAAGTTTCTTCGTTTTTGATAGTCTTATCATATCACTGCGCCGCACAATTGTCAATACTATTTAAAAATATTTTTTATTTTTTCTGACCTTTTATTTTTAATTTATGAATAGGCAGCTATTTATTGATGTTACAGACTTTTGCGCGAACGAATCTCCCCTGTCGGCTCAAAGTAAACAAGCCCGCCAAAAAAGCGGCGGGCTGTTCAAATTATTTCTTTCTAAATGCTTTGCAAAGCTGTATAACAAGCATACTGCCGATGGCAAGACCATAAATCTGGGCAATCATTGTCCCTGTGATCGGGCAAATCTGGAAAAGTCCGTGAAGCGGTGTCATAAAGAGAACGCCGTTTAACAGAATCATACCGATGGCAAAGGCACCAATCAGATAAATATTGTTGAACATTTCCTTCTTAAATAATACAGGTCTGTCATTTTTACAGTTGAATCCGTGGAAAAGACGAGCCATACATAAAACTGCAAAAGCCATTGTACTGCCGGCCTCCGGGCTTACCTGAAGACCGAGCATAAAGCCCGCCATGGAGGCTGCGCCGATAATCGCACCCTCAAGACCGATTTTTCCAAGAAGGCTCTTTGTAAGAATACCTTCTTTTTTATCTCTCGGCGGACGGTTCATCACACTGTTGCTATGAGGCTCAAGACCGAGAGCAATCGCCGGAAGACTGTCTGTCAGCAGGTTAATAAACAAAAGGTGTACCGGTGCAAACGGCAGCGGCAGTCCGGCAAGAGATGCCAAAAGCACAACAATAATACCTGCCGTATTTCCCGAAAGAAGAAACTGTATCGCTTTACGGATATTGCCGTAAATATTTCTTCCGTGAGAAACAGCTTTAACAATCGTTGCAAAGTTATCATCTGTCAGCACCATAGCCGCTGCATCCTTTGCAACCTCACTGCCTGTCTGTCCCATAGCGACACCGACATCTGCCTGCTTTAAGGCCGGCGCATCGTTGACACCGTCACCGGTCATCGCTACAATCTTACCTTTATTCTGCCATGCGCGTACAATACGGATTTTATGCTCCGGCGTCACACGGGCATAAACAGAAACCTTTTCAACATAATCTTCCAGTTCTTCGTCAGTCATGCCGTCAATTGTACTGCCATCAACGGCCATTTCATCAGTATCATTTTCATCAATAATACCAACCTCTTTGGCAATGGCTGCTGCTGTAATTTTATGGTCGCCGGTAATCATAATCGGTTTTATGCCGGCGCCTTTACATGCACAAACGGCAGGCCGTGATGTTTCTCTCGGCGGATCCATCATCGCTGTAAGCCCTGCAAAAATGAGGTTATTTTCATCATCCACAGAAAGATGATGGTCTGCATCCACCGGCTTATAAGCAAATGCAAGGACGCGCAGACCTTTTTTAGAAAAGGCTGCATAAGCTTCGCTTGCCTGTTCTTTTTGGGTTTCTGTCATTGTTGTTCTATTCAGAAGAATATCCGGCGCACCTTTTGTAATCATCAGCATCTGTCCGTCAACCTCATTTTTAGTTGACATAAGTTTTCTATCAGAATCAAAAGGAATTTCACCGAGTCTCGGATGCTGCCCTCTGATTGTATCTGTATCAAGACCATGCTTATTTCCGAAAACGACAAGGGCAATTTCCGTCGGATCACCGATGAGCTGTTCACCACTGACTGTCGCATCACTGCACAGAATACCAAACATCGCAAGACGCTTCTGACCGGCATCACTGCCATCAAAATCCTTATCCTCAATCATTTTAGAATCGACGTAATTTTCCATAACAGTCATTTTATTCTGTGTCAATGTACCTGTCTTATCGGAACAGATGACAGATACACTGCCAAGACCTTCAACCGACTGAAGCTTTCTTATAACTGCATTTTCTTTGGCAAGCTTTTGTGTACCAAAAGCAAGCACGATTGTAACAATAGAACTTAAAGCCTCAGGAATTGCCGCAACCGCAAGCGCCACAGCAAACATAAAGGCATCCATGAGCATTTCACCGCGCCATACAGAAAGCGCAAATACAAGTGCACAAACGATTAGAATACCGATGGAAAGCTTCTTTCCGAAGTTATCCATAGACTCCTGAAGCGGTGTTTTCTGTTCGGATGTACTTCTCATAAGCCCGGCAATTTTACCCATTTCTGTATTCATGCCGGTACCTGTGACTTTTGCAGCCGCACGCCCGTATACGGCAAAGCAGCCTGAACATACCTTCGTTTCCCTGCTGTGATCTTCCGGTGTCGAAAGGCGTTTTTCAACCGCCTCGCTCTCACCGGTCAAAATACTTTCATTCACCTTTAAATCCGCATTTTCAATAATATCGCCGTCGGCACTGATCATATCGCCGGCCTCAATCATAAGAATATCACCGACAACGACTTCTCTTGACGGAATTTCGATTTTCATGCCGTCACGGATAACTTTTGCTGACGGCGCTGACAGTGCTTTAAGACTTTCCAGCGAATGCTGTGCCTTCACATGCTGCACTGTGCCTAAAATTGCATTCATTGTAATGACGGCAAAAATAACAATGGCACTTTCCGCATCGCCGAGCACTGCCGATATCACCGCCGCCGCAAGTAAGATAATCACGAGAAAATCTTTAAACTGTTCTAAAAATACAATAAATACGCTCTTTTTCTTTTCTCCGGCAAGCTCATTATAACCGTTTTCTTCAAGAAGACGTGCTGCCTCGGCCGATGTAAGTCCTTTAAATCCGCCGTTTTGTGATGTCTTTTCTTCTTTACTCATCTTTTTCTCTCCTTCCTTTTCTTCACCGGTTACTGCTGATACAAAAAGATTGCATATTGTTATATAACAAAAAAGAAGCAATCTTTTATTGTATCAAAATCATACCGGCATTAAACACCTTGATACAATAAAAGTCTTGCTTCTTAAAATTTAATCTTAAGCTGCGGTCCGGGTATAAATACCGTCTTGACGAACCGCAAACACATCATATGTAAGCTACTCCCTTTTATTAGTGCCTAGTATAACGGCTTTCTCATATCTTGTCAAGCATTTTTACCGGCTTTTAAACTTTATTTACCGTTTTTCAACTTTAAAACCGGCGCCTATTTTTCAATAAGCCCTGCAAGAAGAAGGCTTACACCGTAAAACATCGCTAAAATCATACAGGAAATACACATTAAAAATATTGGCGGCAGCCCGGCAGTATATAAAAGCCAGCGGTACGTTCCAAGGGAAAATATTGCAGCGGCAGCGGCAAAGCCTGCCGGAAAAACAAGTGACTTCCACGGATTGATGCGAAGCCCCGCCATTTTGACAACAAAATAACCGTCAAGCAGCGCAAGCAGCAGATAACCCGCAAGCTGTCCCCACAAATAGCCTTTAATCCCGGCTTTTGGCACAACTGCCACAATAAACGCAATACGCACCGACAGAGAAATCATACTATTGACAAGCGTAATTTTAACCTTTCCAAGACCATTAAGTGTTCCCGCAATTGATGATGAAATATAAATAAACGGACAAAGAAAAGCAAAAATCCGCAAAAATTCTCCGGCAGCCTCACTTTTAAAAATCACAATGCCGAGCATCCGTCCATATACCAAAAAAACTGTAAGACTTAATATGCCAATCAGCAGGCAATAGTGAACGCTTTTTGAAACCGATCTCTGAATCAGCCCGAAATCCTTTTCTTCATTGGCTTTGGAAACCGCAGGCATCAGCATCGTTGCCAAAGAATTTGTCAATGTTGTCGGAAACATAATAAACGGAAAAACCATTGCCGTCACAACCCCGTAAATCTCAAGCGCCATCACCGCATCTTTATAATAAAGCTTCAGCATCATCGGAATAAGCACGGCCTCAAAGCTTTGCAAAAGCGTCAGCGCAAGCCTGTTTACCGTCAGAGGATAAGCATAACCTAAAAACCGCCGCATAAGCCCCCGCCGATCCATCACCTTTCTTTTTTCTCCGCCTGCTCTTTGTCCGGCAAGAAAAATACTTATTTTATAGGCAATGATTGTAAAAACACACGAAATAACCTCTCCGGCAAGCATCCCGTAAACAGCCATTTTGGCATCGGCGCCGCCTGCCGCATAAAAGGTCACTGATAAGCTATAAATTGTGCCGACGCGGACAAGCTGTTCCAAAAGCTGGGAAACTGCCGGAACCGCCGCCTTTTGCATTCCGAAAAAATAGCCGAGGGTACACGAATGCAGTGTTGAAAATGGAATCACAAAGGCCGCAAGCTTCAGGCAGTCTGCACAGGCCGGTTCGTTTAAGAAATAAACAGCCAACGGCTGTGCAAAGCTGTAAACAAGTAAAAAAAGCAGTACCGACAATATTCCTGCAAGCGTCATTCCGATGTGCATTGTCCGGCGCGCCGCCCGCACCAAATGGCTTGCCGAAAACTCAGAAATCATTTTGGAAAGCGCAGATTCTATACCATAGCAGCAAATGGCGGAGCAGACAGCCAGCACCGGAAATATAAGCTGATAAAGACCAAGCTGCGCCGCACTCATGATATTTGCAAGAAATACTCTGTTATAAAGGCCAATCAGGCGCGTCACAATCCCGGCTGCCGTCAAAATAATCGTTCCCTTTACAATCTCTTTTTTTATTGACATACGCCGCCCCGCAAAATAAGCTTTACAAAAATCTATGCACACAGGGCAAAAAAAAGAATCCCGCGAAGGATTCTTTTTAGTCTGCAAACTGCTGCGCTGTAAAAAATTTTTAATCAATCAATGATGCTTTTCTCAAAGCAATCACAATAATCGGTATTAACACAATCTGCAGGATAATTCCCGGAATTGCTGTTGTAAAAGCACCTGAAATAAACATTGCCATGCCAAAGCTGCTTGTACCCATACCGGCCATTACAAGCTTTACAACGCCCCAGACGATACGTCCGATAATCATTGCTGCAAGCAGTGAAACATAAATATTGACTGTATTCTTTTTGAGCTTTTTATAAAGAAAACCGGTCATAAAGCCGTAAGCTGCAAGCTCAAAAGCCATCGGAATTGCCACAAGCATCGGCGGCATACCAAACATAACACTTCTTAAAAGCGGAACAATCGCACCGACAAGAAGACCGTAAGGGCCTCCGCATACAAAACCGCATATAAGCACCGGAATATGCATCGGAAGAAGCATACTGCCAATTGACGGAATCTGCGCCGTAAAAAACGGAAGTACAAGTCCCAGCGCCAAAAATAAAGCTGCCAGCACGAGATTTTTCGTTGTTGTCCCTCCTCTTGTTTTTCCCATTGTTTTTGTCATCTCTGCCATAAGAATTTCCTCCCTGAATTCATCCTGTGCGCCCATCTTTCCGGCCACACTCATATTTGCGTTTATCATACAAAAAATCGTCCGAAAAAGTCAAAAAAATCAACGCAAACGTTTGCGTTGATTTTCATAATCTTGCATCATTTACAGATAGCTTATTTCAATGCGGAAGCAATATCCTGCTGCATGTCAATGACAGCCTGTCTTGCAGCATCTGCAAAACCTTCTGCGCCAAACTTTTCATACTTCGGCTGCTTGTAGGCTGCAATAATGCCTCTTGAGGAATTGACAATCGCCCCGAGACCGTCCTCGTTAAAATAATTTGTTAAATCAGAGCCCTTTGCGCCCTGAGCGCCATAACCCGGCACAAGAATAAATGACTTCGGCATTAATTTTCTTAAAACAGCGCCCATTTCAGGGTAAGTTGCGCCGACAACCGCACCGACATAGCTGTAGCCGCATTTGCCCATGTGCTGCCTGCCCCACTCAACAACCTTCTCTGCAACAAGCTCATAAACCGGTCTGCCGTCAACAAGCTGGTCCTGGAACTCCCCGCTTGAAGGATTGGATGTCTTTGTAAGAATAAACATACCTTTCTTTTCAGGAATGGCAACATCGATAAACGGCTGTACGCTGTCTGTACCCATGTACGGATTGATTGTCACAAAATCTTCGTCAAAGCCGTAGTATTCTTTACTTCCAACCTGTACCTTGCCAAGATGCCCTGTTGCATAAGCACCGGATGTAGAGCCGATATCGCCTCTCTTAATATCACCAATGACAAGTAAATCTTTTTCATGGCAGTAATCCAGTGTCTTTTTGAAAGCCATAATTCCCGGAATACCAAACTGCTCATACATGGCAATCTGAGGCTTTACTGCCGGAATTAAATCACAGGTTGCATCGACAATGGCTTTGTTAAACTGCCAAATGGCTTCTGCCGCACCTTCAAGTGTTTCGCCAAATTCCTTATATGCCTTTTCCTTAATAAATTCCGGCACATAAGAAAGCATCGGATCAAGACCGACCTCGATTGGTGCATTTGTTTTTTTGATTTTTTCGACTAACTTATCTATCATTGTATCTTCCTCCTCGTAAATACTTTCATTCACTTATAAACTCCGCAGGGCGGAGTGCCCGGTGAAACCGGGCTGATTGCACAAATTGTGCAATCATTATACCACGTGCGCAACAAAGAAAGCGCCCGCAGGGCATTTGCTTTGCAAGCCGTGGATTGCCGGTATAAGCTCCGCAGGGCGGAGCGCCCAGTGAAACCGGGCTGATTGCACAAATTGTGCAATCATTATACCACGTGCGCAATCGGTATACAAGTGTAAATCAGCCGCTTTACCGGCGGTAAAAATGTCAAGAGTAAATGCAAAAAAATTTCAGGAAATTTTCACATTACCCCAAATATCCCACCAAACACCTTATCTCTTGTTTAAGGATACCACAATTACCACATTTTCATAATTACTTGCACGGCAACTAAGCCGGACAGTCTTTTCCGGCTTTATAATTAGTTATACTAATTACTTTACAATCTATGATACATCAAAAAGCAGCTTTAATTCTTCCTGATAACATTCTTCAGATGTGCGCCAATTTAATAATACCCTCGGATAATTATTTATCCAGTCCTCGATCTGTTTTATCTCTCCACTCGTTTTACTATCAAAATTGACACCTTTCGGAATATGTCGTCTAATCAGTTTGTTTTGGTTCTCATTAGAACCACGCTCATAAGATGAATATGGATGGCAGTAATAAACCTTTGTCCGTTTCTTTTTATTCCTTCTTGAACGCTCGATACCCTGTGCATCCGAAAACTCTGTCCCATTATCGACCGTTATTGTCTTAAAAATCTCCCTAAACTTCCGTTCACCAAATTCCCGTTCCAGCCCATCAAGCGCTTTTACAACAGCCTCCGCCGTATGCCTATTTATTTTTCTTACGATTTCTTTTCTTGTTTTCCGCTCAGTAAGCACCAACAAAGAACACCGGGAAACACCGATCGGACCGACGACCGTGTCCATCTCCCAATGTCCAAAAACATCTCTTGTCTCAATATCCTTTGGCCTTTTTTCAATACTGTCTCCTTTACTCACCCTTTTTGCCACTTTCTTCTTCCGGCGTTTTTTAGCCTTAGATGCCCGTTCCGGCAATTCCTTTAATGTCACATTTAAAAATACTTCTTCCCCTCTGATATAATTATACAGCGTGCTAAGACAAACCTCAGTCCTGAATTTCCTGCATTCACGCCTTATGGCTGTCAAAACCGCCGCCGGAGAAAATTTTTCATTAATTATCTTATCCTCCACATACTCAACAAATTCATAATCATTCCCCACCTTAAGTCCCCGGCCTTTTTCACGTAAATTTTCCCGGTATTTCTGTTCTGCAATTTCCGGACTATAGCGCATTTCTTCTGTCCAGTCACTATTACGATGACAGTAAATCCCACGCTTTATCTCGCGATAAATCGTTGACTTTGCCACACCTATCATTTGTGCGATATCCTCAACCTGCACATCTGCCAAAAGCAAAGTCTCTATTCTCAACCTATCCGTATGCGTTAAATGATGGAAAAATTTACCCATACAAAAATCCCCCTAAAATATTTCACCACATTATTAACAACCACTCATTAGGTTACACAACCATCCGCTGAACAGGTCGACCCGATGCCCTGTTAGGAACCGTCGCACCTGTTCTGCCTTACGGCATCGCTCTTTTTTTAAAAGCACATCAAGGAAAAAGCAGATACCAAATCCATCAATCCATATCCACTCTTTAGGCAATAAAAAAGACGGTCAGTCATCAACCAACCGCCCACTTTTTAACTTCCTTTTTTAATTATCTTCGATACCCTTTTGAGTATCATCAATAAGCTTGTCTGTCATTGCTTCTGCTTTCTCATATTCTTTGTTTTTCAAAGCTTCCTTAAGGTCTTTTAAATCCTGTAAAAGCCTTCTTAAATAACTTTTAAATACACTCATATCCTCCATGCCTACTCCTTTCTCCCTTTCAGGTTACTTGTAAGTTTTCCTCCTTACAAGTATATATTAACATCTTTTTCAATGTTTGTCAACACTGTTTTTAGTGTTTTTAAAAATATTTTATTTTTTCTTCATCCGTTGGTGTTATATCTATAATATCAGACGGCTGACATCTTAAAATAATACAAATTGTATTTATAGTATCTGTTGTTATCCCTTTCCCTTTTCTTAAATTCTGCATAGTTGCTTCACTCAAAATCTTTTCTTTTCTCATTCGAGTACTTGTATATCCCTTTTCCGATAACGCTTTTAATATATCTATTTTATAAGAAAACACTATTTCCCCTCCTTATTTCTATTTGTTCCATTATACATCACAAACACCCCAAAAGCAACATAAAAACGTTTTTAAAACATTGTTTTTAGTGTTTACACGCATTAAAATTAGTGTTATAATATAATTATAGAAAAGAAGGCAAAAATAAAAGGAATGTGTCATTTTACCGACTGCATTCCTTTTGTCTGCTTTATTGTCCTATATTCATATATTAATTGTCTATTTTCTTGACAAACAAAAAACCAAACTATATATTATAACCATCAAGTGCAGCCCACCGGCCGCTATTGTGCATTCATTAACAAACAAGGGAGGAGTTTTGTTATGAAAGAAAACTTACGCTACATACTTTTTCATTTATTATTATCTATCCGCAGAATTGTAAAATTCATCTGCAAATTTTTTATTATAGTCGATATACTTGCAGTTATTTCAATGAAAATAACAGATATGCCGCAAAGTCCAATGATATACATTATCGTTGCTATCATCTGCTGGCTTATTATGATTTATTATGATAAATTACTTTTTAAAATCAAACCCGATGACATGGATTTATATTTAAGCTGACTCAAAACCATCTTCACCAATGCATACACTCGATATTAAAAATGGATGTATCTTTTCACTAATGATATAACGATACATCCATTTTTTTATTTATCCTTTTTGGGACTTTGTCCTGCGCCTTTCCTTCATAACTTCATCAAGCATATCATAACATTTTAAAAGTTCTGCCGTTCTTTCAGGATGCTTTTGTGACTGACTTTTAAAAAAATCTGCCACATACTGCCATCCCTCCCTCGTGTCCTCCATGTTTGCAATGCAGTCCTCATAAACACGGCGCACAAAAGCATCCTTTATCTTTTCTTCATCCCCAAACATCCGATCAGCCGCATCCACCTCCCTCAGGTAAATTTCATACCGACCGATGAGCTGTTCAAAATAACTACCATATACTTTCTGAAGTGCCTTGTCCTTCCTACATTTTTCTGCCATTTCATACGCATTGGCCAAAATTTCTTCAGCCCTTTTCCTGCACATCATCAAGCATCCCGCCCATTCCTAACGATATCCTTTGTTCACAAGACTCCATCAAAAATCTTTGTCCGCGGATAAATTTTAACAAGCATAAACTTATCCGGCCTGCCATCCCCATGTTCACGGAGGCTTTCAAAGGTTTTTTGAGAAATACGGATCCGGGCACGCCTGCCATCCTCACGCAGCCCCTGAATTGAATATTCTGTGCTGCTTTTACGTAACACTGTGCTTTGAACCAGCTTTACATCCGAAAGCAGCACGCCCTCTGCCTGTCCTATAAAATCAACAGCTGACTGAAACAAGTCCCTAAATGTCATCACCATGCTGACTGCGGCCATGACAGTAAACAATGGCACTGTCACCGAATCCCATCCCAGCACAGGAAACTTTACCCAAAGGACATAAACCAGCATGAATGTCTCCATACAAAAAATCATTCCCCGGACAAACCGCAGCTTAAGCGCCGTTTTTCCCTCTACCGGGAAAAATAACGTCATGACAGCCATCAGGGCACCAGCCGTCACTAAACAAGCTATCATCACCACATCCCTCCTGCTATTTTACAATCATCCAGTTGTTATTTTCTTTTTTCAGTCTCAGGTCATACTGGCTCACCTGCTGGCTCTGAGTGGCAGTGTCATAAAACTTGACAGCCACATAAGCTTCAATCACGCCATCTTCCCCGCTATGGTTCAGGCTCATGCTGACAATCCCTGCATAGATTTATAAGTTATTTCCCAGTTATTGTCTGGTATCCGTAATTCGTCCGTATTCTGTTCAGTTTTTTCTTCTGCTGACTATTAAGAACATAACCTTTTAACAGTGATTTTGCTTCGTCTGCTGATTCTGTTAGGATTGCCTTTGCAATGGGAATTTCCACAAATGCCAGATTAGAATATCTATCAAGGTTATCTCCTTTGTCTGATTTGTGAATACATATCAGAGTGGACGGAGTTCCTCGACGATTCATTACATAGCAGTTGCCTTGTTGTGCGATATATGCCGAAATACGATTGTCGTTAAACTCTACGCTATCGGCAGGGTTTTCATTTTCCAACAACGCTCGGATTTCTTCTTTTGTTACAACTACAACGTCCTCATGCACCTTGTTTCTCCCTTGCTTTGTAAAATTACAAATATCTTGCGAGAAATTCATAGGATTTTTGTGTTGTACTCCTTGAATCGGCAATAGCGGATTATCCGCAATCATCACTATTTTTGTTTTTGGTCTGATTCCTTTTGTCCTGCTCTGAAATTCTGAACTTGTACTTTCAAATGGAACTGATTTTGCAATGTTCCTTAAACGGATTCGTATGGTCGGTAAGAGAGCGTAACTTACTTCTGTCAGGTTGTTATATACGTTAGTTGCTATGCAGTAGTAATTCTGCATACCGATAACTGTCAGATTATATCTGCTGATATTGAAGCCAGTCGTATGTCTGGCTATATCTTTTACCTTTAACTTTAGATTTGTTTTCGCTTTCTTTAATGCTTTTTGGTTCATATCTGTTTTGGCAACATAACCGTGTTTCGTTCTTCCTTTTGGAATGACTTTGATTTTGAACCCCAGAAAATCTGATGAATTTTTCTTCAGATTTACTACCTTTGATTTCTCTGGACTGATTTCTAATTTCAGTCTTTTATTAAGAAAATCTACGGTACTGTGGTAAAATCTTTGTGCTTCTCCATAGGTTGAACACATGATTTTAAAATCATCAGCGTAACGTACAATAAAACCGCTTTTCAGTTTGGTATATTTCTTTGCGTATTGAAGCCACCCATTTTTACTGCGGTTCTTCGGCTGGAATGTTTCCCACTGACTGCTTACCCACCAGTCTAATTCATTAAGGACTATGAGGGAGAGCAGTGGACTTAACAGACCGCCTTGTGGCGTTCCTTTTTCTGGGACACCCTCGCCGTCAATTTCGGCTTTCAGCATTTTGCTGATAATGCAAATCAATCTTTTATCCCGAATACCAAGTGTCCAGATTTGTTTTAATAGTTTTCCATGATTGACATTATCGAAAAATCCTTTAATGTCTACGTCAACACAGTAATGATATTTTGATAAATTTATCAGTGTCGTTACTCTGCTGACTGCATGGTGGGCACTTCGATTCGCACGGAATCCATAGGAATGATTATGGAACTTTGGTTCGCATATCGGCTCTAGGACTTGCAGGATACATTGTTGTACCAGCCTGTCCCAGATACACGGAATCCCCAATGGACGCATTTTATCGCTCCCAGCTTTTGGAATGAAAACACGTCTGACTGATTTGGGGCGGTAGTTGCTAAGGCTTTCCCGAACGGTAGCAACAATCTCAGCATTGCTGAGTTGTTTTATATCGTCTATCGTCATTCCATCCGTTCCAGCCGTTTTACTGCCACTGTTTGATTTCAGATTACGGTAAGCTAAACAAATATTTTGTTCCGAACCAATAATTTCAAGTAACTTATAAAAGTTATTACCGTTCTTGCTCTGTGCGTATAACTCGTCATAAATATGTTGCATATCATAATACTCGTTATAGCGGAGCTTGTTTTTCTTTAGCATGGTCTGTACCCTCCTTGTTTGCAGGAGCAAGTACATCTCTTAGTCTTACTCGAACCCATACCATTTTTCTTAGTAATTCTATTCTTCATATGACTAGTGGCTATCCCTCCACCGCTTGTTATCACGGTTTCATAGGTACTGTGCCACCACTCTCACTGACATTAACACACCTTATATCATTGCTAATCTCACAATAACTTTCTGATGTGAACACTTCACAGACAGTAAAATCTCCATGTTGTCAGCTTTCAACGTTCCAAACACACTATCTGTACATATATCCTTAGGTTTCCTCTATAAGCCTGCTACCTTGATAACGCCTTTAACGTTATATGGATTTTCATAAATGCGGAGTCTTACTCACCCACAGTAGCGACACTGTTTGTGTCACTGGACATTTCTATCCAGCCCCGATATAGACCTGTACATTCAAGGATTCGTCAGTAGACCTCTCATCTACATTCTAACCATAGATATTTTATAGACTTCCGGCATATAGGACACAACGCCCACCTCTGGGAATCTTTCGTCAGCATTATCTGTTACGGTGTCTGTCTGCCGACTTCACCGAGCTTCTGACAGAGCCTTGTTTACTCAAGTTTCTGCCAGTCGGAGTATTAAAGTAGCCTTTCAGGGCGTTACCCCGTCATTCGACTATTCGTGTGTTTAGTTCTCCAACACACATTAAATATTGATTTAATGAAGTGCTGTGCCTACTCTTTTCAAGTAGGAACGTTTCGCACCGGATTTTGGGTCTAAGATAACCGCTTGTCCCCCAAAGAGAACCGAATAATACACCAGAAGATTGTTGCAGAACGACTTCCCACCGCCAAGCGAACCGACAAAAGCAGAAGCAAGGGCATTTGTAACTGTGCCTTTTACGCCCTGCGAAGCTAAAGACGGTTGCAGGTACACATTTCTTCCCGTAT
>OLRK01001508.1_pt1 | contig 18937 bp, 16 predicted proteins | sample 1672911 | NCBI WGS metagenome assembly OLRK01 (sample SAMEA3136736, study PRJEB25190) | human gut metagenome | biome: human gut; feature: human-associated habitat; material: faeces | place: Austria | collected 2013 | reverse complement strand
CTCCCAGTCCGTTGAAGGATTTACGCATATCGGTAACGCCGGCAACGAGCCAGATGCGGGTGCCTGACGGGAGTGAGATCATCGTCCCCTCCCGGTCAGTTCACGGATCAACACTGTGAGCAGCTCTGGTGAAGGATTTTCCAGCGTCATGTTACCGTGACGGAACTCCACCTTGCAGGAGCTGGCACTGACAGTAGTCTGGGTGGATAAAGACGGAGTAAGAGCAGCCATCGGTTCTTTCGGCTCATCAGGCGTTATCTCCACAGGTAATAATTCAACGCCAGTGTCAGAAGAGGTTGTTACCGGAAGACGCCGCGATATACGCCCTTCGTTTTGCCAGAGTCTGAGCCATTTGAAAATAACATTATCATTGACGCCATTTTCTCGTGCAATCTGGGCCACACAAGCACCGGGTTGTGATGCCAGTTCAACCATACGAAGTTTGAATTCATTCGAATACTTTTTACGAGGTTCTTTTCGCCAGTCCTGTAATTCCATACTTAGATGTCCGTCTGTGTCAGATGGGCGTCTAAGTTACCAATTCTTGTCTAATGGCTACATAGGGCGGTCGGTTTACGCTTACGTTTACATAAATATCAACGGCCATAATTTCATGGCCATCTGAATCATACCCCAGCGATTCTGCACCGGGATTTGTAATACGTACAGGGTCAGACATTCGGTATCTCCTTCATCCTCTGAGGAAAACAAATGAAATAACTGCTTGTATACATGGATACATATACAGCATTAATTTATTAAGGAGAAAATGGCATGTCAAGACTTAATGATAGTGATTATCATTAGCGTGAAGAGGTGTTATACCGTTCAGAAAGCCGGCTGACGCTGTGGCAGCATCACAGTCTGAGTATTCTCTGGTGCAATACAAAAACCGGACTTTCCCGTAACAACAGACAATGTTACGGGAAAAGTAACAGAACTGAGCCACGAAATATCTCAGTACCTGAGATGCATAAAAACACCGTACATATGTTTCTCAAAAGGGGGATGATCGTTATCCAGCCATTTCGGTGGATCGGTATGCAGAACACCAATCTGCTTCATGCCGGTATGCTGCCTGGATTTTCTCGCGCAGTAATCATTGTCTTCATATCGTAATACGCGATAATTTAAAAGTGATAGCCACTGACATTAAATCAATCCCTTACGGGATGAGATGGTTAAATAATACGCTAAACGAATGGAAGGGACTTCCCCTGGATATGCACCTGATTAACACTTGTGCAATCATGGGGTAAACATAGCCCCGGAGAGATTCGTTATGACCATCACTACTATCGGCATCGATCTTGCTAAAAATGTGTTCGCTGTTCATGGTGTTGACCAAAATGGCAAAACCGTTCTGGTGAAATCCAGAGTAACCCGCGCAGCTCTTCCCGGGTTGATTGCAGGTTTACCGCCCTGTGTTATCGGGATGGAGGCGTGCTCCGGGGCTCATTACTGGGCAAGACTGTTTCGGCAATATGGTAATGAGCCGCGTCTGATGGCCGCTAAATTTGTATCTCCATACCGCATGGCCGGTAAATCAGGGAAAAATGATGCAGCTGATGCTCAGGCTATCTGCGAAGCGGTTCGTCGCCCACATATGCGGTTTGTTCCAGTTAAGGACGAGAGCCGGCAGGCGATGCAGTGTCTGCATCGTCCCCGACAGGGTTTTATCGAAGAGAAAATAGCAACATATAATCGTCTTCGAGGGTTGATATCAGAGTTCGGCGTCATCGCCCCACAAGGTACAGATGCCCTGCGGCACATAGTTTCTGCGCAGAAGAACTCTTTACCTCTTCAGGTTCAGCAATGTGTTGATGATTTGCTGGAACACGTTGATCGCATTGAAGCTAACATCACTGAATATGACCAAATTTTGCCCCGCATAGCCAAAACAGATCACCGCAGTCAGCGGCTGATGAAGCTAAAAGGAGTTGGTCCTACAACTACCTGTGCTCTGGTTGCCTGTATCGGTAATGCACATGATTTTAAAAATGGACGGCAACTGGCGGCCTAGCTGGGGTTGATTCCATCACAATACAGCAGCGGCAGAAAGTCGAAGCCAGGCAGGATAACAAAAGCCGGTGATTCGTATCTGCGAACGCTTCTGGTACAGGGAGCCCGTTCAGTACTGATTGGCGCAGAGAAAAGGACTGACTCATTCAGTCGTTGGGTCTGTTCACTAGTCGAACGCAGAGGATACTGGCGCGCTGTTGTGGCCATCGCCGCCAAAAATGCAAGACTGTGCTGGGCATCATTGCATTACGGTGATGATTTCAGGCTGTATTCAGCCAGCTAAAGCAGGAAGAAACCGTATGACCATCTGATCTGCAACTCGTTGATGATAAAGGGTTAGACCCCGTGAGGTATATCTGATTATTGTACAGGATATACGTATCCGCTTAACGAACAAGAGCCTCACGCGCGTCTTTCATCAGGGTCCGAATCGATAATGATTCATTATGGCCGTTTATAGTACCGCAGTCTCTCCCCCTTTATTTTTAACTGTTGTGCAGACAAACCATAAATACCGACGTTGACTGTTCGGGGAAGTCCTTATAGTACAATAATTTTCGATCTCCAAACTGCCCCCTTATTGAGGGAGTTTAAGAAACAATGTTTGCACCTGGGTTTTTGATGGCTTAAAACCATGGTGAATATAAAAGTGTTTTGCGTTTTCCGTAAGTGCATGAACCATAATTGCACGCACACCTATATTTTCGGCCACTCTGTAACAACGACAAACCGCATCATGCAGTAAATCTGCACCAAGCCCTTTACCACGGAATGACGCATCAACAGCCAGGCGTGCAAGTATAATGACAGGGATAGGGTCAGGCATATTGCGCCGAAGGTTGCCTGTAGCTTCTGTATGGTTGACACTGCCAGTAGCCAGTGAGTAAAAACCAACTACTTGTTGCGTACCTTTCCTGCATACAACAAAAGTCCGGGTGGCTCCGAGAGCCTGATTTTTTAGCCCCTTCTGCTTTAACCAGTCATCAAGAACAGTTTCACCGCTGACAAATTCAGCGACCTGATGAAATGAGGATAAAGGTTCTGGTGCTGTTACACATCCCATTGAGGTTTCCTTGCCAGCAATTTTTCGATGGCAGGCTCATCTGCAACCGGAGCATCAAGCATTTCGATGAACTCTTCATATTGCCTGTCATTAAAATTAAACACCCGCCGGTCGAGAATAACATCTTCAGCAGCTTTACAGGCCATTTCCAGAATGAAGTCTGTACGTGACTTATGAAGAATTTCTGCAGCAGTGTCAATGAGTATCCGCTGTGATTCTCTTGCTCTGAGATTGAGTTGAACACCTGATTTCATAAAACCTCCGTATATCATTTGCTTTACAACAATAGCACAGTGACGATATATAGCAAATGATATACACGAAGTAACAGGTTAGAGATGCCGCGTCAGCGGCATGGAAGGCGGCATTCTGTTGTTGCATATAGCACAGGAGTAAAACCGCCGAAGCCCGGCGTAAGCCGAGACGCATATGATAGATTTCACCTATCATATCCCCGCCCTGCCAAGCCATACCCGCTTTCAGCCATGACAGAGCTTCTGTGCGCAGTCGGAGTGGTCCGTTAGGGCCGCTTACATTTATCCTAAGCCCTGTCCCCTCTGAACTGGCGTTTCCTGCGCTCAACTGATATCAAAAGAGGGTTAGCAGGCCCCGACATCAAAGCACTGATGTTATTTAATGTCGGGAGTAATATTTTATTTAATATCAGTTAGTATCTCCGTTACCACTTCCCTGACACGTTATATCTTCAGATTTCCCCGGAAACAGGAGGTGACGAACAACAGCCTCATCCACACATAAATTAGCGCCAGCGTATGCCCGTCACCGTTAATAGTCAGTAACGGAGCTGAAAATTTATCTGCCATTTTACGGGCATTTATCCAAGGAGTTGTCGGATCATATTTTTGTGCCACAAACAGTAAACCGGATGGTAAAACAGTATTCTTCAGGCGTGTCTGTTGCAGATCACGATGAATTGGCCATAATTCACAAAATTCAGGTAAATCGGACTGTTCCCTCTTAAAATTAACGGCCGGAAATGCGTCAGCAAGGGCTTTTTTTCGCGATTTTCGTTGTTCCTGTGATAATTGTTCATCACCCTGATCAACACATAATATTACGCCCAGAGCATCACTGACTTTTTCCGATGCTATGGAAAAATTAAGTGCAGTTTCAATTTCATTGCTGACAATACCCTGAGAGAACTGACGTACGGCCGTTGCAAGTGTTGGCCATGATGAGCGCCATAACAGAAGCTCTGTCGTTAATGATATGAGATCATCTGAAGATATACTTTCCCCCCTGCTGTCTGTTAAAGGAGAATTATGTAATTTTAATAAAAGCTGATGGAACTGATGTATTGCCTGATTCCTGTCTGACGAAAGTGGACAACTTTTTGTCCTGGCACACCATGCAGCAAAACGATCAAACGTTTCCTGATAACTGTGGGCCTGCCTGAGTTGCCATGAAAAATTATCATTTAAATCATCAATATCAACGACGCCGTCAAGAACTATAGATCTGATGCTGGAGGGAAAACGTTCAGCATATAAGGCTGCAATCTGTGTACCGTATGAATATGCTACAGCTGTCAGTTGTTTATCTCCCAGTGCTTGTCTGATGCGTTCAATATCATATACAGCCTCATGAGATCCAATATGGCGAATGACTTCAGCTCCTGTATTATGGATACAGGCATTAATTTTCTGTAAAATTAGTTGCTTTTCGCTTACATTCACCGATCTTTCTTGATTGGGTTGCTGGCAGTTTATGGCAGGAAAGGACTGACCGACACCTCGTGGATCAAAACCGATAATGTCCCATGATTCCCGAAGATTTGTGACCGGCCAGTCAAAATTGATATAAGGATTAATTCCGGGTAATCCAGGCCCACCACTTATTATAATAATACTCCCTTTACGTTTACTTTTTGCCGGCAGCTTTGTCATCGCCAGTCTGACAACTGGTATATTTTCATCTGAAATATCCCCACCTGTGTCGGTATATTTTAACGGTACAGATAGATATCCGCATAACAACTCAGGTGAAGGGCTTTCTGTACCAAACCAGTCACTGTATGGACTGGTCATACAGGATTGCCACTCGATCTGTCTGGCAGACACTGTTCCGCAAAGAAAAACAGAAAAGATAAACAATACTAAGGTCCTTCTTAAAGGCTTCATTATCACACGCATTGCATCTCCTGCATTGGTAAATTATTACCCTGACCAACAGACATAATCCCCGGCGGCATAATTCTCACCGGGGATGGTGACAGTTAATGTTGTTAAAACGTGTACTTCAGACCGGCCGTCGTAATGAAGTTGTAATTTTCAATTCCAGCCCCGTTATTATTATGCTCCGAAGTATTATCACTACGGTCGTAAAGAGATGTATCCCCTTTTTTATTTGTGAGACGACTCCATACACCTTCGATGTACACCTTTGCCTCTGGGGTGATATAGTAACCGGCATTAACTGCAACAGAATAGTAATTCTGGTTTTTTACTTTGCTTCGGAATGTGGTCTGTCTTACATAATGCTCATCATTATCAGATCCCCTGACCCATCCGCTGTATTTAAATGCACCACCAAACTCAAAATTATCGTAACGGTAGTTTCCTGTCAGACCGACATAAGGAATTTTAAAATGTTGTTTATAACCAATCACTTTTATTTTATCAGGTAACGCTCCCGTTTCATTCCGGAAACCACCATTCTCACTGTAAATATAAGTTCCTCCTGTAGCATTAAAACTGTAACGGCTTTCCTGATAACCTGCCATAATAGCAAGGCGATAATCAGATTCTTTAAAAAACAAGCCTTTAACGTTCAAATCAAATTCGTTGGCATAATTAAGCCGTGTATCAGGATGCCTGCTTTCATCTGTCCATGTTCCGGGAATCCTGGAATCCATCCAGTCCTGATCAACCATATTTCCCCCCGACTATTGAGTGTGCTCCAGCCAGCTGCACCAACAGATAACCATGGATTTAGCACCCAGTTAATGGCGCCTTTAAGAATGGCTGCGTTACTGTATTTCCAGTCCAGCTGGCTGACTTTACGTCCACCTTCTTCAGGCTCATAAACCCGTTCTTTTGTTTTGCCACTCAGTGTACCTAAATTAATCTCTGTATTTATACTCTCCGGGCTAAATAAATCAGAGGTAGAAGCAGCCTGAGAGCAAAATACAACAGGTGCTACAAGCATAATTGCCAGAAGCTTAGTTTGCATAACTATGACTCCATTCTGTCACTTTTATATAAAAATTCTTTTGATGGGTGTTTGTAAGTCAATTATCAGATGTTGATTCGTTTACTTTCTGTTTAACATAGCGATTCATTTTTGTGAGATATATCAATATATCTAAATGATATACGGTAATAGTGTGTACATCATATCAAGTAGGCGGCCTGGACGGTCACTTCTGAGAAAAGGCATTTACACAGAATCCTAAACAGGCTCAACTTTCTAGGGCAACAAATCGCGTACCCGGTTTGCCGGCCAGTCCTGGATATGCTCAATGACGTAACGCAGCCATTTTTCTGGTTTCACATTGTTCAGACGGCATGTGCCGATCAGCGAGTACAACACCGCCGCATATTCGCCACCGCTGTCGGAACCCGCGAGTTGTCAACGCCACGATGTTTTCCCCTTACCGTCTTATATCACTGGCGCTGACACCTCTCCGGGTTGCCATTGTGGTGATACGTCTTGCTCCGGCCAAACCGTGACTGATGCCATGTAGCTCAAGTATCTGACTACGTAATACAGCCCGTCTGCCGTCTGGTTTTTCAGGACGGTTTTACCAGTATCTGTAGCTGCTGTGATGAACCCTAAACACATGGCAGAGTGTGACCACAGGATAACGCGTCCTGAGTTTCCCGATTACAGAGAACTGTTCAGGGAGTCCAACATCAAGAACTCGGTAGCTTTTTCCTCAGCTCACGTATTTCAATTTGTTCTGGTGTCATCGAGAGAGCCTTGGTGTTTTGCCCTGACGCTCATCACGCTGTTGTTTGACTTGGCTTCCGGATCAATGCAGTTCAGACGGCAAGTGCCACGCAGCACGTATAGCAGCAAATACTGGCTTCTGAAACTTAACGCTCACGTAAACTTTCTGTTACTGACTCTTCTAAAGGACTAAGAAGATAACTGATTACACTTCGCATACCTGTCTTTATTTCTGCAGTGACTGCCATACCCGAGCTTAATGGAATGTTTTTATTCCCGGTTGACAAACCATTCTCTTCAATAGAAATAATAACATTAAAAACAAGCCCCAGTCTCTGGTCTTCTATTGCATCTAAATTTATATTTTTCACCTTACCCACCAGATAACCATATCGTGTATAAGGAAATGCCTCCACTTTAATGATGGCATTCTGCCCGACGTTAATAAAACCAATATCTTTATTTTGTACCAGAGCAGTAACCTCCAGCGTGTCATCTTCCGGAACGATGACCATCAGTGTTTCCGCTGTTGTAACAACCCCACCTTCAGTATGAACCTTCAGTTGCTGAACTTTTCCCGAAACTGGGGCCCTGATTACTGAAGCCTGTTGACGCTCTTCATTTTTCGCTAATTCCAGAGTTAATAACCCAATGTTGTCTGTTGTTTGTCTTAGCTTATCTAAAATTTCATTTTTAAAAAGCTGCGTAACAAGCTGATATTCTTCTTTTGCAGACAATATCTCACTCTCAATTTGCTCCAGTTGTGATTTATAAACTCGTAATTCATTTACTGCTTCGACGTATTTATTCTCCTGCTCAAGTACAGCATGTTTTGCAATTGCCTGTTTATGCAATAAACTACTGAAATCATCCAGACGGCTTTTTTCAACCCTTGATAAATTTTCATAACGGTTTATACGGGCAAGTACTGTTAATCGCTCTGCTCTTTTCTTATCCAGATTCAGTTCTTTTTGATACTTCTGATTTTGCCATGTGGAAAACTGTTCTTTTATCAAAGAAGTTAAACGCAGTACTTCCTCTTCAGATACATTCTGAAAATAAGGCTCATCAGGAAGCTTTAGTTCAGGTAGTTTATTTAATTCAATTGACCTGCTCAGAATTTGATACCGAGTTTGTTCCAGCCTGGCCTGTAACAGTAATGACTGTGTTTTTAACGTATCAGCTTCAGCTCCCAGTGCTGTAAGCTTTAATAACACATCCCCTTTCCGGACTGACTCTCCTTCTTTTACGATAATTTCTTTAACTATTGAGTTTTCAATAGGTTTAATTTCTTTACTACGCCCACTGTGTGTTAATTTCCCATTTGCAGTGGCAACAATTTCCACTTGGCCTAAAACAGATAAAATAAAAGCAATAACCAGAAACCCCATAATAAAATAAGCAACCAGACGCGGCCGTCTGGATACTGGCGTTTCAATTAATTCCAGATGAGCGGGTAAGAATTCATTTTCGTCCTTTTCACGTACCGGAGTATCTAATTGCTTCCGGATTTTCCATGTTTCACTCCAGACAAGTTTATAGCGCAACAGGAACTCGCTGAACCCCATTAACCATGTTTTCATATTCTTCTGTTCTTTCTGTTAGTCTGACTGTAGCTGATATAAGTAACTGTATAAACTTTCCGGTTCAGAAAGCAGCTCCTTATGTTTACCCTGTTCAACAATTTTCCCTTTTTCCATGACAATAATGCGGTCTGCATTTTTTACTGTAGACAGACGATGAGCAATGATTATAACCGTTCTGCCCTTACATATTTTGTGCATATTGCGCATGATGACATGCTCCGACTCATAATCCAGAGCACTGGTTGCTTCATCAAAAATGAGTATTTTAGGGTTGTTCACCAGCGCCCTTGCAATTGCGATGCGTTGACGTTGACCTCCGGATAATCCTGCCCCCTGTTCCCCGACAATGGTGTTATACCCCTCACGCAAATCAGAAATAAAATCATGAGCGCCTGCTAATTTCGCTGCATAAATAACTTTTTCGACGGACATGCCAGGATTAGCCAGTGAAATATTATCAATAATACTGCGATTAAGCAGCACATTGTCCTGCAACACAACCCCCACCTGACGACGTAACCAGTTAGGATCAGCCAACGCAAGATCATGTCCATCAATTAATACCTGGCCATTTTCAGGAATATAAAAACGTTGAATTAATTTAGTTAATGTGCTTTTTCCAGAACCAGAACGTCCGACAATACCAATAACCTCCCCCTGCTTAATACTAAGATTGATATTGTCCAAAATAACCGGAGAATCAGGTTTATAGCGAAACCGGATATTACGAAAAGTGATATCACCATTAATTTCCGGTAATGCCAGTTTCCCATGATAACTTTCAGTTGGAGAGTTAAGCACATCACCAAGGCGGGTAACTGATATACCAACCTGCTGGAAATCCTGCCAGATTTGTGCAAGGCGAATAACCGGTGCAACAATCTGACCAGCAAGCATATTAAAAGCAATTAACTGACCAATACTTAAATCCCCGGAAATAACCAGGTGTGCTCCCAACCATAGGTTGATGATCATAACAGTCTTTTGTATTAACTGTATTCCTTGTTGACCAATGGTTGCTAATACTGTCACTTTAAAGCCTGCAGCAACATATCCTGCCAATTGTTTGTCCCATATGTTCGTCATCTGAGGTGAGACTGCCATAGCTTTTATAGTGTTAATCGCCGTTACTGATTCCACCAGGAAAGATTGATTATCCGCATTCCGTGAAAACTTATCATCAAGGCGACGTCGCAAAATGGGGCTAATAAAAACAGACCATGCAGCATAACAAGGCAGCGAAAATAAGATCACCAGAGTAAGCTTTGGGCTGTAATACCACATTACCGCAAAAAATATGAATGAAAATAATAAGTCCAGAACAGATGTTAATGCCTGTCCTGTCAGAAAATTACGGATCTGGTCTAATTCTCTTACCCTCGCAACAGTATCACCAACACGACGACTCTCAAAATAAGAGATCGGTAGCGCCAGTAAATGCCGGAAGAGTTTGGCACCCAACTCAACATCAATCCGACTTGTACTATGTGCAAAAATGTAAGTTCTTAAACCGCTGAGTATAATCTCAAACACCACTACAACAGATAATGCGACAGTAATAACATTAAGGGTTGAAAACCCCCTGTGCACTAATACTTTGTCCATAACCACCTGAAAAAAAAGGGGGGTTATTAATGCAAATAATTGTAAAAAAACAGATACAACAAGGGTTTCAATAAATATTCTCCTGTATTTTATAATGGCAGGAATAAACCAGGTAAAGTCAAATTTTGCCAGTTTCCCGGTAACAGAAGAACGGGAAGCAATAAGAATAATATGCCCCTGATATAACGCCTCAAACTCAGACTGTTCGAGAACACGGGGATTTCGCTGCTCCAAATCAAAAATAAGATATCTGTTTACTTCTTTACTGATTTTAGTCAGAATAAAATGACGTCCATCCTCTCTCCAGACTAATGCGGGCAGAAAAATAAAGTTTAATCGATCAATTGTTTTTTTTACCTGTTTTACCTTTAGTTCTAAAGATTTCGCAGCAAGCAACCATGACGTTAATCCCAGACCAGTCCCGTCTGTATCAAATCTATGTTTAATTTCTTCCGGGTTAACAGAGACGTTATGGTATTGGGCTAAAATCTCCAGGGCGTATAACCCATAATCAATTTTATGACAAGAATCCATTATGACTCCCCAAAAAAAAATAGCAATCTTATGTGGCACAGCCCAGTAAGATTGCTATCATTTAAATTAATATATTATGCTGATGTGGTCAGGGTTATTGAGTTCCGTCCATATGAAAAATCACTGGCATTACCGGACAACTGCAATAAAGAAGCTGCAGTTCTTTCCTCTTTAACATCGAAGTTACCTGCAGCTGAAATGATTTTGCTGATTTCATTAATTAATGGATTAAGATTATTCTGACTTCCATAGGCTAATGCATCATTCCCATACACATAACTTGCCTTATTATTACGCTGTTGATACTCAAGTGCCTTTTTAAGGGAATCAGGTGTGATTATCCGGCCACCTTTATCAAAAATCTGCTCTATCTGGTGATTAGAGATATCACCTGACTCTTTTTCAAACCAGTTCCTGAATGTAATACCATTTTCATGACCAATGGAAAGAACATTACCTTCAGCTTTATACATGATGAGGTCATTACCTTCTCGCTTGAAGGCCACATCCCGGAAATCAATATCAGCCAAACTGAGTTTATCCTCTTTCCCCCCATCATCATCAATAATATGATGACCATATCCTGACAGATAACGATAAATATCATTACCATATCCGCCTTTCAGGAGATCATTCCCCTCTCCACCATCAAGCAGATCTGCCCCCTCACTGCCGTACAGCTTGTCATTACCTTTTCCACCGGATAATACATTTTTTGCAAGAGAATTTCCCTGAACCTGAAGCTCATCATCTCCATCTCCGCCGTTCAGGTAATTATTACCTGCTCCCCCAATTAACTTATCGTTGCCATCACCGCCATAGAGCTGGTCATCTCCGTTTCCACCACTCAGTGTGTCATTACCTTTATCACCATATAAGCGGTCATTCCCATCATTTCCTTCTATAAGGTCATCACCATCCGCGCCATGGAAGATATCAGTAAATTTACTGCCAAAAAACTTGTCGGCACGCGTGGTCCCAATAAGTTCTTCCACGGAATATAAGTTATCAGTCTCTGTTAAATTTTTACCATTGATATGAGTGAATTCATAACTCCGATATTGCGTTTTTTCAGTTCTTTTTCCGACTGAAACCTCCTGCTCCTTCACAACTTCCTGTAAAACCTTAACATCGCCACCAAGTACACGTGTTACCGTGTAATTACCCGCTTCGGTTGCTTTTGTGCCATCAATGGTCAGATAACCGGTGTCTGTTTTATCATAATAAACAACATCATGTCCTTTACCTGCGTAGATATTGGCTGAGCCGGCAGATAAAAAGGCCTTATCATCCCCGTCTCCCAGGTGTGACTCAATACGAATTTCACGATACTGGTTATTACCGACTGATGCATGCTGAATCAGGTTAGAGTAATCATATACAGCCCCCTTGTCCTGAACCCCCTTCACCGTCCATTTATCAACACCCTTGACTAATAACTCGGTAATATATTCATATTTTCCGGACTGCCTCCTTTCACGAATTTCCTCACCGGGAGTTAATAATGGCGTAACAAATTTCAACAACGTAGAAGATTTGCTGTCAGAAAGGTCAATATTTCCTTTCAATGGGTCAAAGACTTGCTTCTGGAATTCATCCGTTTTTTTCTCCAGACGTTTTCCTTCTTCATAATAGTCAATATAACTTTTACCACTGAGTGTTTTGTCTCCATTTCTGGTGACACCAGCTAACTCACCTATCAGCGTATCCCAATGTTGCTGGGTAATGAGGACTGATCTTTCAACAGAATACTCTTTATTATACTGAGACAATATTTTAAAGTTATCTTCTAAAAATGCAGCATGGCGGGCATCATATCCATTTTCAAAGTAATTTTTGCCGTGTTTTTTCTCCCATTCAGCAATAACATCAGCCATTTTACTGGCAACATGTTCAAACATTGCCTGCTTTGAAGCCTCAAGGATACCTGAAATTATCCCCGTAACAGCGCCTACCAGCGCGCTTACCGGTGCACCAACCAGAGATGTCGTTGCAGCAGCACTAATACCTGAAGATACTGAAGCCAGTGCAGTGCTTATCGTTGTTAATGATGCATCAATAGCCCCTGTTTCTTTGTGGAAAGCAGCAAGTAAACTGTCACCATCGTATCCAAGTTTTTTGAATCGTTGTGAATACTCCTCTATTTTATTGGCACGTTTAAACTTATCGGCAATGGACAGGAATGAGAGGGGACTAATTGCTAGTGTCACAGCAGAAGCAATTAAACCGGCAGCAGCAGCAGATGTAGATAACCCCTGTGCAGCGCGCTGTGCGATAATATATTGAGAAATACCTTTTCCAACATTACCCAGTACTTTCGTTGTTAATTCAACACCTGCTGCAGCTTTAGTTCTGGTATCTGCATCTGCATTGCTCAGAATGAAGCTTGCTGAAATCGCAGATAAAATACCCGATACAGTATCTAACCCTGCACCGATATTATCAAGATTAGGTAAATTCTGTAACTTATTACCAACACCGTTCAGGTGCTTTGTATTGGATAATACACTTCCCAGGGTATTGAGTTGTTGAGAAAATGAGTTAACATTATTATTAAGGCTGGCAGCTGTATCCACAAGTTGATTGATTAGCTCAATACTCGCTTCTGCCATCTCAGAAGAACTGACATTGCCACCAGATTTTTGTTTCTTTATCAGTTCGTCTATTTTCATTGAGGAAAGTGCAGTACCCAGGAAATTTTGAAACGTTGACAATATACCGCCTGCCTTTCCTAAGTTATCACCGATATTTTCAGCACTGCCACCTAATTTATTACCTGCTTTTTGATACTTTTGCAGTAATTTGTCTAATTGTGGTGCAAAGATAGTCACTCCCCGTTCGGTGAGGCCAATGAGTTTCTCTGCTGTACCGAACACCTGTTTAGTAATCGCCGTGCCATTCTTTTCATCATACTGGACTTCAATTCCCAGTTCATCTGCCGTCCTGACAAGGTCATTAAGGCTTGAACCCTGTCCTTTATAATCTTTAGGGATAAGTAAAATGAGTCTGTTTCCCGCATTGCGGGTTTGCTCTGCTGCTTTTTTTAATGCATCTTTCGTGCTTTGTCCTGCTGAGTGCAATTTATTTGCAGCGGATTGCTTTGCAGACTGCAGAGTGCTTTTAATTTGTGCAGTGGTTATTGTTGGCATTTAATTACCTCTTAACCAGTTAATGAAAAATTAAAATCTGACTTTCTTTTTACTTCAGTTATTAACTCGTGATGATATTGTTTAAAGATTTTATTCGCTAACTGTTTATCAATTTTACCTCCATGAAATTCTGATACTTTACCAACATGAGTTTTGGGATCCACCCTGATGGCTCTGAATAGTTCATCAGGGAATTTTTTTCGCATATATTTGTACAGGGCACCGTTATCCCCGAAAGGAGCAATCCAGTCAATGAACCATTTACGATCACCTGAAGTCCAGTCTTCTGCAACTAATGAGGTAACATCATTAAGATATTTAATTTCATTTTCTAAACTTAAATTAGCCCAACTACAATACGCGACAGGGTAATCATCCCGGGTTAATAAAGCATATTGGTTAGCCTGTATTGCGGGTAATACATTTATTGCAAACAAAGATACTGGCCAGTTTCTGTGTAGTGGAGAACTGGCCCATAGCCAGGATACATGCCCAAGAATCTCTAATGGTTTGTTTATATTCATAATAAACTCACTACAACTTAAATTATATGATTAAATATTGTGGCAAAAATATGCCTTTATGTTTCTTCCGTTTAATGTCATAACTCGCATTAATATTAAAAGCAAGTTTTTATTGCGCTGACTAACTTAAAAATAATAACTATAAAAAGCAAGAGTCAAAAAACATCAAGCATAAATAATTACTCATTCCTGTTCTTTGTACGACATCTATATAAAATTATTATTACACTCTCTTCAATAAGCATATTCTACAGAACTGGTGTCTTTTATTTTACATTAAGATTATAGTTACACAAATACAATTTTCTTGTTCGGTTCCAAACAAATTTTGGTAACGCCTATCTCTCTGAATGAGAGTCCACGAGTTGTCTTTTGAACTACTCTTCTTTATCTGATTTTGTCAGACAAAGGTTTAGATTAATCTGGCTATACCAGTTATCACACTTCGTCAAATTCCAGATAATGACCAGGATTGTTTATCTCATAAAGCATGATGCCACCACGCATCAGAAAGTAAAAATATTAGTGAATATGCAATCATACTCTAAAATATGAGGACCAATTTTGTTATGTACGCCCAAATGCTATAGCCATGATTTAATTCCATCCAACTCCGACAATGTTTCATCTTGCAGTTTGAATCAGCATGCTACCGCCCTTCCGGAAACTACCCGTAAACCGGGACCAGAATCTTGAAGGAGTGAGTTTGGATATGGGAAATTATTGTACGGCAAGACTATTTTTTGAACATACTTACCTACAGCTATAAGGTGCACTCCCGCGCTATACAGAGTTTTCAGGAAATTTGACTTTAATCGGATAACCTAAACGCGATAGCGCAAGAGCGACAACTTAAAAACGATAACCGCTGACGCAAAATCAATCTGTTACGCATCGAAACTGGTTAAATAATACACTTAACGTACAGAATTTTCCGATCTCCAAACAGCCCCCTTGAATAACAAATAAATCAAACCAGAGACCACTTCAATTTAAACATAATAAAATAATGCCCTGTAAGTATTCAATGCAGTGGGCATATCTATTGCTATACTAATTTTGTTCTTTTTCTATCCATTCCTTTCTATCCCATTACCACACAAATGCGAATAACAATAATTATCATCCTTGTAATCAAGAGGGAGGGGGATGGACTTCGCTTGGAATTCGGAAAATAAACCACGTCAAGGCTACTTTTTATCCAAATAGCGTTTGGGAAGGCTCTTCCGCAACCTGGGTGGAGATTTTCATGCCAGTGGACTCATTACCCTCTGCCTGAGTAGTTCAAATCCTGCTCGACCATACATCTGGCGTTTCAGCATCTTCAGGCGATTTACATGACCTTCGACAACACCATTACTCCAGCGACTACTGATTGCCTCACATATAGCTGCAGCATCAGCTTCCATCCCCGCCGCCACGCGCCGAAATTCTGCTGAACCGCTTTCGTGGACTCGAGTGAACCAACTGCTTAGCTGTGATTTATTTTGGGTTTCAGAATACGGTAGAACTCGAGTGCCAGTTGCTGCGCTATTTTCAGCTCAGGTTCTTTTTCACACATCAGACTAATAAATCGGGAAGCATAATTTTCTTCATCCCTGGTTATTCTCCAAGGCATCAACCAGCGGCTTACCCGGGACACTGAAGGAAGTCTGACGGCAGTAGTAACCGGTGGGTTCCAGCCTTTACGCCATTTGGCAACCGCATCCCTGACGATGGTTTCACTGCCTGTAAATCCCCGGGCCACCATTTCCCGCCATATCCGGCTGGCGTTATAATTACCACTTTCTCGTTGCTCTTTTAACCACTCCCTCCATGGGTCCAGAAGCCCTCGCTTTGGAGGTCGGGTTGACATTTCAGGGAATGTTCCTGAACGCACCCAGCGACTGACTGTCACACGCGACAGGCCTGTAATACGGGATATTTCCCTGAAACTACATTCCTTGTTATGCAGGGCCATAACCTCTGTCCAACGCTGATGCCGTTTTTTGCGGGTTTGTTGTTTTAGGCGTTCCGGACGACGGAGCGATGCTGCAGGCACAGATGGTTCTGGATCAGGTGATTTCTTTGGTGACAACTCACTGGCAACAAGACGTATCAGAGGTATATGTCTGTACATCATTCGTTCAAGCGCATCGCCAATATTTTTTAGCAGATGCCATCGATCGGCCACCTGTCTGGCCTGAGGTGCACCTTCACGTGCTGCTGTCGCATAGACTCCACTGCGATCACGCGAGACAATCTGTATTTCCGGATATTTTCTGAACCAGGTCGCCAGCGTACGCTGATCACGACCGGGAAGCAGGACGAGGGGACGGTGAGTATCAAGATTGACGATTAACGTACCGTAACGGTGGCCCCGATGCCACGCCCACTCATCAATACCGACATGAGGCGCGCCTGACTGTTTCGTCTCCGGGGTATTGATAACCCTGCGAAGGAGAGTATCAGCACTGCAACGGAGCCCCACTGCCGTTGCTGCCCGTTTCCCGGCCTCACCTCCGGCGATTAATCCCAGTTGACGTTGTAAATTTTGTAACGCCTGTGAAGACTGTTGGTGTGAACCGGCGAAGGGAGCAAGCGACTCGGCAAAAATTTTACGTGAACAAGCCGGGTTACGGCAGTACCAGTGGCGGACGGAAAATACAAGCCATAGCGTCTGCCCTGAGCAGGGTAGATGCTGTATCCGGCGCCGACGACAACTATGAACAGAGTCGCTACGCTTAAAGCATTCAGGACATTGTGCTGTTTTGCGTTTTCCGTGGAGATGGAGGGTTATACCGTCAGAGCTAATAATTTGTCGACTGCATCGCCATCCGCAAGGTAACTGTAGAAGTGTCTTAAGAGAGTGCATTGAGTTGCCCATGACTTAAAACAGCTTAGATCTTTGTTCACCAGAAAGTTTCATCCATTTTCTTCCACCCAAGTTGCGGAAGAACCACTATTGCACCGTTCGTGACACCTGGAGGCAGAACGCGATGCGTTGCGGGGGGAAGTCGCCCGACTGAATCAGGAAATACGCCGCCGGCAGATGGAGCTGGATATTCTGAAAAAAGCGGAGGAAATCATAAAAAAAGCCCCGGGCATCAGTATCAGTCACTTGAACAACAGAGAAAAAACAAAGATTACTGATGCCCTGAGACAAACATATCCCCTGACAGAATTACTGCGTGTTCTGGGTCTTGCCCGTAGCAGTTATTTTTATCACCGTGCTGCACTGAAGGCCGGCGATAAATACGCCACGATACGTACGATGCTGACAGATATCTTTAATAGTAACTACCAGTGTTATGGCTATCGTCGCTTACATGCGATGCTCAGGCATGAGGGGGTACGGCTATCAGAAAAGGTTGTACGCAGACTTATGGTGGAGGAACGGCTTGTCGTCAGCCGTAACCGTCGTCGCCGCTACAGCTCATATTGCGGAGAAATCGGACCGGCTCCGGATAACCTTATCGCCAGAGATTTTAAGGCGGAGAAACCTAATCAGAAATGGCTGACAGATATCACGGAGTTCCAGCTTCCTGCAGGAAAAGTCTGGCTGTCACCGGTGGTGGACTACTTCGATGGAAAAGTTGTGAGCTGGTCTCTCAGTACACGTCCGACGCAGAACTGGTTAACACCATGCTGGATAACGCTGTCGAAACGTTAAATGCTGGCGAACGACCGGTGATACACAGTGACAGAGGTGGGCATTATCGCTGGCCAGGCTGGCTGGAAAGAGTGAATGCAGCAGGCCTTATTCGCTCAATGTCCCGTAAAGGATGTTCGCCTGATAATGCTGCATGCGAAGGCTTTTTCGGCAGGCTGAAAACTGAAATGTATTATGGGCGTAAATGGTCAGGCATCACGCCTGAAAAGTTCATGCAGCATGTGGATGCTTACATCAGATGGTATAACGAGCGGCGTATAAAATTATCGCTGGGTGCAGTCAGCCCTGAAATGTACCGCCAACAATGCGGGCTGGCATAATAAAGCAGTCCAAGAAATCGTCCGCATCCCCATTACCGTCTTATATCACTGGCGCTGACATTACGGGCCGTGTTAAGCGATTCCGTCACCGAACTGAGTTTATTCCGGGCCTCTGAAATGGCCCTGTCATTCCGTGTCTGCTGCTCGAGCAGACGGGCCTGTTGTGCATCAAGAACGGCAAGGGCTGCCCCGCCATTTTTTCCAGCTCTGACAACCGCGTGTCCAGAATATTCAGGTGCATGCTCATGATTAAAACCGGACAAATAAAGACTTTTTTTAAGTCCAGCGAAATTCATGGCCGGCGAATCTCCCGGAATATAGTCACACTGTAACCATGCATCATACTCACGCATTTCCCGGAGAATATCATTGGCCAGGTTATGTAGTGCCATGGTTGCTGGCTTTTTCAGTCCACAGACCGTCTTTACTGCAGTCTCTTCCTCACTGCTAAGCTCCCGAATCACTTTGCCCCGGGGATTCTTCTTTACAAGTATCATTGGCATAATGAAAGCACTCTGATCTTACCCAGCAATAGTGGACACGCGGCTAAGTGAGTAAACTCTCAGTCAG
>OLRK01001505.1_pt1 | contig 18981 bp, 16 predicted proteins | sample 1672911 | NCBI WGS metagenome assembly OLRK01 (sample SAMEA3136736, study PRJEB25190) | human gut metagenome | biome: human gut; feature: human-associated habitat; material: faeces | place: Austria | collected 2013 | reverse complement strand
CATAACAGCACCCTTTTCCATTTCTCCTAAAACCTGATTCTTCTCATCCTTATCATCGGCCTCTACATAGACAGACATAAATCCGTCGAAGGCCAACCTGGACGCAGACGCCGTAAACAGATGGTTTCCAGCGCTGATCTTAACAGAAGTCGTCTCATAAACGGCAGGAGCCATACGGCTGGCTGCAAAGCGTTTCCAGATCAGCTGGTACAGGCGGAACAGATCCCTTGATAGAGATTCCTTTACAAGAACCGGTGTCAGGGAAATATCCGTAGGACGGATCGCCTCATGTGCATCCTGGATTTTCGCTGTTCCCTTTTTCGCCTGTTCCCCTGCTGCCACATAAGTTTCACCATAATTAGCCCGTACAAACTCTCTGGCAGATGCATCTGCTTCCTCTGCAATACGAGTTGAATCTGTACGCAGATAAGTAATAAGGCCAATCGTGCCATGTCCCTTTACCTCAACGCCCTCGTAAAGCTGCTGAGCCAAGCGCATTGTTTTCTGAGTGGAAAAATTAAGGGCCTTTGACGCCTCCTGCTGAAGGGTACTGGTCGTAAAGGGAATAGGAGCCTTTTTGATCCGCTCCCCCTTTTTCACCTCATCTACCATATAATCGCAGCCCTCAAGCTGAGAAAGGATCTCATCCAGCTCTTTTTTACTGCGTATCACAGACTTGCTGTTTTTCCCGTCCCTGGTCCCGTAATACCTGGCTTCCAGGCTCTTCTTAGCACCTTTAAGCTTTAGTTCTGCCTCCAGATTCCAATACTCTTCCGGAATAAAGGCATTGATCTCATCCTCCCGGTCACATATCATGCGCAGTGCGACAGATTGGACACGTCCGGCGCTTAAGCCTCTTTTTACCTTTGCCCAAAGCAGCGGACTGATGCGGTAGCCCACCATACGGTCCAACATTCTTCTTGTCTGCTGGGCATCTACCAGATTCATATCCAGCTCCCGAGGGGCCTTTAAGGAGGCCTTCACTGCATTTTTGGTAATCTCATTAAAACTGATACGGTATACTTCCTTCCCTTTCACCTCATCCAGCTTTAATGCCTTCATCAGATGCCAGGAAATTGCTTCTCCCTCGCGGTCAGGGTCCGTTGCCAGATAAATTTTATCTGCTTTTTTTACTTCCTTGCGAAGCTTTGCCAGCACATCGCCTTTTCCCCGAATCGTAATATACTTGGGTTCAAAATCATGCTCCTCATCAAACCCCAGCTGGCTTTTTGGGAGGTCGCGCACATGACCTCCGGAGGCATCCACCTCATAGTTACTCCCCAAAAATTTCTTGATCGTTTTCACCTTGGCTGGTGACTCCACAATTACCAGGTACTTCGCCATTACAAAACTCCTTATCCCTGCTTCGCTATTAATCTATATCAATCTGCTTCTATCTTCCTTGTGTAATACAGGCCTGTAACCTGCACTGCAAAACCCTCCAGCTCCAGATTCAGTAAAGCACCCATTGTACTGCTGATTGACAATCCGGTTCTGGCCGCCAGCTCTTCCGCATGCCTGGGCCTGGAATCTAGGAAACTATACACCATTTTTTCATTCTTGGCAAGTCCCTTACTGCTTTTTCCAGTGGAAAGCCCTTCTTTTTTGTAAACAATCCCCAAATTTTCCAACACCTCAGCCGGTGAGAGAAGAATACCTGCTCCGGATTCAATCAGGCTGTTGCAGCCCTCACTGAGAGGATCACTTACACGCCCGGGAAGTGCAAATATATCCTTTCCCTGCTCTAACCCAAGCTCCGCCGTGATCAGGGAACCGCTTTTTTTCCTGGCCTCCATTACAAGGATCACATCGGATAGCCCGCTTATGATCCGGTTGCGTATAGGAAAATTCCTTGCAAGGGGAGCTGCGCCCAGAGGATATTCCGACAGGATCCCTCCCGTATTTACAATCTGCTCATACAAATCATAGTTTTCCTTTGGATAACATATATTAATGCCGCAGCCCATTACTGCAAAGGTAGACCCTTTTCCCTCAAGAGCCCCTCTGTGTCCAGCGCTGTCAATGCCGGCAGCAAGGCCGCTGATAACGGAAACGCCATTCTGAGCCAGCTCCTGTGCCATAACATAAGCCATCTGCTTCCCATAGTCTGTACAGACCCGTGCTCCAATAACCGCTGCGCTTGGTTTATTTTCATCCGGCAATCTGCCCTTTACATAAAGCCCCATGGGATAATCATAAATATGCAGAAGACGCTGCGGATATTCCTTTTCAAAAGGGGTAACAAAACAGATCCCATGCCTGCTTAAATCCCGATATTCTTCTATAAACCGTCCTGCTTCCCTTTTCCATAAATCATATTGCTCTGCCCGTTCCTGCCTGTGCAGGATTCCCCACTCCATCAGCTGCATTCCTTCTATATAATAAGCATCCTCACAGCTTCCAGCTTTCTCAATAAGCCTTCGGATCTGCAACGGGCTAAAGCCCGGTATCTGACAAAGCCAGTAAAGGATTTCTTTTTCCCGTTCTTTCATTTCTATCCCCATAATGTTTCCTCCAGCGTCCGATATCCGAATGCCTCCGCCAGATGCTCTGTCCTGATCTGTTCCTGCCCTTCCAGGTCTGCAATGGTCCTGGAAACCTTTAAAACCTTATAGTATCCTCTGACACTAAGGTTTCTGGCCTTATAAACCCTGGCAGCAAATGATGTCTCTTCCTTTCCAAGGCTGCAGTACTGCTTTATTTCCTTTGCACCCATACGGCTGTTAAACCGTATTTTAGTTCCCTGAAACCGCTTCTGCTGTATGATTCTGGCCTTCTCTATACGCTTCCGTATAACAGCAGAGCTCTCACCTTTTTTTGCTCCCTGCCCCAGCTGTTCAAAGGTAACCGGAGAGATTTCAGCGCATATATCAAAGCGGTCAAGGATCGGACGGGAAATCCGGCTTAAATAGGCGCGCACCTGCTGCTCTGAGCAGTGACACCTGCTTCTGTCTGGATAGAAACCGCAGGGACAGGGATTAAGCGCTGCTACTATCATAAAATCAGCCGGAAATTCATAGCTTCCAGCCACTCTTCCAATGGTAACCCTTCTCTCCTCCAGCGGCTGTCTTAAAGCCTCCAGCGCTGCTTTGCTAAAAAGCGGAAGCTCATCTAAAAACAAAACGCCTCCAGAAGCCAGAGATAGTTCTCCAGGGTGAGGCACCATTCCTCCCCCAGTAAGACCCTGAGGGGAAATGGTATGGTGAGGACTTCGAAAGGGCCGCCTTGAAAGCAGCGGTTTTCCCTTTGGAAGAAGTCCGCATATACTGTACACCTTGGAAATTTCAATATCCTCCTCCCTTGTAAGGGAAGGGAGGATCGTCGGAAGGCGTTTGGCAATCATGGTTTTTCCTGTACCTGCGCTTCCGTTTAGCATCAGACCATGCATACCGGCAGACGCTACCTCTGCAGCCCTCCTAGCTGCAAGCTGTCCTCTGACCTCTGAAAAATCCACATCATAATCTTCTTTTGCTTCCCTAAGAGTCCATGGTTCTTCATCCCTATATGCCACAAGCTGCTCCGGGTTTTGAAGCATTCCGACCATCTGTTTCAGGGTTTCTACACCGATCATCTGAAGTCCCTCAACTACCTTTCCTTCCCTTACATTTTCCTTTGGCAGGAAACAGCGCTTTAAGCCACATCTTTTCGCCTCCATTACAAGAGGCAGAACGCCGCTTACAGGCTTCACCTGACCATCCAGCCCCAGCTCGCCAATGATCATGCTGTCCTTTAACTGGCTTGTATCTGCCAGGGAAAAACCTCCCAAAACGGCAACTGCCATTGGGAGGTCAAAGGCAGTTCCTCCCTTTCGGATCCCTGCCGGTGACAAATTCACAGTAATCTTTTTTGCTGTCAAACGAAATCCGGAATTTTTCATTGCCGTCCTCACTCTGTCCTGTGACTCCTTTACTTCCGAGGATGGCTGGCCTGTAATATAAAACCCCGGAAGCCCGTCTGAAACATCTGCCTCTACGGATACAAGAAATCCCTCAACTCCATAGATTCCTCCGCTGTAAACCTGCGTAAACATAAACTGCCCCCTTTTTTGCCTGAATGAAGCAGATCGGCCTCTGTCCATACAGGCATTTCCTTTGTTGTCCTATGGATTCTAATTTTGAAGTAGCCCTTCTTTTGCCATGAAGCAAAAATTATATAACAGTTCTGCCCTATGAAGAAGCTACCAGATCAATACAGCTTTTGGCTGCAGAAGTGAAAAGACACGCCGTTTTTTCCGACGCTTTGAAGAAACAATTAAGATGATTTTACTATACTAAACCTCATAAAAAATAGCAAGGGTCAGTCCTGAAATTCCGTCATATAAGGCCGGAAGCGCAGAGGCAGGTGATTTCTCTGGCATTCAAGGTTTTTCCGCGGTTCAATGACAATGGCTTTAAAAAAGATATTCCAAAGGTGCCTGTATTCTTCCTCATCTGTAGGATTCTTAAGAAGCTGCGTCCAGGAAGCCGTTTCTGATTCTTCCCAGTCCCCCTCCATTAAAATCACCTTTTTCCCTGCCGGATGAAACAGCACCTTTTTCCTTCCCTCGTCATATATCATCCAGTTCTCAGAAGGAAGCCGGTCCGCAAAATGAGAGGACAGTAAAATAAGGACATCATGCTTCGGACAGATCCGGCTTACAAGAACATTTCCTGCAGCCTGGGAAAAACGGACAAATTCTCTTAATTTATGAGATTCGTTTGTAACGCCGCGGCAAAGGCGAAACAGCTCATAAACCGGCGGCAGCTGAAGCATATCAAGAATCTGAGGACCCTTTAAAAACGCCTGTACAAGAAACCGGTAAATAGCATCCCCTCTTGTTTCCTCTGCGCTCAGTGACGCAATAAAAATAAGCTCATATACTTTGGCAGAAAGATTTCTGTACACTACATTTTTCACCTTAAGTGCCTTCTCTTCCGAGCGTTCCACCTCCAGATATTGTGTAAACAGCTGTACTTCCCCATATGCATCACAAAGCTCCAGACGTACCTCCTCCGCTTTCCTTCCCTCGCTCCAAATATCATAAATCCCGCTTAAAATCCCTTCGAAATCCGGAATGCACCGATATACGATCATACAAAAAACCTCCTGCCATCTAATGTCCAGTCTTCATAAAACACAGCACTGTCAATATCATTTAAAGACTTCCAAGCAGAGCACCAAGTCTGTCTTCCCCTGTCACAGGCATTTCCAGATGCAGATCATCAAACAGCGAAAGCTGACGGTAGCTGTTTTTATTCTCAATCTCCCAGGCATTGCGCCGTTCCTCCCCAAGCAGTGCACTGGTGATAAAATCCTGGTCCAGCTTTATTCCAGGAGCCATTGTCCCAAAGCAGGTAATAAAATACCTGGCACGCTTTAAAACAACCCCCATAAGTTTTAAATCCTCAAAGCTAAGGGTTCCTTGTTTCCTGGCATCTATGATCCGCTTTGCAGATTTCACGCCCATGCCCGGAACCCGCAAAAGCCGGTTGTAAGGAGCATTACTTATTTCCACTGGAAATTCTTCCAGATGACGGATAGCCCAGTCGCATTTTGGATCAAGGAATACATTGAAATTAGGTTTATCCTCCGATAACAGCTCATCCGCCTTAAAGCCGTAAAAACGCAGAAGCCAGTCTGCCTGATACAGCCGGTGCTCCCGCAGCAAAGGCGGCCTAGCGGAAAGATTGGGAAGGCTGCTGTCCTCATTGACAGGAATATAGGCTGAGTAAAAAACACGTTTCAGCCCGAAATTTTCATATAATGCCTGGGTAACCGACAGCATCTGATAATCGTTTTCCGGTGTGGCCCCTACAATTAATTGTGTGCTTTGACCGGCAGGGACAAAGGCCTTTTCTTTATAACAGGAAGCAGGAAGCACCAGAGGATTTTTCACTGTTTCCGGTTTTGCAGCCTCTTTTTTTATTGCTTCATCCTTTAAAAATATGCCTGCTCCCAAATTTTCCTCTGCCGTCGGACGAATAAGGGATGCACCTCCTGCAAAACCAGCCCGTTCTGTAGCAAAGGTTTTTTTTAACCCTCTGTCGTACCCCAAAAGGCGGTTGGAAACAGAAATCCCCTGCTGTATACGCCGCATGGGCTTTAAAATTTTATCACGTGTTTTTCCGGGAGCCAGCTCCCTTAAGCCCTGGGCTGTAGGAAGCTCCAGATTAATACTCATACGGTCTGCCAGAAAACCAAGCTGCTCTACCAGCTCAGGAGAAGCTCCGGGTATTGTTTTTACATGGATATAGCCATTAAAATGATGATGATTGCGCAGCTTATAGAGGGTTTCATACAGCTGCTCCATTGTATGATCTGCATTATAAAGGATCCCGGAGCTTAAAAACAGGCCCTCAATATAGTTCCTTCTGTAAAACTCTATGGTCAGGCGGCAGACCTCATCCGGTGTAAAGGAAGTCCGCAAAACATCATTCGAGCAGCGGTTCACACAATATTTGCAGTCATAGATACACTGGTTTGTAAAAAGGATCTTAAGCAGGGAAATACATCGGCCATCTGCTGAAAAGCTGTGGCAGATGCCTGCTTCCACAGAATTTCCCAGGCTCCCCTCTTTTCCCTTCCGCGTCACACCGCTGGAAGTACAGGCCACATCATATTTTGCCGCGTCTGTTAATATCTTAAGCTTTTCCTGTAAAGTCAGATTTTCCTGTATCAGCATCTTTTATTCACCACCAGAACGTTTGTTTGTTATCCTCAGTCTATCACATGCTTTTCCAAAAAGCAAGCATTTTTAGAACATTTGTTCTGTCCCTTTATAAAATAGGGAACCGTTCAGCCATGCGAAGATGTATGTCTGAACTGTTACTAAAATAGCTGACAATATCTGGATTACGCCAAAAAGCCGCAGGGCAGCCTGTATGAACCAGCTATCCTGCGGCATATTATTTCCTGATATAGGTTGATTTTAACCGTTCCACCCCGGCATTTTTATATTTACTGAAGCTTATCTAAGATCGAAGCCCCAATGGTTCCCTCAGGCATAGAAACGCCAAAATTGTCAGCAGCAGTGGCACCGATCAGTGCAAAGGTGCTGCCCTCCTCCAGCCTTCCTCCAGCCTTCATGGATGGAGAATAAGCTAAGAATGGAACCCTCTCCCTTGTGTGGTCTGTACCGCTGTAGGTAGGGTCATTTCCATGATCCGCCGTAATGATCAGGCAGTCATCCTCCCTCAGGTTTTCCAGCAGCTCACCCAGCTTTACATCAAAGCGCTCAATCTCTGCCCCGTATCCTTTCGGATCCCGCCTATGGCCCCAAAGAGCATCAAAATCCACCAGATTAACAAAACAGAGGCCATGGAAATCCTCCTTTGCCAGCTGGATGGTCTGTTCCATGCCATGGACAGAGCTTGTGGACTTAAAGGCCTTTGTAATGCCCTCGCCGTCAAAAATATCATTGATCTTTCCAACGGAAATAACATCCAGCCCGGCTTCCTTTAAGGCATTTAAGGCCGTTTTTCCAAAAGGCTTTAAGGCATAATCATGGCGGTTGCTGGTGCGCTTAAACTCGCCCTTCTTCTTTCCTACATAAGGCCTTGCGATTACCCGTCCAACCTTCCATTCATCCCGCATAGTAAGCTCTCTGGCAATTTTACAGCACCGGTACAGCTCCTCCAGCCCAAAGGTTTCCTCATTGCCGCATATCTGCAGCACAGAATCTGCTGATGTATATACGATCATATGGCCGGTAGCGATCTCTTCTTCTGCCAGCTCGTCCAAAATCTCCGTTCCGCTGGCACTCTTATTTCCGATTACCTTATGTCCTGTTTTCTCCTCCAGAGCCTCGATCAGCTCTGCCGGAAACCCTGTATCTGTAAAGGTTTTAAAGGGGGTTGTCGCCTCCAAGCCCATCATTTCCCAATGGCCTGTCATGGTATCCTTCCCGCGGCTCTTTTCACGCAGGATACCATAATAGCCCTTTGGCACCTCAAAAGGCTCCACCTGCTTTAAAGGGGTTAAATTTGCCATTCCAAGCTTTCTTAAATTAGGGATCTCAAAGGTGTCCATAGATTCCGAAATATGCCCCAGGGTATTTACACCAATATCTCCAAATTCTGGGGAATCCTCCACGGCCCCTACACCCAGAGAATCCATAACAACCACAAAAATGCGTCTGTATTTTTCCATGCTGTGCTCCTTCTAACGATCTTCATTGAGAGCTGCCCCTAAGTTTCCCGGGCCAAAGCCCATAGGAAGCAGCTCCTTCAATGTCATAATACGGTAATCTTCCCTGTTTACGGCTACAATAATCTGAAATTCCTCCGGATTACAAAATTCCATCATAACCTGCCGGCATACACCGCAGGGAGGGGTAAGCTCTGTCACTTTCCCATTCATACCGCCCACTACGCAGATCGCGTCAAATTCCCGGACGCCCTCACTGACTGCCTTAAAAAAGGCGGTTCGCTCTGCGCAGTTGCAGGGAGTATATCCTGCATTTTCAATATTACAGCCTGTATACACTGTCCCGTTTTTTGCCAGCAGCGCTGCGCCCACATGAAAATGGGAATAAGGGACATAGGAATATGCAAGCTGTGCCATAGCAATATCAATAAGCTGCCTGATCGCCTCTTTACTCAACTGTTTCATCTTTCATGCCTTTCAAAACCGACTGCGGCACAGCCTTTTTCATGCCCTGCCGCAGTGAGTCCATATTTAATAGCCGGATGCCGCCTCATTCTTTGCAAGCTTTATCATGCGGCTTGTTCCCAGGCGGTCTGCCCCAATCCTTAAAAATTCCCTGGCATCATCCAGAGAGGAAATCCCTCCGGCTGCCTTGATCTTTACATCCGGGCCTACATGATCAGCAAAAAGCTTAATATCCTCAAAGGTAGCCCCTGCCTTTGAAAAGCCGGTGGAAGTCTTAATATAATCAGCCCCTGCCGCAGTGACCACCTGGCACATACGGATTTTTTCTTCCTCTGTTAAAAGGCAGGTTTCGATAATGACCTTTAAAATCTTTTCCCCGCAGATTGCTTTCAGGCTGCGGATTTCAGCTTCCACCTGCTCATAAAGGCTGTCCTTTACCCAGCCGATATTGATGACCATATCAATCTCGTCTGCACCGTTTTCCAGGGCATCACGGGTTTCTGCCTCCTTGACGGCTGTTGTCATATAACCGTTTGGAAAGCCAATAACTGTACACACAGCCATGCGTTCCCCTACATATTCCCTGGCCTGCTTTACATAGCTGGGAGGAATGCAGACAGATGCTGTTTTAAATTCCATGGCCTCATCACAGATCACCTGGATCTCCTTCCAGGAAGCTGTCTGGGTCAGCAGTGTATGGTCAACATGGCTCATGATCTCTTTTATATCCATAAAATCCCTCCTGTCCTGTATTCCTGTTTTAATCGTCTTATGCCAGCTCCAGCGCAATCTCCATCATCTTTCCAAAACCAAGCTGACGCTCTGAGGCACTTAATGCCTCTGAGCGGTAAAGATGGTCGGAGATCGTCAGCATGCACAGCGCCTTCTTGCCGGCCTTGGCAGCATTCATATAGAGGGCGGCTGCTTCCATTTCTACAGCGAGGACACCCATGGAACGCCACTTATCATTTACATCCGACTGAGCATTATAGAATACATCTGAAGACAGGATATTTCCCACAACAACCGGTGTTCCCTTCTCCTTTGCGATCTCTACTGCCCTGCTTAAAAGGCCGTAATCTGCAGTTGGAGCAAATGTACCCGGAAGGCCGAACTGGTAAGCATAATTGGAGTCCGTACATGCACCCATACCGATCACAACATCCATCAGATTTAAGGAATCCTGCATTGCTCCTGCAGAACCGATACGGATAATATTATCTACATCATAAAAGTTAAACAGCTCATAAGAATAGATCCCGATGGAAGGCATTCCCATGCCTGCGCCCATAACGGAAATCTCTTTCCCCTTATAGGTACCGGTAAATCCAAGCATATTGCGGACACCGTTTACCTGCCTTACATTTTCCAGATAGGTTTCAGCAATATACTTTGCGCGCAGCGGATCGCCGGGCATAAGGACCGTTTTTGCAAAGTCCCCCTTTACTGCACTGTTATGTGGAGTTGGTGTATTATTCATGATCATTCATTCCTTTCCAGGCCAGGCTTTTAGCCTCTGGGCCTACTTAGATTTTACGAAAATTTTTCCATTTGCCGCTGGTGTATGTGCCCTTCCCACAAAAAGAACCAGGGTAAGGATCGTCACTACATAGGGGATCATGGAGATAAGGTTGGGCGAAATTACATTGCTCTGGCTTGCAAGGCTCTTGATACCGCTGCAGAAACCAAAAAGTAGACAGGCCATAGTCGCCCCTCCCGGAGAGAATTTGCCGAAAATAACGGCTGCAATGGCAATAAAGCCCTGCCCTACGATCACGCTGGGCCTGAACTGATTAATGGTGGCCAAGGTCACAAAGGAGCCGCCAAGACCGGCCATAAAACCAGAAAGGATCACACAGCTGTAGCGGACCCTGTAAACATCAATCCCCAGTGATTCGCAGGCTTCCGGATGCTCTCCAACTGCCCGCAGATGGGCGCCGAAGCGTGTTTTATAGAAAATAAACCAGCATACAGCAGCCAAAATAAAGACCAGATATGCAACGGAATACACATTCAGCACATTGTTCAAAAAGGAGCCCGTGGGAAAAACACCTTCAAACAGCTTTGGAAGCTTGCTGGACGGATCCATTGCAGGCGTATCTGAAGAGTTATTATACATGGCCTTGCATAAAAAGACCGCAAGGCCAGGCCCTAAAAAGTTAATGGCTGTACCAGCAATGGTCTGGTCTGCATGGAAGGTAATACATGCGATGGCATGGATCAGGCCAAAAAGGGCGCCTGCAAGGCCTGCACCAAAAAAGGCCAGCCAGCCATTGCCGGTTTCAAGTCCCAGTACCGCTCCCACAAAAGCGCCGATCGTCATCATACCCTCAATTCCAATATTGATGACGCCGCTGCGCTCAGAGAAGCAGGATCCAAGAGCCGCCAAAAGAAGGGGCGGTGTTGCAATTAAGGTTGCATTGATCAAAAGACCCAGATTCTTAATGATTACATCCATATTAGTTCGCCTCCTTCTTCAGGGATAACTTCTTAAACAGGATACGGAACAGCTGGGAGATAGCAATAAATAGGATAACACATCCCATGATAATGTCAACTACTTCTGACGGTGCCTTTACCATACTCAGCTTGGAACCTCCGTATTTCATAGCTCCATAGAAGAGGCCCGCAAAAATACAGCCGATCGGGCTGGAAGAGGCAATAAGGGCAACTGTGATCCCCTCAAAGCCGTAGCCCTCCTGGCCTGCAAACTGGCTTAAGCGGCCGGACATGCCAAGGATCTGCACTGCCCCTCCAAGGCCTGCCAAAGCTCCGGAAATCCCAAGAGCTGTCAGCACGGATGCATCCGAATTAATACCGCCGTAAAGAGCACCGTTGCTGTTAAAGCCCACTGCCTTTAATTTATAGCCAAGAGTCGTTTTTTCAATTATGACCCAGATAAGGATGGCTGCTATAATGGCCATGACAATGCCCCAGTTTGCCACCTTGCAGCCAAGAAGCTCCCTGAGACCCTCCGGAAACAGGATCCTCGCTGTCTCCGCCACATCCTTGGTCGCCTCGCCGCCGCCCTCCTTGTGGATTGCAGGGATGTTTACAACATAGTTGGAAAGATAAAATGCGATCCAGTTAAACATAATGAAGGAAAGCACCTCATGGATGCCCCGCTTTACCTTTAAAAGCCCTACAAAATAGGCCCACAGGGAACCGGCTGCACAGGCTGCCAGGAGGCATACGAGCACATGGATAACAGCCGGAAGTTTAAGGGTGATCCCAAGGACACAGGCCACCAGGCCGCCTACTACAAACTGGCCCTCCGCTCCAATATTAAATACACCGGTGCGGAAGGAAAAAGCAACGCTTAAGCCCGTAAAAATAAGTGGGCTGGCATAGGTCAGGACCCAGACCAGGTATTTGGGCTTGCCAAATACACTGTCCAGCAGCTTTTTATATGCCACAGCCGGGCTGATGTCCGCGATCATAAGGAAAACTGCCCCAATAATAAAACCGGCGATAATTGCAATCACCGTATAAAATACGTTGGATTCAAAAATACCTTTCTTTTTATTCATGGCCTCGCCCTCCTGCCATCATATAGCCAAGCTCCTTCTCATCTGCATCCTTGCCGGAAACACTTCCTGTGATCTGTCCGTCAAAAATAACCTCAATGCGGTCAGAAAGGCTCATGATCTCATCCAGCTCAAAGGAAACCAAAAGGACTGCCCTGTTTTTATTCCGCTGCTCCACCAGATATTGATGTACAAATTCAATCGCTCCTACATCCAGGCCTCTGGTTGGATTTACCGCGATCAGCAGATCCTTGTCATTTGTCACCTCTCTGGCAATAATGACCTTCTGCTGATTTCCTCCGGATAAGGTTCCTGCCGGAGCACCCTCACAGCCTCTGGGCCTTACGTCAAACTTCTCAATGAGCTCTGCAGCATGGCTGCGGATAGCCTTCCGGTTTAAAATTCCCCTTTTAGAATAGGGCGCTTCCTCAAAATGCTGGAGGATCAGATTATCCTCATTGGAAAAATCAAGAATCAGTCCATGCTTCTGCCGGTCAGCCGGGATACTGGAAATTCCGCTCTCAAAGGTTTCCTTGGGAGTTTTATTTATTACCTCCCTGCCCAGCACCTTTACGCTTCCTGACTCTGCCTTTTTAAGCCCTGTAAGGATTTCCACCAGCTCAGTCTGTCCATTTCCGTCTACGCCGGCAAGACCTACGATCTCGCCTCTGCGTACCGTCAGGTTCAGTCCCTTTAAGACTTCCACATTCCGGTAATCCCTTGCATGGACATCCTTTACCTTGAGGACCGCTTCTCCCGGATCCTGCTCCTGCTTTTCCACAGTAAAGCTGACATCACGCCCTACCATCATAGCTGCAAGCTCATTTTCCGTCACCTCATCCACCTTTACTGTGCGGATATATTTTCCCTGACGGATAATGGTACAATTATCAGAGGAGGCTGTAATCTCTTTCAGCTTATGGGTAATGAGGATAACGCTCTTTCCGTCCTTTGTAAGATTGTCGATGATCTCCATAAGGCCTTCGATCTCCTGAGGGGTCAGGGAGGCTGTAGGCTCATCCAGGATCAATGTGTCTGCGCCCCGGTAGAGAACCTTTAATATCTCCACTCTCTGCTGCATCCCCACAGAAATATCTTCAATCTTCGCGTCCGGGTCAACCTTCATTCCGTAGCGCTCTGACAGCTCCATCACCTTTTTCCTGGCGGTTTCCTTATCAATGGATAACCCCTTTACAGGTTCGATCCCCAGTATAATATTGTCTGTGACCGTAAAAGGCTGGATCAGCATAAAATGCTGGTGGACCATGCCGATTCCCATATCAATGGCATCCTTGGGGCTTGAAAAATGCACTTCCTTCCCTTTAATGAAGATCTGTCCGCTGGTAGGCTTGTACAGACCGCACAGCACATTCATCATGGTACTTTTGCCTGCCCCGTTTTCTCCCAGGATAGCGTGTACCTCGCCTTTGTGCACCGTCAGGTTAATATGGTCATTGGCTGTGAAATCACCAAATTTTTTTACAATATCCTTCATGCACACCATCACCTGGCTGGCATCCATATGGCTTATTCTTTCCATACCCATTTCCCTCCTTTTTCCCGAAATTATTCTGTATCATATGATAACAACATCCTGAAAGCCCATTTTCCTCAGTATATCTGCCAGCTTTCCCAGGAATTCCTGAGAGGGGATCTCATAATGGGAGTATTCCTCACGCACACCCATAGGGCGGTAGGCAATGAGCTTAATGCGTATTTCTTTTATCTTCCGGTAAGGCACCAGAAACGCACCTATATCCCGGATACTTTTTTCACCGTCATAAAGATCCGGGATGATCACAGCCCTGACCTCCTCAAGCTTCCCCTGCTTTGCCAGATAAACGGCATTTTCAAGTACCATCCGGTTATCTGCATCTGTAATACGGATATGGTCCCTCTCATCAAAGGCCTTCATATCCAGCATAACACCGTCGGACAGCCCCATTAATTCCGGATATTCCCAAAAGGGAATCGTTCCGTTGCTGTCAATGAGACAGCCAAGGCCGTCCTTTTTTGCCAGCTTAAACAGTTCTTTTAAAAAATCCGGCCAGAGCATGCATTCTCCGCCGGATACTGAGATACCCCGGATAAAAGGTATCTGCTTTTTTACACAGGCATACACCTCTTCCGGGGTCATATCCCTCACTCTGGGAGAGCTGTCATTGGGACAGACATGGATACAGGTATCACAGGAAACGCAAAGCCCGGGATCCCAGCTTATTTTTCCATCCGCCCTCAGGCTCAGTGCCCCGGCAGGGCACTGAGTGACACAGGCTCTGCAGTGAATGCACAGCCTTCTGGTTTCGGGATTATGGCAATATTGATATTACAGCCCTGAAGAAAAATAGCTGTCCGGTTTCCGGGGCCATCCACACTGCTGAATGGTATGATCTTGTTTACAACTGCCTTCATCAGCGCACCTTTCTCTCCAGTATATGGCCATTTTTAGAAGCCCCAAGGCCAAGGCCTGTGGTATTCTGAAGCACTGCCTGCCCCTTATCAAGCTTTTCCATTTCCGAACGTTTCACCAGGTAGCCGGTAACGCGGATCACATCACTGTCGCTGGAATAAAAGGACAGGTAACGCAGATCCATTTTAAAAGCTCCCTTTACAATATCCAGCACATAATCGGGATTGCGGTGTACCGTCATATCAATCGGAAAGATATCGCCTATTCCGGAGGTAAAGTAACGATGGAAATGCTCTAAAACCTTAAGCTGGTCAATGAGCTCCTCCGGCTCCTCTCCAATGGGGATCCGGGTACCAGGCGTAATGCCTATATCCTCAGCAATACCCACCTGGGCGTGAAGCAGGAAATGGCCTCCGGTACCTTCGCAGTAAGGATTTACATGAGCTGCATTAAAGGCCTGGATCTGGTCCATGATCTCAACGCCCAGATTGACAGCCTCCTCATCCTGTCCGAAGCGTCCCTTTCTGCCCTCCTTTTCAAGAAGGATATTGACGCACTCTGCAAGGCCTACCAGGCCATACATTCCGGTAAAGCGGTCCCTGTGGATAAAGCCCTCTTTTGCAAGGAAATTATGCTCAAAAAAGCCGCTGTCCTCCACCTCAAAACGGATGCGCTCATCCATATACCGGGCCATAATGTCAAGGACATAGGGAAGCTCCCTCTCCTTAAAATCCTGAATATTCTTTGCACGCTTTGCAATATTTCCAAGGATCAGGCGGCACAGGGTATAAGCACCTCCGCCGTAAAGCAGGCCGTTGTAGCAGCTTGCGATCACATAGCCCTCCCCCAGCTCGCTCTTAAACATCTTATGGTTTGCAAAGCTGGGCTTGGCACTGTGAAGGGCACAGCGGACTGCTTCCAGAGCAAATTCATCCTCCGTAACGCCTTCCTCGTATTTCAGGGTAATATTGGGAACTGCATTTTCAAGCTCCGCCTCCACCTCTAAAAGCAGCCGCCCGGCCTTTGTAGCGCGGGGGCCGATATTTGCATGGGAGAAGGAGTCCAGTACCGTGCGGTCAATGTGCGTCATAAACAGCTTCAGAAGCTTTTTGGCCTGCGCCTCATCGACTGTATCAATAAAGGGCTCCAGAAGCTCATCCAGCTGTCCCACATATACCGGATAGTTGGTAATACTTGGCACATGCTTGTAAAAAATCAGCAGGGCATTGATCGCCTCATATAGATCGGTTGGCGGCTCCAGCTGCAAAAATCTGCTTCCTTCTCTCATAAACTTTGCATAGTCAGGAATAATATAACGGGGCCGCATAGGGGCATGTCCCTCTGACAGATCACAGATGCACTTTTCTTCCATGGGTACATTTAAAAGCTCGTCCAGGCCTTCCGGCAGATCAAGCACTTCCATTAAGGAATCCGCCTGTCCGGCCAGATTCGTCAGCTTCTGCTCATGGGTCAGGGTAGGGCTCTTGATAATATTTAAAATGTTTTCCCTTGTTTCGTTTACACGCTCCATTGAAATGTCACGCATGAACTTTCCTCCTTCTGTTCATTCACCTTAGTCTAACTGGTATACATCACCGTATGCAGCCTCAAACTCCTCCTGGCTTGCAGGAACGGTGATCTCACCGTCAATAATCTTCTTCTTTACGTCCTCAACTGCTGCCTTGACATCATCTGGAAGCAGATCCTGAGATGGTGCAATATCAACGCCGCCTGCAGTCAGGTCATAGGTATGTACGCCAGCCTCAAGCGTTCCGTTTAACAGGGATTCAACGCTGTCGTATACTGCATTGTCCACACGCTTCATAGCAGATGTAATAACCGTTCCAGGTGCGTCATTATACTGGTCGCGGTCAACACCGATCGCATATACACCAGCCTCCTGGCATGCCTCAATCACTCCAAGTCCGGTTGCGCCTGCTGCATGGAAAATAATGTCAGCGCCGTTTGTAATGGCAGTTCCTGCATTTGTCTTTCCAGTTGCCGGGTCTGCAAAGGAGTTTGCATTAAACTGCTGGATCTTAACATCCGGGTTTGCATCAAGAGCACCTGCACAGTAGCCGTAGCCGAAAAGGTTCATGTTTTCATTTGCCATTCCAATAACAAAGCCTATATTGTCCGTCTTTGTCATAAGGCCTGCCACATAGCCTACCAGATAGGAAGCCTGCTCCTGACGGAACATAAGGCAGGTTACATTTGGAAGGTCGATACTGGCGTCATCAATAATTGCAAACTTGTTGTCAGGATATTCCTCTGCTGCCTGCCTGGTTGCATCTGCCAGCATGTAGCCTACGCTGATGATCAGGTCATAATCCTCATCTACAAAGGTTTCGATATTCGGAACATAGTCTGAATCGGTGGAGGACTCCAGGTAGTTTACTTCTACGCCGAATTCCTCTGCCGCCCTCTGAAGGCCTTCCCAGGAGGACTGGTTAAAGGAAGCGTCATTGACACCGCCTACATCTGTTACAAGGCCGATCTTGTATCCAGAACCATCTGGCTTCTCCGTTGCTGCCTCTGTTTCTTTTACTTCCTCTTCCTTCGCTGCATCTTCCTTTGCTGCGCTCTCAGTTTTTGTTGTCTCCTCAGCCTTGGTCTCTGCTGTTTCACCGGAACCGCCGCAGGCAGTCAGTGAAGCTGCCATAGCTGCTGCTAACATAAGTGCCACTGTCTTTTTTTTCATAAATCTCTCTCCTTTTAAGTTGTATGTTTTGCGTCTTTTATAAAAAACGCTGTTTTAAAACCGGGACGGGACCGTCAAGCTGCCCGGCCCGGTTTTATTCCTATTTGTTATCCTGGGCGATCAGCCTGCGGATCGCCCCGATCGCGGTACGTATCGCCATATCTGTATCATGTACCACCGGATTTTCCAATCCAAGCTTTTCCCTCTCCTGGTTTGCAACTACCAGGAATACGGAGCCCACTCGCACACGAAGGGCGCTGGCAACAATAAACAGTGCCGCTGATTCCATTTCAGAGGCCAGACAGCCCAGCCGTTTCCATGCCTCCCATTTATTTAAAAGCTCATAGCTTACAGGCATCCGTTCCGGGGAATGCTGTCCGTAAAAAGCATCCTTACACTGGACAACACCCGTATGGAACGGCTGTCCAAGCTCCTTTGCAGCCTCTACCAGTGCATTGACAACAGATAAATCTGCAACCGCCGGGAATTCAATAGGTGCATACTCTCTGCTTGTGCCCTCCATGCGGATAGCGCCGGTAGCGATCACCACATCTGCACTTTTTACCTCCGGCTGTATACCGCCGCTGGTCCCTACACGGATGAAGGTGTCCGCCCCGCAGTTTACCAGCTCCTCCATAGCGATGGAAGCAGAAGGACCGCCGATACCTGTCGATGTAACGCTGACCTTTACCCCATCCAAAAAGCCGGTATAGGTAATATATTCCCGGTTGTCCGCCACAAGAACCGGATCGTCAAAATACTGTGCAATTTTCACACAGCGCTTGGGGTCTCCGGGCAGGATCACATAACGCCCCACATCCCCTTTTCCAGCCTGAATATGATACTGTTTATCTGGATTTTCTGAATAATTCACTGTCTGCTTCCTCCTAAAATCTGCTGGTTACATTAAATCTGCTTCTGTGATTGCCTTTACATTTGGCGTTCTTCCATCTTCAGAAGACGGGATCGTCAGTTTGCCTTCCTTCAGCTGCTTTACTGCTTCCTCATGCTTGGAAACATCCCAGTCATTTCCTACGATCTTCCAGTTATTATCTACCTGAGGTGTGATCACTCCGCCCTTTACATCACTGATATAAAGACCGATCAGCTCACGAACGCCGCCTACATCACCGCGTACATCAATTTCAAGAAGCTTTGGAAGCTCCTCGCCCTCTGCGTAAATCTCGCCCGGGGACATAAGCTGTGAGGATGCGCGGTAGTTGTTCACTGCAATGGTAAATACATCCTCGTCCTTTACCGGCGTTCCATCCGGCCAGGTCAGGTTCTGAATACGGCTTCCCGGTTCATTTGCAACATTTACCTCATAGTTTACACCTGCAAACATATCATAGGAGTAAGCGCGAATATCAGGATTGAAGGAAATTGTCAAATCGCCCGGCTTCCAGGTATTGTAGTAGGCAGCTGTCCATTCCATATACTTCTTTAACTGAGCTCCCGTCATTTCCATCTTATAGAGCGTATTTGCGTATTTGTAAACAAGGGCTGTATCGCACTTGCGGATGTCGCCTTCCTTTAATTTGGCATTCATATTAAACAGAGCTGCTGCAGAAACATCTGCGCCTGTATAATACATCTGAACTTCATTGATCAGGTCAATGAGGGCTGTATCCTGAAGCTGTGCAGTCGGAATTTCTGCAATCTCATTTTCCGGAGCAAGGTCTCCGCCCTCCAGCTTTCCGATTACAACGTCTGCATCCTTCTTGGCGCGCTCATCATAAGGAGCCAGCTTTTCC
>OLRK01001503.1_pt1 | contig 18997 bp, 19 predicted proteins | sample 1672911 | NCBI WGS metagenome assembly OLRK01 (sample SAMEA3136736, study PRJEB25190) | human gut metagenome | biome: human gut; feature: human-associated habitat; material: faeces | place: Austria | collected 2013 | reverse complement strand
TCATTCATGCGCCACTTGCTCGCATCATCAAGTGAAAGATATTTTTCGACAACCATCTTGTAAAACTCATAGTTTACATTGCCCTTATTTAAAACAATCCAGTCTCTTTCATGACAATAGAAAAATGCCACATCTTTTGCTAGTCCGTATTTTGTTACCCATTCCGGGATATCCTCGACATTACATGAACCTATGCCACGCTCTACATTTAAAATCTTAATTCGGACGGCTGTGTGCGGGTATTTTTCTTTTGCTACGCTTTTATTTAAAAACTTCAGGGAAGTGCCGTTTATATGTTCAGTCATATCGCGACACCTCCGACATCATGCCACGCAAAAAGGCATATAATACTTTAAGTTCTTTAACTGTCATTTTTTCAACTTTTTCAATGATATATTTTTTAAAATCCATGATTTCACCCTTTCTTTTTATTTCCAAGTGGGCTATAATAATATTGTTTTTAGTGCCCACTTGGCTACTTTTCCCCCTATCGTTGTTGGCGCAGCGTTAGGGGATTTTTCTTTTAAAAAATCTTTTCATCTGTCTTTGACAGACTATTTATAAAGTCTTTGTTTTCCTTGTCTGCTATTTTGCGCCTTACTGATACGTTAGGCATATATATCGGCGCTGTATGGCTTCTTATCCGGTCTATTGTGCGCGCGTCTTCTTTAAGGTCATCATAGTCAAAATTGCTTGTATAGATTGTCGGTAAAAAGCGTTCATGTCTGTAATTCACTAAACCGAATATAACGGATTGCGTCCAGTCTTTCCCGGAAGCTTCAGCACCGATATCATCAAGGATTAAAAGCAAACAATCTTTCATGTTTTTTATTTGCTCTTTGCTATCGTCGTCATTTTTTCGCATAAGTTCTACATACTCTTGTGAAGTAACAAACTTTACAGACAGCCCGACGCGCTTAATAAGTTCATTGGCAATGCAACACGCCAACATTGTTTTACCGCTGCCGCAGCACTTTGACGTGATATAAAGCCCTTTCCCGGCCTTTTCCCATTCGGCGAACCGTACAACGAATAGATTGACTATCTTTTTCAATTGGCTTGTGTCTGTATCGCCGTATAAAGTCCAGTCAAATTCATTTGCACGCTTATAGACATATTTCAGCGGCATACGGCTGAGGCTCTGACGCCTTAGGGCTTCACTGTCTAAAATTGTATTATCTGCCTTAAAAAATGGCTGTGTCTCTCCGTAGCCCTCAAAATCATAAGTGATAAGCTGCCCTTTTTGTTCTTTTAATGTCACCGGTTCAATCGCCGTAATCTGGCATTGAATTGAGCCACTTTGCATACATTTCGTTAGGCGTTGGCCAACTTTCGGAATTATTTCTTGTGTCTGCTGCATTTTCTTCCCCTCCCTTCGTGTAATCAGTAAACGGCGTATTTGCGCCTAAAAAAGTTTTGCACTGTTTTATATATTTCTTCTCGCGGTGCTCTTTTTCGCATTGATCGGCGTAATTCTTTACAGCCTGTAAAAGTTCAGTTTCTGAAAAACCATCATTTAACCGCGCTTGATAAGCTTTGTAAGCTGCTGCCTTTTCTGTTTTCCTTGGATATACCGCCCATAATGATTCGAAATTAGGGCAATATATATTATTCTTTATATTCTTATTATTCTTATATTCTTTATCTGTTGTCACTTGCTTGTCACTTGTTTGTCGGTCGGTTGTCAGATTGTTTGTCGCTTTGCTTGTCGCTTCTCGGCTGTCACTTTGGTAAAAGTCATAATTTACAACGTTTATAACTCTATATTTGTTTGTCACTCTCTCTGTTATCTCGCCTGTCAATTTTAGATGTTTTATAGCTGTTCTTATATTTCTTACTGAATAGCCTAAATCTTTAGCAAGAGAAGCAAGAGAAGTGATAAACTCGCCGCGTTCGTAATGCTGGCCTTGCCATTCTCCCGGCTTCCAATTTGCCTTTAATAGACAATGTATAAATAATGCTCTTGTACATGGTTCAGAGTACCACTGCCAACTTAAAATTTTTCTGCAAAGCTTAACAAAAGACGCGTCTGTAGGTTCATGAGCCATTTACTCACCACCCACCTGCAAAGAAGTCCGAAAATTCTTCGCGAATACTTTCAATTTTATTTTTGAGCGCTGTCATCTCTGCTGCATATTCCGGCCGCCACCTGCTGCCGCTCATGTCAATTAGATTGCTATAACGCAGTGCAAGGGCTGTATAGTCCCTTATTTGTTCTACTGTCATAACTTTCATTTACTCACCGCCTTCACCGTTTAAGAAATCAATAAATTTTTCAAAGTTTATCAAAAACTTATTGCCGGCCTTAATATGTATGATTTCATTTCTTAGACAAAGCTTCCTGATGAAATCATATGACAAGCCTGTCTTTAAGCTGGCCTCTTTTATTGTTACCATTGTCGGAACATCATTCATCTGCTGCATCTCCTTTCTCTCCTGTGTAATGCTTTTTTATATGGGATTTTTAAATTTTAAATACAAAGAGGTATATTTATACCCTAAGCATATTAAAATTGATTTTTACCCATTTTCATGCCTATTATATAAGCGTTTTTAATTATTTCCGTGAAGTCTATTGGCTATTGCTCGGCGCTGTTCTTCTGTAAGTGACATCGGCGGATTAATTCTCAACCATGCAACCGGAATGTGAGCGCAAATGCTGCCGTTTTGATTTTCGGCGATGATGTTACATTCTTCCGGGAATTTCTCCGCAAGTTTCTTGATACGTGTTTTGTATCGTCCTTGTGAGAATGTGACTGTTGCCTTACTTTGGCCTTTAAGAAATTCAATAACGTTTTCATTACCGTAATCATCCAGTAAAGCAATATCATCCGTGTCACACTGCAAAACATTTGCAATGCGTTCAAGTGTGCCAACTTCAACATATCTGTTTTCAAATATCCAGTCTAAATTGAATAGGGTAATCCCTGTCACTTTCTCGATGTCTGTCATGTTTATGCGCCGCTCTTGCATCAGCTCGCGGCAGCGTTTTACATTTAATTTCATTTCGTGCGTTCCTCCTTTCTTTCCTGAGCTTCCGCTCATTCCTTCGCCCTGCCCGGCGGTTTAATCGTCAATGATTTCTGTAACTTTACAATTTAGCGCCTGCGCAATCTTTCCAAGTGTTGCAATTTTGCAGCCGCCTTGCTTCATTATGCGACGATATGACGCGTAACTAATCCCTGCTGCACTGCATAAGTCATAAGGATTCATGCACTTTTCAGCCATTAAAAGCTGAACCTTACTTTGACTGATTTTTAAACCTGTCATTACTGTTGCCATGTCTTGTCACCTCCTTGAATGCTTTTTCAGAAGTATTTTGTTCTGTGACACTATCTTAACAGAACATTTTTATTCTGTCAATAACAAAAAAAGAATTGTTTTGCTCTGTTTTTTTGTATTAATTTATGGTATAGTAATTAAAAAAGGGGGTATTGATATTGACAACCGGCGAAAACATACGAAATCTTAGAAAGAAAAAGGGGTTAACCCAAAAAAAATTAGGGGAATTGAGTGGCATTAATGAAGTACAAATAAGACAATATGAACTTGGAAAAGTTCAGCCTAAAATGGTTACTTTAAAAAAATTGGCGACTGCTTTAGATACTGACGAATGGCATTTATTGAACTTAACTGAAGCACCATTAAAAACGCCTTTTCCTATTTCTGCCATAGTTAATAATGCTGTGAATAAAATACTGGATGATGTAGAGCCCAAAAGGATGATGTATTTTTTTAAACTACTAAACAAAGAAGGACAAGCAAAAGCCATAGAACAAGTAGAAATGCTTACCAAGATACCCGAATACCAAGCCCCGACTGCTTCGGATCCAACCGAGCAGGAGAGCAGCAAAAAGAAATAGCAGCTAAGTGAATTAATACCGAAGAAAATACAAATGATTCCGAAGAATAGCAGCAGGAGAAAATAGCACTATAAAGGCCTCCCTATTTCGGGGCCCAACTACCAAAACGGTACTTGAGATTGAAGACGCTGAACGATTCGTTTACCGTGATAAGAAATGATGGAGTCGCGAAACGTTACCCCATCCGGCGTACTGTTTCAGTGCATAAGGACGTCGAAAATCTCTACACCCTTGCGAGGGGTAGGAATACCATGCACACCCTCAAGGCTGCTGCCGATATCATACTTGATACGGCGTTTCACCGTAGCCCTTACAACGTTGTATTTTGCCCATACAGCTATTTTAAATCATCAGACGATAAAATAACCTTGACAATAATATACTTACCCGGAGAGCCGAAAGGGGCGATGCACCAGCGCCGGACGTTTTACGAAAGGAGTTGGTACATATGGTTACATACAGCGATTTATTTGCTTTTGTGATTATGCTTTGTGCAGTCGTTACTCTTGTTGTTACACTTACAGAACGCAAAAAGTAGCGCCCCTGTCCTGCGAAGATAAGGCGCTACTTTTGTGACTTACACTTTGCCGGCGGCTGGACTTCACCCAGCTTTTCGGCTCTCTTGTTAAGTATATTATAAGTCAATGCTTAGGCATTGTCAAACTTTTTCCGCCCATTCCTTCGCCCTGCCCGGCATGAACGAAAGGAGAGAAAAACAATGGCAAGTATTAGAAAACGCAAAAATTCTTATCAAATCACCGTAAGCAACGGCTACGATGCAACCGGACGAAAGCTTACCGAAACAACGACATTTACACCGGACCCGACAAAGACAGAAAAGCAAAATCAGAAAGCCCTTGAAATATTCGCTTTTGAATTTGAACAGAAAGTCAGGTCAGGGAATTATCTTGACGGCGAGAAGCTGCTTTTAAAAGATTATGCCGTCCGCTGGCTATCCGAATATGCTGAAAAACAACTTGCTTACTCCACATATTCAAATTATAAGATGAATATTGAAAGCCGTATTATTCCAAGTCTTGGGCATATGAAAATGAGCCAAATTAAGCCGCTGCATATTCAAGCCATGTATAACGCGCTTCTGTCTGATACGGCAAGGAATGACGGTAAGAGCGGCCGCCTTTCTACTGGCACTATAAAAAAGGTTCATGCAATATTGTCCAGTATGTTACATACGGCCGTACTTTGGCAGATTATAGAATCCAATCCATGTGACCGCGTCGCGCCTCCGGCCAACCAAGAGCAGCGCAGCACTTGCCCTAAGCACTTCACACTTGAGCAAGCCGATGCCTTTATCAAAGCGCTTGATATGGATATTCAGACAAACTATTGTGACCGGCAGCGCACAGACAGCACCGGCAATTTGTATTTTGTGGGCGGCTATCAGACTTCAAAAAAGATACCTTTGCAAATTAAAGTCTTTTTCTATATGGCATTGTTCGGCGGTTTCCGCCGTTCGGAAATATTGGCGTTGACGTGGAAAGATATTGATTTTCAGAAAAATACCGTGGACATCTTTAAAGCGCTGACATTAAAGGACCATGAAATGATAGTGAAGACAACCAAAACAAAAACATCTGCAAGAACCGTATCATTGCCGACACCCGTCATGCATCTGCTGCATCAACTTCTCATAGAGCAAAAACAATACGCCTTAAGTCTTGGCTCTCAATGGGTAGGGCATAGAGGCAGCAGTTACAAAGATAACTATATCTTCATCCAGTGGAACGGCCAAGTCATGTACTTAGACACGCCTTACCAGTGGTTTAGAAAGATACTTGATAATTACAACCGGCAGCAGACCGATGAAGCCGACAAGCTTCCGCCGATCACAATGCACGGACTGCGGCACACGTCGGCGACGCTGCTTATCAGTCAGAATGTGGATATACGCACAGTCTCCGGACGCCTTGGCCATGCTCAGACAAGCACCACTATGAATATTTACGCCCATAGCCTGAGGAAATCAGACGAGGCCGCCGCCGAATCGCTCGGGGATTTGCTTATAAAACAGAATTTTTAAAGTAAACAGTAGTCAAATAGTAGTCAAAACACAAAAACCGCCCTTTTGGACGGTTTTCTTTTTTTGCCTGTAAAATCTCTGAAAGCCTTGATTTTACTGACTTTTCTATGACAGCTAACAGCGGGAATCGAACCCGCGACCTACGCATTACGAGTGCGTCGCTCTACCGACTGAGCCATGTTAGCACGCCTAATTATTATATAATAAATATCGGGTAAAAGTCAAGCTTTTCCCTAAAACTTTGAAAAAAGATACAGCACATACTGTATCTTTTTTGCGTTGCGGGGGAAGGATTTGAACCAACGACCTTCGGGTTATGAGCCCGACGAGCTACCAGACTGCTCCACCCCGCGCTATTTAATTAATAAAATTATTATACACCTGTTTTTGTTATATGTCAATTATTTGCAGACGCTTTCTTTAGGGCTGCCTTTTTTTCACGCAGCATTCGGAAAAAGCTGCTGAGCATCGTGGAACATTCTTCTCCAAGTATTCCGTTTTCTATAATGACTTTATGGTTGAAGCCATCCATTTGCAAAAGATTGGTTACTGAACCGGCACAGCCGGCTTTTTGATTCATAGCGCCGATAACAACTTTATCCATTCTTGCCTGCACGATTGCGCCGGCACACATCGGACATGGTTCCAGTGTCACATACATTGTGCAGCCTTCAAGCCGCCAGTCTCCAAGAAGGCGGCTGGCCTTTTGAATGGCCAATATTTCCGCATGGGCAAGCGTGCTCCCTTTTTTATTTCTCTGATTGTAACCTCTTGCAATAATTTTTCCGTCATAGACAATAACACAGCCTATCGGGACTTCTTCAATCGCTGCCGCCTTTTTCGCCTGACGCAGTGCTTCTTTCATAAATTTTTCATCTTCTGTATACTTTATGCCCATTTTATTATCCTCTCTGAAATTGTCTATTACATGATTCTCAAATAATTATACTCTATTTATCCCGGCTTTTCTACTGGCAAATCGCCTTGGGCTATGCTAAAATAAAGAAAGTACATATTTTATTTCAAAAGAAATGGGGCGTTTTATTATGGATATTAAAGGCTTAGCAAATACGACACTGACAGATTATCCCGGATTGGTTGCGGCGACACTGTTCACCGGAGGGTGCGACTTCTGCTGTCCGTTTTGTCATAACCGATCACTTGTTGTTCATCACGAAAAGCTGCCGTCACTTCCGGTTGAAGATGTTCTTGAATTTCTTTCGAGGAGAAAGGTCGCTCTTGAAGGTGTCTGTATTACCGGAGGTGAACCGCTCCTGCAAAATGATTTGGGCGATTTCATCAGAGAGCTGAAAGCGATGGGCTATAAAATCAAGCTTGATACAAATGGTTATGATCCGACACATTTAGATCATCTTCTTAAAGATGGCCTTGTCGATTATGTTGCAATGGATATTAAAGGCGCTCAGAGCAATTACGCAAAGGCTTCCGGCTGTCCGAACCTTGATTTGACACGCATTAAGCTGTCAGTTGATATTTTAAAAGGCAGTGATGTCGATTATGAATTTAGAACAACGGTTGTCCGTGAACTTCACTCCGCGCAGGATATGGAAGCTATCGGCCAATGGCTTTACGGCGCAAAAGCTTATTATCTCCAGCCATATGTAGAAAGCGAAGATATTATTATGCCTGTTTTTTCCAGTTACAGCAAGGCTGAGATGGTTCAGTTTCAAAAAATGCTTCAGCAGTACATTCCTTATGTAGGACTGCGCGGATACGCACGGACTTGAGAAAATAGTATGTACTGGATAAAATTATCTGAAATTATTTGAAATAAAAAATAAAAAAACGGGTAAATATCCTATGATAGATTATTGACAGAATATACCGGTAATGCTATACTAACTATGCAATTAAATATTTCATATATAGGTTCATTTCAAGATGATTAAAAGGGAATACAGTGTGATTCTGTAACAGCCCTCGCTACTGTAAGAAGGACGTCTGTCCATTGGACACTGGGAAACCGGGAAGTCGGACAAGATGGTTGAGTTCAAGTCAGGAGACCTGCCATATATGATGTTGTATACGTCTTTCGATGGGAAAGATACAGCAGTCATCAGTTCACGGGCACATGGCCTGATGTGTCGGAATTGATTTGTACGTGATATACTGCGGGGTGTCTTTTCAGACACCCCTTTTGTGTGTAATAAACAATATTGTGCAAAACGATGATAATGGTAATTGCACCCATCATTTTTATAAGGTCCGGTTTATCCGACTCATGGACACTTCCCCCTCCGTGTGCATGACGAGGATAGACGGACCTTGTTTTTTGTGACATAGGGAGTTCGAAGCGGACTTGTCCGCTTTGCTCTGGCATAAAAAGTGCACTAAAATTACATTTACTTTTTGTGCAGTAAAACAATTGCGTATTTTACTAAAAGACAGTAAAATAGAAGTAGGCTTTAGGAAGGAAAGGTAAATGTTATGGCGGGTATTAAAGATGTAGCTAAGTTGGCGGGCGTTTCGGTTTCTACAGTTTCTAATGTGTTGAATAATAAGAAAAATGTCGGTGACGAGACAAGGCGTCGTGTGATGGAGATTTGCGAGGAGCTCTCCTATTATCCGAATGCGGCGGGGAAGAATCTGAAAAACGGAGATACGAAGACGATTTTGTTTAATTTCAGTGATTTTGACAGAAGCTTTTATCTGAGCATTATTAATGGTATTAGTGATTATGCGGTGGATAATGGCTATGATTTGATGATTTGTACGAGGAAGTCGTGTGAACGGTTTATGCGTAACGGTATGACAAGCGGCTGTATTATTTTAGATATGCGTATGAAGACGGAGTTTATCGAAGAAGTTGCCAGTGAGAAATATCCGGTTGTTTTTCTTGACAGGATTGTGGATCACCCATATATCAAAAGTATTGTTGTCAATAATTATGCGCCGATGGTGGAGCTTGTGCAGGGGCTTGTAGACAGGGGCTATAAGCGTTTCAGCTTTATCGGCGGACCGGAGGCCACAGACGATAATAAAGAAAGATATCGGGCATTTATTGATGTTTTAAATGAGAATGGGCTGCCGTTTTCGGGAAAGAATTATCATTCGGGTGACTTCCGGCAGAAAACAGGCTATATGGCGGCAAAGATTATGGTGCTTTCAGACGAGCTTCCGGAGTGTATTGTGTGTGCTAATGATAATATGGCAATCGGCGCGATGCAGGCGCTGCATGAGGCAGGACTTCGAGTGCCGGAGGATGTGGCAGTCACGGGCTTTGATAATTGTGCACTTGCAGAGCCTCTCGGTCTGACGACAGTGGACATCCCAAACTACGAGCGGGGTTACCTTGCAGCTCAGTATTTGATTGAGAATATTGAGGGCGGTCAGGAACGCGAGACATTGAAAATTAATGCGAAGGTGCGGTGGCGTAAAACGGTGTCGAAAAAAGGGCCGATGCACTAAAAAAGTAAAATAAAGTAAAATCAAAGGTAAAATAGTAAAAGAAAAAGTAAAACGATATGTGTATTTGCTATAAAAACAAAGATTCATATCGTTTTTTTTACTGTATTTTTTGTGAGTAATTAACTAAAATAGCAAAATATACTTAAATAACCGCAGAAACTATTGACAATATATAAAAATTGCACTATTATACTGGTATAACGTTTTACGGAAAACAAACCAAAAGGAGGAGTGTTATTATGAAAATCAAAAAGTGGATGAGTGTTTTACTTGCTTCATCAATGGTGGTAGGCGTAGCGCTGACAGGCTGTGGAAGCAGTGACGCAGGAAAGACAGAGGATACTGGAAAGACTTCAGGGGATACATCAGGAGCAGCAGAAAATGGCGACGAATCTCTTGAAGGTACAAAAATCGTTATTTTCCAGTCTAAGGTTGAAATTGTGGATCAGTTAGAGGCATGTGCAGAGGCCTTTGCAGACGAGACAGGCATCGAGGTTGAAGTTTGGGGAACAACAGGTGATGATTATTTGCAGCAGTTAAAGACAAAGCTTGCCAATAATCAGGGACCTACAATTTTCAATCAGACAGGTTATTCTGAATTAGAGATGCTTCAGGGTTATGCGGCAGATCTTACAGATTTATCTATCGTACCGGAAGTTGCAGACGGTTTACTTGATCCTGTTAAGGTTGATGATAAAGTATACGGCATCCCATATACAGTTGAGGGCTTCGGTCTTGTTTACAATAAAGATCTTTGCGATGCTTCAACGTTAAAATCAACAGATGATTTTATCAATTTAATCAAAGAGCAGAAAGCCAATGGTGTTGAAGGCTTTGAGTTATCACAGGAGACATACTTCTTAATCGGTCATATTTTAAATACGCCATTCGCACTTCAGGATAATCCTGAACAGTTTATTGCTGATTTAGAGGAAGGCAAAGTAAAGATGGCAGATAATGAAATCTTTAAAGAATTTGCAGATATGATGGTTCAGATCAGAGAAAACTGCCAGAATCCGTTAGAGCAGAATTATGACGGTGAAGTTGGTGACCTTGCAACAGGTAAGGCTGCGATGATTCATCAGGGTAACTGGTGTATTTCACTTCTTCAGGATTTTGAGTTTGAAAATGTTGGTCTTGCACCATTACCATTAGCAGGCAACGACAAGCTTGCTGTAGCAGCACCTTCATACTGGACTGTAAACTCACAGGCAACAGAACAGGAACAGGCAGCAGCTAAGAAGTTTATTGAGTGGTTATATACAAGCGAGACAGGTAAGAGCTTCTTATATGATGAATTTAAGTTCATCCCTGTACTTAAGAATGATACAAGTGAAAATCTTGACGTATTATCAGCAGAAGTTTCAAAATATGTTTCTGAAGGCAAGACAATCGGATGGCCTAACAAGTTATGGCCGGCCGGCGTTGTTGATGTTTACTTCGCACCACTTGCTCAGAAGTTCTTCACAGAAGATATGACAGCAGAACAGTTCCTCACAGAACTTGATCAGGCATATGCAGATGCAGTGGCAAATGCAGCTTAATAGAAACCAATTGAATAGAACCTTGACCGGTTGATACTTAAAAGAGAAACTCTGGCGTCTGCGGAACTTAATATCTCCGGCAGATGTCAGAGTTTCTGTCATTTTGCGAATTGTTCGCACGCGGTGATTGCGTGAAAGCGCAATCGTTGGATAGTAGGGAGGAATATAGATGAAAGCTAAGAAAAGAAGGGACAGAGCATGGTACTGCCTGTTTGTGCTGCCCCTCGTAACGATATTTTCAATTATTGTAATCATTCCGTTTATTATCGGTATCGTCTACTCATTTTTTAAATGGGACGGTCTTCCGATGAATCCGAAGATTTTTGTGGCTTTTGATAATTATATAAGACTGTTTTCAGATGAGCGTTTTATGACATCTGCTTTGCATACAATTATTTTTACGGTTGTTGCCGTACTTTTGATTAATATTTTAGGTCTTGCATTTGCATTGATTGTGACAACAAAGTTAAAGACACGCAACGTTGCAAGAACGATGCTTTTTATGCCGTATTTAATCGGTGGTCTGCTCTTAGGTTATATCTGGAAGTTTATTTTCGGTGAGGGCTTTAATATTATCGGAGAGATGCTCGGTGCGGAAAATGTATTTTTCAACTGGCTGACGGATCCGAAATTGGCGCTTGTGGCGCTTATTATCGTAGCGACATGGCAGATGGCCGGTTATATTATGATTATTTATATTACAGGTATTCAGGGAATCCCTGATGATGTCATTGAAGCTGCAGCTGTTGACGGCGCAGGCTTTTGGCAGACATTATTTAAAATCAAATTCCCGCTGATTATGCCGTCATTTACAATTTGTCTGTTTATGTCACTGTCCAACTGTTTCAAGATTTTCGATACGAACCTTTCGCTGACAGGCGGCGGTCCGAACAATGCGACAGAGATGTTTGCGATGAATATTTACAACGAAATTTTCAAACTGAACAATTATGGCTATGGTCAGGCAAAAGCGATTTTATTCTTCCTTGTTGTCGCAGCAATTACACTTGTTCAGGTATCTATTACTAAGAAGAAAGAGGTGGCAATGTAATGAAAAAAGCAAGAGGCGTAATTGCCAATATTATTTTAATTTGCGTATGTCTGGCATATTTGTTCCCGATTTACATTATTGTTGTCAATGCTTTCAAAAATCGTGCGGAATTATATGAAAACGTTCTTGCGTTTCCGTCACAGTTTTCTTTCCAGTACTTTGCAAAAGCAATGGATAAGATGGACTTTTTCAATGCACTTAAAAATTCGCTCATTGTGACGTTAGTTTCTATTACGATTATTGTTGTTTTGGCATCAATGTGTGCATGGATGCTTGCTCGTACAGAGAATAAGATTAGTAAGTTTATCTTTATGTTATTTGTAGCGACAATGCTTATTCCTTTCCAGACATTGATGATGCCTTTAATGCAGGTACTCGGTTTTGGACGTGATACACTGGGACTGCCTGTTGTTGATACACTGGGAGGACTGATATTCTGTTATATCGGTTTTGGCGCCAGTATGTCCGTATTTCTTTACCACGGCTTCGTTAAATCGGTGCCGGTGGCGCTTGAGGAGGCTGCAACGATTGACGGCTGTTCAAAATTCGGCGTATTTTGGAGAATCGTATTTCCGATGTTAAAGCCGGTCACAATGACGGTGATTATTCTTGATGTGATTTGGATTTGGAATGATTATCTTCTGCCTTCACTCGTGCTTACAAGTAAGGCAAACCGGACAATTCCGCTGTCAACGGCAAGTTTTTTCGGACAGTTTACAATTCAGTGGAATATGGCAATGGCAGGTCTGACACTGACAATTATCCCTGTAATTATTTTCTATCTCTGTGCACAGAAATATATTGTCAAGGGTGTTGCAGCCGGCGCTGTAAAATAATTTTACGACAGAGTGTACGCTCTGACAGATTTTTGAAATTTGAAAAATTTTGGAACATATTGAAATATTTTTGGAGGATAAGATGGATAGAGCAATATACAAAATCAATGATTTAAGTCTTGAGAATGATGAACTTATTTTGAATGAGACAATTTTCCATAATGCCAATGGTTACATCGGGGTTCGTTCCAATTTTGAGGAGGGCTACAAGGAGGGCTATGACTCTATCCGCGGCTCATACATTAACGGTTTTTACGATTTTGCGGAAATGAAGCAGGCAGAGAAGCTGTGCGGTCTGTGTGAGGAAAAGCAGACGATGCTTAACGTAGCCGATGTTCAGGGAATTAAGCTTTTAATCGGTGATGAGCTTTTTAGCATGTTTGAAGGAGAAGTGCTTGAAAGCAGCCGTATGCTTGATATGGAAGCCGGTTATACAGCCCGCCGCATCGTATGGCGTTCTCCGAAAGGCAAAACGGTTGAAATTTTTATTAAACGAATGACTTCGTTTGTGCAGCTGCCGTTATTTACGATTGAATATCATGTAAAGGCAATGGATTTTGATGATACGCTGACGTTTGTATGTGAGCATATCGGGGACGTGAAAAATTACTGTAATCCAAACGATCCGCGTGTTGCCGGAGAGAGTTTCCAGCATTTAGTACCTGTCAGTGCATCTGTTGAAAGCGGTGTTTCTTATATTGTGACGGACACATCAAAGTCGAAGCTGACTGTATGTACGGCTGTGAAAAATACAGTCAGCAAGCCGGCTGAGGAATATACTTATACAGAAGGTCACAAGACGGTGACAGAGCTGACAACAGGAATTTCTAAAGATGAGACAGTGACACTTGTCAAATATGTGATTTTTACAGATTCAATCCGTCATAAAGATTGTAAGGCAGCAGCGGCGGATGAGATGAAAAAGGCGCTTGAAGTGCCGATGAGTGAGCACTACAGCAGACAGAAGGCTTATCTTGAGCATTTTTGGAATCAGTCAGCGCTTGAGATTAAGGGTGATGACGATCTGGCGATTGCCACAAAATATAATATTTATCAGCTGCTTCAGTCAGTTGGGAAGGATGAATACAGCAATATTGCAGCAAAGGGCTTAAGCGGTGAGGGATATGAAGGCCACTATTTTTGGGATACAGAGATGTACATGCAGCCGTTTTTTACGCTGACAAATCCGGAAATTTCAAAGAGTCTTGTTGCCTACCGTTACAGCACGCTTGATGCGGCCCGCGAAAATGCACGTATTCTCGGACATAAAAAAGGCGCGCTTTATCCGTGGCGTACAATTATGGGGAAGGAGTGCAGCGGTTACTTCCCGTCAGGCTCGGCGCAGTATCATATTGACGGTGATATTGCCTACTCGACAATCGCTTACTACCTGACAACAAAGGATTTAGATTTTATGGCAGAAAAGGGCGCGGAAATTGTGTTTGAGACGGCACGTCTGTGGATGGATACAGGTCATTTTTATCATGGGCAGTTCCATATCAATGATGTGACAGGCCCGGATGAATATACATGTCTTGTGAATAACAATTATTTTACAAATGCTTCTGCACAGTATAATCTTCACTGGGCTGTGAAGTTCTACCATATGTTAAACGAAGCAGGAAAGACGGCAGTGATTGAAAAAATCGGCCTGACCGCAGATGAAGTTGCACAGATGGAAAAGGCTGAGAAAAATATGTATCTTCCATATGATAAAGAAACGGGTATTAATCCTCAGGATGATTCCTTTATGCAAAAAGAAGTATGGGATTTTGAGAATACACCGAAAGACCATTATCCATTGCTGCTTCATTATCATCCGCTTTATATTTACAGATATCAGGTGTGCAAGCAGGCAGATACAGTGCTCGCCCATTTTATTTACGAGGATGCACAGGATATTGAGACAATCCGAAAGTCCTTTGAATATTATGAGAAGGTGACAACACACGATTCTTCGCTTTCTACATGTATTTATAGTATTGTGGCATCAAAGCTTGGCGAGAAAGAAAAAGCCTATGCCTATTTTGGCGATTCAGCAAAGCTTGATTTGTTTAACCTGCATCATAATACAAAAGACGGTATTCATACTGCAAATATGGGCGGTAATTATATGGCGATTGTTTATGGCTTTGGCGGTCTGAGACTTAAAGAGAGCGGCATTTACTTTGCACCGGCGCTTCCAAAACAGTGGGAAAGCTATAAATTTAAGATTCATTTTGAAGACAGTCAGATTCAGGTTGAAGTCGGACCTGAAAACAGTATATTTACACTGGTAGAAGGCACGCCGAAGACAATTCATGTTTATGGTGAGTCTTATGAACTTAAAGATGTTCTGACAATTGAGAGAAAGGCGGTGGGCGCATGAAATACGAAGCAGTGATTTTTGACCTTGACGGTGTCATCTGTTTTACCGACAAATATCATTATCAGGCGTGGAAAGCCGTTGCGGACGAACTGGGCATTTATTTTGACGAGGAAATCAACAACCGCTTAAGAGGTGTCAGCCGTATGGAAAGTTTTGAGATTATTCTTGAACGCTATGACGGCGTGATGTCCGAAGAAGATAAGATTGCTTATACAACAAAGAAGAATGATATTTATAAAGAATTGCTTAAAAATATGTCCCCTGCGGATTTAAGCAGCGAGGTTAAGGAAACGCTTGATGCTTTAAGAGCAAAGGGATTGAAGCTTGCTATTGGTTCATCAAGTAAAAATACGCCGTTTATTTTGGGACAGCTTGGACTTGGCGATTATTTTGATGCTATTTCGGACGGCAATAACATTACAAAATCAAAACCGGATCCGGAAGTCTTTGTCAAAGCAAGTCAGTTTGTTGAGACGCCGGCAGATAAGTGCCTTGTTGTGGAAGATGCGAAAGCGGGACTTGAGGCGGCTATCGGCGGCGGTATGGACTGTGCAGCGATCGGCGATGCCGTAAAATCCGGCCTTGGAACATATAACTTAACAACATTTTCAGACCTTTTAAAGGTTGTGGAATAAACAGGAGGGGGGTGCTGTATGCGGCTGAATGCGGATGGTTTAAATGCCGCACGCCGCAAAATAATAGCACCCCCCCTTGTGCGGCATATGGCAGTGCGCTGAGCAATGTTTGTGACAGACTTTCGGTTTACCAAGGTGCATAGAATTGTGTTATAAAATTGTACTTTCTTTAAAGAAATATGCTGATTGCTTTGTTATAATGTTAATTATGAAAGAAAAATTATAAATCTACGGAGGTATACGTGATGAAACATATGAGAGCGGGAATTATCGGATGCGGCGGTATTGCAAATAGCAAACATCTGCCTGCAATTAAAAAACAGGGAAAAATTGATATGGTTGCATTTTGTGATATCGTTGAAGAACGCGCAGTTAAAGCAAAAGAGGAATACGGTACAGAAGACGCAAAAGTATTTACAGATTATAAAGAGCTTTTAAAAATGGATCTGGATGCTGTTTATGTGACAACACCAAACCGCGAGCACAGCTTTATTTCAATTGATGCGATGAAGGCAGGAAAGAATGTTCTGTGTGAAAAGCCAATGGCAAAGACGTCTGAGGAAGCAAAAGCAATGCTTGATACAGCAAAGGAAACAGGTAAGATTTTGACAATCGGTTACCAGAACAGATACCGTTCAGATTCTACATATTTAAAGAGAGCCTGTGAAAACGGCGATCTCGGTGAGATTTACTACGCAAAAGGACATGCCTTAAGACGCCGCGCAGTACCGACATGGGGCGTATTCTTAAATGAAGAAGAACAGGGCGGCGGTCCGTTAATCGATATCGGAACACATGCACTTGACTTAACACTTTGGATGATGGACAATTATGAACCGGATACAGTCATGGGTTCTGTTTACAAGAAGCTTGGTAATCAGACAGAGACTGCTAATGCATGGGGCGACTGGAATCCTGAAGAATATACAGTTGAGGATTCGGCGTTCGGTTTTATTAAGATGAAAAATGGCGCTACAATCGTGTTAGAGTCTGCATGGGCTTTAAATACACTGGATGTTGATGAAGCAAAGACATCTCTTTGCGGTACAAAGGCCGGCGCAGATATGAAAGACGGGCTTCGCATTAACAGCGTGAAATACAATAAGCAGATTGTAGAAAAACCGGCGCTTGACGCTGCCGGCGTACCGTTTTTTGATGCATCAGGCGAAGAACCGAGCCTGATCGAGCAGGAGACATTCTACAACGCAGTGATGAACGGCGGCGAGGTTGTTGTAAAACCTGAGCAGGCTTACGTTGTGACACAGATACTTGAAGCAATTTATAAATCAGCCGAAACAGGCGAAGCAGTAAAATTCTGATAAAGTAAATTTGGTGCGGCATTGCGGATAAGCGCGGTGCCGCCTGTGGTATTTCATATATTTTAGGAGGCAAACAACATGAAAATAGGTGTATTTAATCCGGTTGTTCAGAACATGACATTTGATGAGGCATGTGCTTACCTTTCAGGCAAGGGCGTGCAGATGATAGAGATTGGCTGCGGCGGTTATCCGGGCAAAGCACACTGCGATCCGGACGTACTTTTAAACGATGATGCAAAGCTTGAGGAATTTAAGAATACGCTTAAAAAATATCATCTTGAAATCAGTGCATTAAGCGCCCACGGCAACATGCTTCATCCAAACAAGGAAATTGCGGCAAAGTTTGAGCACGACTTAACGAATGCGATTTTACTTGCCGAGAAATTAAATGTTCCGATTGTCAATACATTTTCAGGCTGTCCGGGCGACGGCCCGAATGCTGAGAAACCAAACTGGGTAACTTGTGCATGGCCGGAGGATTTCGCGGAAATTCTTGAGTGGCAGTGGAATGAAGTGCTTATTCCTTACTGGAAAGAGAAAGCTGCGTTTGCGAAAGCGCACAACGTTCATAAAATTGCCCTTGAGCTGCATCCGGGTTTTTGTGTATACAATACAAAAGGTCTGCTTCGCTTAAGAGAAGCTGTCGGTCCTGAAATCGGTGCAAACTTTGATCCAAGCCATTTAATCTGGCAGCAGATGGATCCGGTTGCCTGCATCAGAGAGCTTGGAAAGGCCGGTGCTATTTTCCATTTCCATGCAAAAGATACTTATATGGATAAATACAATACAGCAATCAACGGTGTGCTTGATACAACAAATTACGGCGATATTATTAACCGCTCATGGACATTCCGCTCGGTAGGCTACGGTCACGATGTATCTTACTGGAAGGCGATTATTTCGGAACTTCGCCTTGCAGGCTATGACTATGCGATAAGCATTGAGCATGAGGATGGTCTGATGAGTCAGAATGAAGGTCTTACAAAGACAATCGAAGCATTAAAAGAAGTGCTGATGTTTGAAAATATCGGAGAAATGTACTGGGCATAAAATACAACTGGATTTTCAGGAGGATTTCACAATGGACAGAGAATTTAAAATGGCGATTGTCGGCTTCGGCGGTATGGGCAACTGGCATCGCGAACTTACAGAGACAATCGAGCATCTGAGTGTAAAAGGTGTTTATGATATTAACGAGGCGCGTCAGAACTATGCGCGTGAACTTGGTCTTGTCGCTTATGACAGTCTTGAGGCAGTGCTTGCCGATGATGAAATTGACCTTGTACTCTGTGCGACACCGAATGATGTGCACAAGGAAGTTGTGATTAAAACGCTTAATGCGGGAAAATATGTACTTTGCGAAAAGCCTGCTACAATGGCTTCAGCCGATTTTGAGGAAATGATGGCTGCGCAGAAAAGTACAAAGCTTTTTGTGCATCAGAACAGACGTTGGGATGAGGATTATCTTACAGTGAGAAATATTCTCGATGCCGATATGCTCGGCCCTGTGTTTAAAATAGAATCCCGTGTTCACGGTTCAAGAGGTATTCCGGGCGACTGGAGAGGTACAGTTGAGCACGGCGGCGGCATGGTACTTGACTGGGGTGTTCATCTTTTAGATCAGGCACTTCAGATGATTCCGGGAAAGATTAAGACGGTTTATGCGACAGAGACACATGTGACGAACGAGCTTGTGGATGATGGTTTTACAGTAAATCTTCAGTTTGAAAACGGTGTGCTTTTCGTGGTTGAGGTCGGTACAAGTAACTTTATTAATCTGCCGAGATGGTATGTGCTCGGCCGAGACGGTTCTGCAATCATTAAGGACTGGGATTTAAGCGGCGATTCTCGGCTTGAATGCGCCGCCTCTGCAGAGACCTGCGCCTGCCTTTTTCACTTCCTCTGCCACAA
>OLRK01001495.1_pt1 | contig 19043 bp, 16 predicted proteins | sample 1672911 | NCBI WGS metagenome assembly OLRK01 (sample SAMEA3136736, study PRJEB25190) | human gut metagenome | biome: human gut; feature: human-associated habitat; material: faeces | place: Austria | collected 2013 | reverse complement strand
TCTCCATATGGAAAAAACCCTTTTTGACGAGATCCAGGACACCTATCCTGCCATGAACAATACGCAGATCCGCAACACTCTGGCCTCCTTCCTGTTTACAGGAGATGATGTATTTAAACGTATCTGTGACCTTTCCGGCGGTGAGCGTGGCCGTGTTTCCCTGGCAAAGCTGATGCTTTCAGACGCCAACTTCCTGCTGCTGGACGAGCCTACCAACCACCTGGATATTACCTCCAAGGAAATACTGGAAAGTGCCTTAAACCGCTATACCGGTACTGTCCTCTATGTATCCCATGACCGTTATTTTATCAACCGGACAGCCACCCGGATCCTTGACCTGACAAACCAGTCCTTCTTAAATTATATCGGAAACTATGACTATTATCTGGAGAAAAAGGAGGCTGTGGAAGCCGCTTTCGCTGCTGCTCCCGCTGCCGTCACTGCTGTAAGCCCTGCCTTCTCAGCAGAAAGCGCAAAGCTTGACTGGAAAGCACAGAAGGAGGAACAGGCAAAGCTTCGAAAACGCCAGAATGAGCTTAAAAAAACAGAGGAAGAAATCCACCTTCTTGAAACCAGGGACAGTGAAATTGACAGCCTCCTTACTTTAGAAGAGATTTATACGGATGTTGCAAAGCTTGTTTCCCTGAATAAGGAAAAAGAAGAGCTGAATGAAAAGCTGTCTGTCCTCTATGAAAAATGGGAGGGGCTGGCAGAGGAGCTGTAAACCGCGCCCCTGAAAGGAGAAAACTTTTATGAAATTAAAACAGATCATAGCCTTGATCGGTGCTGTAATTCTTTTAGGACTTTTTGCCACTGCCCTGATACTGGCTGTAAATGGCGCACCTGGAAATTACCTTATGGCTGTTATTTTTTCCATTGTATTTCTGTCAGCTGTGCTTTATGCCATGGAGCTTATGATAAGGCTTATGGATCGCAGGCACAGCCAGGAAGATACCACTGACCCCTTAGAAGAAGAAAAATAACCCATCCTGCGCAGTATACCTGGCTGTAGGGCCATGACGCCAGGACACCGCCGCAGACAAAAACCCCGGCCAATTTTAGACATAAATGTCCAAATCAGCCGGGGCTTTATTTTTTCAGGCACCTGCCTGCTTTCTTATTTTAATAACGGAGACTTTCTCAGGATAATGTCCTCTCTGCCAGGTCCGTTGGAAACCATGGTGATCGGAGCCTCCAGCTCCTTCTCTACAAATTCAATATATGCGCGGCAGTTTTCAGGAAGATCCTCATATTTCTTGATTCCGCGGATATCGCACTTCCAGCCTGGAAGCTTTGTAAGTACAGGCTTTGCCTTTTCAAGCTTTACAGTTGTCGGAAAATCCCTTGTCACTTCCCCATCAATTTCATAGCCGATGCAGACCGGGATCTCGTCCAGGTAGCCCAGCACATCAAGGACTGTGAAGGCAACCTCTGTAGTTCCCTGAATACGGCAGCCATATCTGCTGGCAACTGCATCAAACCAGCCCACGCGTCTGGGACGTCCCGTGGTTGCACCGTACTCACCGCCGTCACCGCCTCTGCGGCGAAGCTCCTCTGCCTCATTTCCAAACAGCTCGCTGACAAATGCGCCTGCGCCCACTGCACTGGAGTAAGCCTTTACAACTGTGGTAATATTCTTAATTTCATAAGGTGCAATTCCTGCTCCGATCGCGCCGTATGCTGCCAGAGTAGAGGAAGACGTTACCATTGGATAAATACCATGGTCAGGATCCTTTAAGGAACCAAGCTGTCCCTCTAAGAGGATCTTCTTTCCCTCTTTAATGGCATTGTGCAGATAGGCAGGCACGTCACATACATAAGGCTTGATCATCTCACGGTAGCTTAAAAGCTCCTTGTAAATCTCCTCCGGATCAAGCAGAGGCTTGTGGTACAGATGCTCCAAAAGAACATTTTTCTGCTCGCATACCCTGTATGCCTTTTCTTTTAAAACCACTTCATCAAAAAGCTCGCTGACCTGGAAGCCAATCTTTGCATATTTATCAGAATAAAATGGAGCAATTCCCGATTTTGTAGAACCAAAGGACTTTCCAGCCAGACGCTCCTCCTCGTACTCATCAAACAGTACATGGTAAGGCATCAGGATCTGGGCGCGGTCGGAAACAAGAATATGCGGCTTCGGCACCCCTCTGTCCACCAGTGACTGAATTTCCTTAACCAAATACGGAATATTCAGTGCTACGCCGTTTCCTATAATGCTTGTGGTGTGCTGATAAAATACACCGGATGGAAGAAGATGCAGCGCAAACTTACCATAATCATTGATAATGGTGTGTCCTGCATTGCTGCCGCCCTGGAACCGGATAATAATATCGGATTCCTTTGCAAGCATATCCGTAATCTTTCCTTTTCCTTCGTCTCCCCAGTTCGCTCCTACAATCGCTCTGACCATACTAAAAATCCTCCTTCGGGTACTCCCCTTCGTACATGTGTCCGGAATCAGGCTTTAAAACTCCCTGTCCTCTCTTACTTTACTACAGGGTGTCTCATAAGTAAAGACGTTATTTATTATGTATTCCATAACATTTGCTTATGTCATTACATTAAAGGCTGATTTTTGTCCATGTCCCGCTGCGGAATCGCCAGCCTGTAAGAATGAAACGGCTCAGCTGGTCTGCCAGGATTCCCAGCCAGATCCCAAACAGCCCCCATCCCAGTACAAAGCAGCCTATATAGGATACAGCAGTACGGATAATGGTTACAGACAGGGTAGAGGCCGCCATGGTAAAAAGCACATCCCCCGCACCTCTTAAGCATCCCATGTAGATCACCTGGGAAATCTGCAGGAATACGATCGCCATGATCACCTGCATGATCATAACACCCATTTCGATAATATGGGGCTCATCAAAATACAGCCCGTAAAGGGCCCGGCCTCCCAAAAAATAAGTGATGAACACAATGACTGAAATCACGTTTCCAATACGTTGACAGATATGGCCGTAGGATTTTGCCAGCTCCGGTTTTTTCTTTCCAAGACTCTGTCCGATCAGTGCCACTGCTGCTACCTGCATGCCATCTCCAAACGAGAAGGTAAGGCTTAAAACATTCATTCCCACCTGATGGGCTGCAAAAGCTTCCGTCCCCAGCTTTGCAGTCATCACTGCTGTGGACATAAAACCAATCCGCATGAGGATCTGCTCTAAAAATACGCTGGAGCTGATTTTTACAATGGCCTGCACTGGCTCCAGGGACAGCTTCACATGTTCCTTTACACAGTAGACAGCATTGACAAAGCTGTCTTTCCGAAACAAAGAAACAATGCTCATAATGCAGGCTACGACTGTGCCAAACACAGTTGCAATGGCAGCTCCCTCGATTCCCAGCGCCGGAAAACCAAAATGGCCTCCGATCAGCAAATAGTTTCCAATAATATTGGTTACATTTGAAGTCACATTGGTAACCATGGCGATCCGGGTTTTTCCTGCGCCCCTCTGGGCTGCATTGATCACCAGGGAAATAATATTAAAAATCATACCTCCCATAATGATCCTAAAATACAGCACAGCGCTGTCATGGGTATCCTCTGCAGAACCGCAGAGACGTATAATGGGGTCTGCAAAAGCAACGCAGATGGTGCTTACAAGAATACCGGCCGCAATGGTAAATAAAAGAGCAAGCTGCAGCGTCTGGTTTGCCCCGTAACGGTCATTCTGCCCCTTTCTGCGGGCTACGATTGCCGATACAGATACATTTAATGCAATAAAAAGAGCAAGCCCGATAAATTTAGGCTGGGTTGTAAGCCCTACCGCAGCTACTGCGTAAGCTCCGATGCTGCTTACCATGATCGAATCCACCATACCGGCCAAAGCCACAAAAAAGGATTCCAAAACCGACGGCCAGGCCATCTGAAGTGCTGTCTTTATTTTCCCCCGATTTACCTGAATATAATCAGATACATTTTGAATCATATGCCCCATTCTGTTTCTCTCCCTGCTGTGATCATATCTAAAAGGCTGCGCCCTGCCATGGAGATCAGATTTGACTCCTCGGTTACAACGCAGATATAGCGGGCCGGCATTTCCTCTGTAAAGGTAAGGGCAAATACCTCCCCCCGCTTGATGGCTTCCTCTGCGAAGCCGCTCATTACACACCCAATGCCCATGTTGCGCTTTGCAAACTGCACGATCATGTCACTGGTAGCCAGTTCAAACTCCGGCGTCAGCTCAATATTTTTTTCCATCAGAAAGCTGTCCATAAAACGCCTGGTACTGGTAGTTTTTTCCAAAAAAATACAAGGAAGGCTTCCCAGCTCCTCATATTCCAAAACTCTTCCCTTCAGATGGGAAAAGCTGCTGCCTGCAATAAACACATTCTCAATGGGCTTTACCCGGGTCAGTTTCATCCCATTCCTGCTGGAAAAGGGCGTTGTCACAACGCCGAAATCAATCTTCCCTTCTTCCAGGCTGCGGATGGTCTCCGGCGTAGGCGCGTTGGATACGTTTACCTTAATGCCCGGATAAGCCCGATGAAAGGTTTCAAGAAAGGGAAGAAGAAAAAACTGCAGCGTCATATCGCTGGCACCAATCCGCACCTCACCCATGTCCATGTCAAGAAGGCGCTCCAGCATCTGCCCTCCCTCTAAAAGAAGCTCCACCCCTTCCTTCACATAACGAAACAGAAGCTCTCCCTCCCGGGTCAGCTGCACTCCCTTAGATGTCCGGACAAAAAGGATGGTGCCAGTCTCCTTTTCCAGCTGCCGCACCGCCTGGCTTACAGCAGGCTGGGAAATACACAGCGTCTGGGCTGCTGCTGTCAGGCTGCCGCACTGACAGACATAATAAAATACTTTATAATATTCAAGATTAACGTTCAAGCATGATCCCCCATTACTCCCTTATCCATTGTTCAGCCATACATCTTCTCGTCTAAATCTTCGCATGGCTGAACTGATACTTATAATACTATAGCACGTCAAAAGAGCAATGGCAACTCCCTAAGCAGCGAAGCCAAAAGAAATGCACATAAGAAAGAATCCTGCAAAACATCTTTCATATCATAGGACGAGCTTTCCTATGATATTGAAAAAACCGGGGAATCTGCTCCCCGGCTCTTTACTGCCAGTTATCGAACGGGGCAAATTACATTTTTACCCCAACCTCTTTTTATACCGTAATCTCAGCCCTCATGCCCAGAAGCTCTTTATTTTCCTCCAGCACCGGTCGTATGACTTCAGCAAGGAATTCCTCTACCTGCTGGGGCGCACGGCCTACATAGCGCATAGGCTCCATGGCCCTTTTGAGCTCCTCCAGGGACAGATTAAAGGCGCTGTCAGCAGCGATCAGCTCCAGAAGATTATTGTCAAGGCCCTTTTCCTTTACATTCCTTCCTGCCTCCATGGAAAGCTGACGGATCCGTTCATGAAGCTCCTGACGGTCACCTCCCGCCTTTACTGCGTCCATCATGATATTCTCCGTTGCCATAAATGGCAGCTCCGCCATAAAATGCTTCTCAATTACCTTTGGATAAACCACCAGACCATCCACTACATTCAGATATAAATCAAGAATACCGTCTATAGCCAGGAAGCCCTCCGGAATGGAGAGGCGTTTGTTTGCCGAGTCATCCAGAGTACGCTCAAACCACTGGGTGGAAGCCACCAGCATAGGGTTCATCATATCGCTCATTACATAGTTGGACAGGGAGGCAATGCGCTCGCTACGCATAGGATTGCGCTTGTAAGCCATGGCAGAAGACCCGATCTGATTTTTCTCAAAGGGCTCCTCCACCTCCTTTAAGTGCTGCAGCAAGCGGATATCATTGGAAAACTTGTGAGCGCTCTGTGCGATTCCGGAAAGAACGCCAAGCACCCGGCTGTCCACCTTGCGGGAATAGGTCTGCCCCGATACAGGGTAACAGCCCGGAAAGCCCATTTTTTCCGCAATACGCGCATCCAGCCTGCGGCACTTTTCATGGTCACCATCAAACAGCTCTAAAAAGCTTGCCTGGGTTCCTGTGGTCCCCTTTGAGCCAAGGAGACGCATAGAGCCGATCAGATATTCCAGATCATCTAGATCCAGCTTAAGCTCCATCATCCACAGTGCAGCCCTTTTTCCTACCGTTGTAGGCTGTGCAGGCTGAAAATGGGTAAATGCAAGGGTTGGCTGGTTTTTATAGGTATCTGCAAATTTAGCCAGCTCTGCCAGCACATTCAGAAGCTTTTTGCGTACCAGCTTTAAAGCCTCTGTCATGATGATCAGATCTGTATTGTCACCTACATAGCAGGAGGTAGCTCCCAGATGGATAATGCCCTTCGCCTTGGGGCACTGCACACCATATGCATATACATGGCTCATGACATCATGGCGCACTTCCTTTTCACGTGCCCTGGCTACCTCATAATTGATATCCTCTGCATGGCTTTTCAGCTCATCAATCTGCTCCTGGGTCACAGGAAGCCCCAGCTCATGCTCCGTCTCTGCCAGGGCGATCCACAGCCTTCTCCAGGTTTTAAATTTCATATCCGGAGAAAAAATATACTGCATCTCCTTGCTGGCATAGCGCTCTGAAAGCGGGCTCACATATTTATCATGGTTACTCATGTCATATCCTCCTGTTTCTGTATTGAAAACCGTAAAACTCTTTTATTTTTCGTAGCTTCCCCGGATATCCTCCGTAGGCGGCTCAATGGGATAGATCCCGCTGAAGCAGGCTGTGCAGATAGGCTTTCCCTGGGAAAGCTCCAAAAGACGTTCCTGCCGCAGATAAGAAAGGCTGTCAGCTCCCAAAAGGCTGCGGATCTCCTCTACCGTCCTGCCATGGGCGATCAGCTGGTCTGAGGAAGGGATATCCGTTCCGAAGTAGCAGGGATAAAGGAAGGGCGGTGCACTGATCCTTACATGGACCTCCTTTGCCCCGGCATCCCTCAGCATACTTACGATCAGGTCGCTGGTGGTTCCCCGGACAATGGAATCATCGATCATTACCACTCTTTTTCCATCCACCGCCTCCTTAAGCACATTTAGTTTAATCCGCACTGCAGACTCGCGGCTGCTCTGCTTCGGCTTAATAAAGGTACGTCCCACATAGGAATTCTTTACAAAGGCGGTGCCATAGGGGATCCCCGATTCCAGGGCAAATCCCAGCGCTGCCGCATTTCCTGATTCAGGAACACCTACAACCACATCTGCCTCCACCGGCGAATCCATTGCAAGGAAGCGGCCTGCCTGGATTCTGGAATGATACACACTTACCTGATCAAACACACTGTCCGGCCTTGCAAAGTAAATATATTCAAACACGCATCTTGCTTCCTTTGCAGGGTCTTTAAAGCACATATGACGGTCAGACTGAATGCCCTCTTTTGTGATCGTCACGATCTCTCCCGGCTCCACATCCCGCACAAACTCAGCACCGATGGTATCTAGTGCACAGGTCTCGGAGGCCAGTATATAGGCATTATCCCTCTTTCCAATGCAGAGAGGCTTAAATCCAAAGGGATCCCTTGCGCCGATCAGCTTCCTGGGGCTCATGATCACCAGAGAGTAGGCACCCTTAAGCTTTGCCATTGCCTCTGCTACTGCCGCCTCAACCGTTGGCGTGTTGACTCTTGCCCTTGCAATATGGTATGCGATCACCTCTGAATCAATGGTCGTCTGGAAAATAGCGCCTGTATATTCCAGCTCATGGCGCAGCTCCGGCGCATTTACCAGATTGCCGTTATGTGCCAGGGCCAGGGTGCCCTTTATGTAGTTTAACACAAGAGGCTGTGCATTTTCCCGGGTACTGCTGCCTGCGGTAGAATAACGCACATGGCCTACGCCAATGTTGCCCCTAAGGCCCTCTACAATTTCCGGCGTAAACACCTCATTGCAAAGCCCCATTCCCTTGTGAACCCGCACTACCCCCTTAGGTCCCTCTGTATCGCTGACTGCAATTCCGCAGCTCTCCTGCCCCCTGTGCTGCAAGGCAAACAGCCCATAATAAATGGTGGAAGCCACATTATTCCCGTCGAAATCGTAGATACCAAATACGCCGCATTCCTCCCGCAGCTTATCCGCTCCAATATCAAAATCCATCTGATTCTGCTTCATTGTGCATGTTCCCTTTCTGTCTCACAGGCTGTCTCCCCTTCCTGCCAAAAGCAGGCCGGACCGCCGTCCTTGTTGCCAATCCTCCATAAAACGGCCTGCTGCCGCTTCCTTCGGTGAAAGCAGCGCCTGGGTAATTCCTGCCCAGGCGCCCTGCTGCTTTAGGACTTCAGATCCGAAGTCCCAAACCTCTTATATTCTGCGGCCCGCTTACTGGATTCCCAGCCTGCGGAATACTTCCTCATACGCATCTTCCACATTTCCAAGGTCCCTTCTGAAACGGTCCTTGTCCAGCTTTTCATGGGTATCCTTATCCCACAGGCGGCAGGTATCCGGAGAGATCTCGTCTGCAAGGATGATCTGTCCATGGAAACGTCCGAATTCAATCTTAAAATCGATCAAATCAATATTTAAGCCATCAAAATAATTCTGCAGGACTTCATTTACCTTAAATGCATATCTGGTAATATCATCAATTTCCTCCTGGGTTGCAAGTCCCAGGGCAAGAGCATAGTAGCTGTTGATAAAGGGGTCGCCCAGATCATCATTCTTGTAGCTAAATTCAAGGGTAGGGCACTTAAACTTAACGCCTTCCTCCATACCCATCTTCTTTGCAAAGCTGCCTGCGGAATAATTGCGGATAATTACCTCAAGAGGAACGATCTCCACCTTTTTTACCGCTGTTTCCCTGTCATTTAACTCTTCAACCAGGTGGGTCGGAACACCCTGCTCCTCCAGCTTTTTAAAGATGAAGTTTGTCATACGGTTATTGATCGCACCCTTTCCAACAATCGTACCCTTCTTTAAGCCGTTAAATGCTGTAGCATCATCCTTATAGGATACGATCAATACATCCGGGTCCTGGGTTGCATAAACCTTCTTTGCCTTACCTTCATAGAGCATTTCTTTCTTTTCCATGAGTCTCCACCTGTCCTTTTCATTTGTTCACAAGATTTACAGTTATTTATAAGCTGTTGCTATAAAAGAATCTCATTTCAGAAGAAATTATAATACATTATGAAAATGAATACAAGAAGGGCATTCATTAAAATTTCTAATGAAAGCATCTGCCCTGAGCTAATCACTGGGTGCTTCATAGGTTTCCTCCTGTATATGAAACAAGGTGATCCCCCTCTCATCCAGGCGCACATGAAAACCTGTTTCTTTGCTGTTTCCTGCCTCCGGCTCCAGCCTTTGACGAGTGCTGACCCAGTCTGTACCGGGCGCAGCTTCTTTTTCCGATTTTTTCCATGATGCAGCGGCAGATAACAGGCTGATTCCTGCTAAAATCCCTAGAGCCGCCCGGCCCAGGGGGAATCTGCCTTGTCTGCCCTTTATGAACTGCCTGCGTGCCCGCTGCAGCCTGCGGCGGCACCGGGCATTTTTTAATCTTCCGGAAAATCCTGCCATCGTTTCCCTTTCCCGGCACTCTCAGATTTATTATACAAAAAACGGCCCTGAGCTTCAAGACCGTTTTTTTGTAAAAAGCTTCTTTTATCCCGGCATCAAGCTGCCCGGCAGATATCATTTATGGGTTAGTCACAGATGTTTCTGATGAAGCAGGATACCTTGTTGCATTTTGAGTTGTCTCTCCCGGCGCCCTGGTCCCCTTCATATCATTCTGCAGATTATCCACCCCATTCTGCATATCATTTACAAGTCCGTCAATTACACCCTCCCTCGTTTCGCCCTGCGTGCTGGAAGGCTGTGTCCTGTCAGCGGCAGTTTGGCTTTCCGGGCTGGAACCCATCCCACCCCCGGAGGTAGTAGGGCTTTTGGAATTGTTTGTACCGCAGGCTGTCAGGGACAGAAGCAGGACAAATACAAGAAACGCTGCTGCATATCTGTTTTTCTTCATAATTTACATTCTCCTTTCGTTTTCTTCTCTTAGTATGTTCGAAAGGACAATGGATTATGGTGGGAAATTTATGTAAGAAATTTTTAAAACAATTTCAGACAGGATGAGCCGTCACCCATTGTCTCATAAACCGATCACATCCTTCATTGAATAAAGGCCCGGCCTCTTTCCTGCAAGGAATTTGGCTGCCTCCAGGGCGCCCTTTGCAAAAACAGCCTTTGAATAGGCACTGTGGCTTAAGGTAATGGTTTCATCCTGACCTGCAAATATAACGTCATGCTCTCCTACAATCGTGCCGCCCCGCACAGCCGAGATGCCAATCTCCTTCTCATCCCTGGCCTGCCGCCTTGTACTTCTGTCATAGGTATAGTGATAGCTTTTATCCATGGCCTCATTGATCGAATCAGCCAGCGCCAGAGCCGTACCACTGGGCGCATCCATTTTTTTCCTGTGATGCTTTTCCACAATTTCCATATCAAATCCGGCTTCAGCCAGAACCTTTGCCGCATCCTGCACCAGCTTAAGAAGAAGATTTACACCCAGGGACATGTTGGCAGAACGCAGGATGGCAATGTGCCTGCTGGTTTCTTCCACCCGCTTAAGCTGTTCATCCGAGAGCCCTGTTGTACACAGCACTACCGGAAGCCCCTTTTTTTCACAGGCCGCAAGCAGCCCGTCCACTGCAGACGCAAACGAGAAGTCAATAACTGCATCCGCCTTTACATCACATTCTTCCAAGGACGAAAACACCGGATAATCCTGGCCTGCGCTTCCATTTATATCCACACCTGCCACAATTTCAATGCCTTCCATATCTCTTGCCAGCTCTGTGACTGTTTTTCCCATGGCGCCGCAGCAGCCATGCATAATTACTCTGATCATTTCTGTCCCTCTTTTCTGTCAGCCGCCGGGCTGACGGCGGCTTTCGTAAAATTTCTTCTTATAAGATACCGTAAGCTTCCATTGCTGCCTTAAGCCTCTGTTTATTCTCCGGCTCCATTTCCGTAAGCGGCATCCTCATTGGGCCCACATTTTTCCCCATAAGATTTAAGGCTGCTTTTACAGGTATCGGGTTCACCTCACTGAAAAGAGCGGAAATAAGAGGGTAGGCCTCCCGCTGAAGCCTTGCGCTTTCTTCTGTCCTGCCGGCGAGAAAGGCAGAGCAGATTTCATGTGTCTGCCTAGGCGCTACATTAGAAAGGACAGAGATAACGCCCTTTCCGCCTACTGCCAGAACCGGCACAATCTGATCGTCATTGCCGGAATATAGGTCGATCTTTCCATCTGTAAGGCTCATCAGCTTTGCAATAGCAGAAAAGTTTCCGCTGGCCTCCTTCACTCCCACGATGTTCCCCGTTTCCCTCACTAAAGAGGCAATGGTTTCCGGCTCAATATTCACACCGGTCCTGCCCGGAATATTGTAAAGGAGGATTGGCAGGTCTGCCTGGTCTGCTACTGTCTTAAAGTGAGCAAAAAGGCCCTTCTGTGTAGCCTTGTTGTAATAGGGGGACACCAGCAAAAGTCCATCTGCCCCGCGTCTTTTGGCCTCCCTGGAAAGATAGACTGCTGTTTCCGTACAGTTAGAGCCTGTCCCGGCAATGACCGGAATCCGCTTCCTGGTCACTCTGCACACAAATTCAATTACATCCAGATGCTCTTCATGGCTCATGGTAGAAGCCTCGCCGGTGGTTCCGCAGGCTACAATGGCATCCGTCCCTTCTGCGATCTGCTCTTCTACCAGCTCCTCCAGCTTCTCATAATAAATGCTGCCGTCCTCCTTAAACGGAGTAACCAGTGCTACTGCTGCGCCTTCAAATAATGCCATATCCGCTCTCTCCTTTTTAAGTGAATTTCCTGTTTACGCAAACAAAAAAGGAAGGGCCGGTAAATGTACAGCCCTTCCCACGTATCGTCCTTTTATCACTTTAACGGGATTCACGTTCTTTGTAGCTCTCCATCCACCGGGATGACAGTCACAGGATTCTTAATCCTATGCCCAGAGGGTCTGCTTACAGGATACCTGCCCTCTTCGGCGTCGTTCCCTTTCTTCCGGCCCTCCCCTGTGCCTGTCACATACGGCCGGATTACTGATGATTGACGCAACCTCTACTTCGTTGTTTTGGGTATTATAACATCCATACAAATAGATGTCAATAAAATTTATTCATTCAGCCTGGTTTCCACCGTTGTAACCTCATCCACCCATCTGTCAAGCTCCTTCGGGTAACGGGATCCTGTAAGTATCAGGCGCACAGACGCCTGCCTTGCCTGACTGATCAAAGCGCACAGCTCATCCAGGGTAAGAATCCCCTCATCCAGGATCCCCAGTATCTCATCCAGGATTAAAATGCTGCATTCCCTGGTAACCAGAACCTTCCTTGCAAAATTTAACCCATTGCGGATATTGGCAGCTGCCTCCTCCTTCTCTTCCTTATCAAGGCTGTCAAAGGCTGTATTTGTCTTTTCAAACCGGAAAATTTTAAACTCCGGTTCCAGACGGGCAATTACCTCCATGCTGTCTGCATCCAGGGAACCCTTTAAAAATTGCACCATAATCACTGTGCTTCCGCCCCCAAGGGCAGTCAGGCCTCTTCCGATGGCACTGGTGGTTTTTCCCCTTCCCGGCCCGCAGATAACCTGTATCATGCTTTCTTTCATCATTGTGCACCTCTTACTGCTTCACTGTTCCTGATTGGCAGTTGTTTTTTTAATCCCGCTCATAATAGCACAATTTCATGAAAAATGCAAATTATCGTCACGGCTATGGTGTGCAAAAATCACACAGCCGGTAATTACAGCTCCTCCCTCTCCATCTTGCTGATGGAAACCTCATAGGCAATACGCTTTTCACATTCCGTTTCATTCATTTTTTTTGTGTATTCCCTGCTCTGGACGCGTCCCCAGATATGAACCCTTGTCCCAACCTCAAAGCCCGAGGCATAACGGGCATTGCGCCCCCAGCTGATGCAGGGTATGTAGTCTGATTTTCCGTAAGGCCTGTTTACTGCCAGCAGCAGATCGGCAATCTCCCGTCCCAGAGGCGTTTTTCTGTAAATCGGCATCTTGCAGATATACCCGTCCAGGAAAATCTGATTGGTCTTTGTATAGTCTGTAAATTCTTCCAGAAAATGGACCTCGCGTACAAAAATGGACAGCATCAGCCGGTTTTTTACCCCTTCATGGCGGTTATAGGAGCGAAACTGTCCAATGGCTTCCATGGTGCTGCCTGAATAATCCCTTCCTACATCCAGAAGGCGCTCTGATACCATCAGAGGAATAATATCCGCCTGGTCGCTTAAGCGGTTCACTGCCACATCAACCATATAAAAGCCTTCTCCAAACACCTCATGGCTGAAGGTAAAGCCTGATACGATTTCTCCAATTACGCTGACCCTGTTGTTTTCAATCATTTTTTCTGCCATAGTATATCTCCTTTTTCGCCTCTTCAAACACATTTACAGTTTGTTTATCAGGTACATTGATAATGTATGAAAGGATAGCACAAAAAAGACTGAAAAGAAAGGCGAATTCCGTTAAATCGTTCGACAGAATTCGCTTTTTTTCGACAATATACTTATTTCACAGCCATTACGTCTGACTTATTTCTTAAAGGAAGCTCTCTTGCGCAGAGTTGGGTCAAGGATCTTCTTGCGGATCCTTAAGCTGTCCGGTGTAACCTCAAGAAGTTCATCTGTATCAATGAAATCCAGGCACTGCTCCAGACTCATGATCTTTGGCGGTGTCAGCTTCAGCGCCTCATCTGCACTGGATGAACGTGTATTTGTCAGCTTCTTTGTCTTGCACACGTTAATTTCAATATCCTCCGCCTTTGGGCTCTGTCCCACAACCATGCCGGAATATACCCTGACCCCTGGCCCGATAAAGAGGGTTCCGCGCTCCTGCGCATTAAACAGGCCATAGGTAATGGATTCTCCTGCCTCAAAAGCGATCAGGGAGCCAGTCTGGCGGTAAGCAAGGTCACCTTTGTACTCTGCATAACCATCAAAGATAGTATTGAGAATACCATTTCCCTTTGTATCTGTCATAAAATCACCGCGGTAGCCAATAAGGCCTCTGGAAGGAATGGAAAATTCCAGTCTGGAATAGCCGCCTGCTGCCTGGCTCATACCCTGAAGGGCGCCCTTTCTGGAGGTCAGCTTCTGTATCACAACGCCTGTATACTCCTCCGGCACATCAATGTAAGCTAACTCCATTGGCTCCAGCTTGCGGTTTCTCTCATCATAGTGGTAGAGGACCTCCGCCTTGCTGACTGCAAATTCATAGCCCTCCCGGCGCATATTCTCAATCAAAACGGACAGATGAAGCTCGCCTCTTCCGGATACCTTAAAGCAGTCTGCGGAATCTGTCTCCTCCACCCTAAGGCTTACATCTGTATTCAACTCCCTGAACAGGCGGTCACGCAGGTGGCGGGAAGTAATGTATTTTCCTTCCTGACCTGCCAGCGGGCTGTCATTTACCATAAAATACATTGCAATGGTAGGCTCGGAAATCTTCTGGAAGGGGATTGCCTCCGGATTTTCCGGAGAACAGATGGTATCGCCAATATGGATATCCGCAATTCCGGAAATTGCCACAATAGAACCTACGCCTGCGCTTGCCACTTCCACACGCTTTAAGCCATCGAATTCATACAGCTTTCCGATCTTGATCTTTTTAAATTTGTCCGGGTCATGGTGGTTTACAAGGACACAATCCTGGTTTATCTTAAGGCCTCCGTTTTCTACTTTTCCGATTCCAATACGGCCTACAAACTCGTTATAGTCAATGGTACTGATCAAGACCTGGGTATCCGCATCCGGGTCTCCTTCTGGAGCCGGGATATGGTTTACGATCGTCTCAAACAGCGGGATCATATCGTTGTTTTCATCTTCCATATTGTATCTTGCGAAACCGCTTCTGGCAGATGCATAGATAAACGGGCAGTCAAGCTGCTCATCTGAAGCATCCAGATCCATCATCAGCTCCAGGGTCTCATCAATCACTTCCTGCGGCCTTGCTTCCGGACGGTCGATTTTATTAATGCACACAATCACTGATAAATCCAGCTCCAGTGCCTTCTGGAGCACAAATTTTGTCTGAGGCATAGGGCCCTCGTAGGCATCTACTACCAGGACTACGCCGTTTACCATCTTCAGAACACGCTCTACTTCCCCGCCAAAATCCGCATGGCCTGGGGTATCAATAATATTGATCTTTACGTCCTTATAGAAAACAGCCGTATTTTTTGACAGAATGGTAATACCGCGCTCACGCTCAATATCATTGGAGTCCATAACACGATCCTGAACCTCCTGATTTGCGCGGAATACGCCGCTCTGGCGCAGCAGCTGGTCTACCAGGGTTGTTTTGCCATGGTCTACATGGGCAATAATCGCTATATTTCTTACATCTTCTCTTTTTGTCTTCATACCGTTTTCTCTTCCTTATTATAATTGCATCGTCATACTGTTTACATGCAGCAGTTCAGCCATGGGGGCATCTTCTTATCCAGCTTCACCGGATTAAGAAGCATCGGATATCCATCCGATGTGAAACATCACAATTTCGTAGTATAACATTGATGTTCTGAGATTGCAAGGGATTTTGTCCTTGAGTTTCCCCATGCTCCCCCTCAATGTAACCGTCCATCCGATATGAACTATTACCTCCTACTAATCAAAAAGGATCAGCTCCCCTTCATCAAGCCCATAGTAGGTTTCCCGCACCCGCTTTATCACTGCCCTGCCTGCTGTACATTCCGTCAGCCTGGCCTGGAACTCTCCTTCCCTGGAAACTGGCACCAGGAAGGTAAAGGCCACGCTGTCCGTATATTGGGTATCCAGGATATCAATGCCTGACTGAAGGGCTGTGTACTGGATCTTTCCGGAATCCGTATACTCTGCTGACACCCAAAGAAGGGCCGCCAGCTTTTTTTCCACAATGCGGCAGGATAAAAGCCCTTCTTTTAATGCTCCGGAATAAGCACGCACCAGGCCCCCTGTGCCAAGAAGGGTACCGCCAAAATACCTGGTCACAACAGCGCATACATTGTGAAGCTCCTCCCCCATAAGCACATCCATCATAGGTTTTCCTGCTGTCTGGGAGGGCTCCCCGTCGTCACTGCACCGGGCAGTCTGCCCCCTGTCCCCAATCGTATAGGCATAGCAGTGATGCCTTGCATCCCAGTATTTTTTCCGTATTTCCTCTATAAATGCCAGAGCCTCCTCTTCTGTCTCCACAGGCCTTATATCTGCAATAAACCGGGACTTTTTTTCTGTAAGCTCCCCCGTCCCGCCTTTATATACAATCTTATAACTTTCTGTCACGCACTGTATCCTCCTTATACCGTTTTCCTCTCACCGGCATATCTGCCTGTGCAGATTTCCCCGGCCTCCAGCAGCAAAACCACTGTCCCTGCCTGGCCCTTCTTTTTATCATAATATAGATAAATGGGCTTCGCAAGTGCAAAGCATTCAAAAAGCTTTTCAATTTCGGGAAACTGGTGTATAATTTACGGAATGGGATTTATTCTATAAACAGCGGGTTCCCATTAGGGATCAATGAATTGAAAAGGAGAATTTATGAAGTACGGAACAAAGGACACAGAGAAGCATCTTAAATCTCTCAATTCAAAGTCTGCCAAATATGCATCAAAGCTGCGCTTCAATGTCGTAAAGGCATTGTTTGTGCTGTTTTTGTTCCTCACTGTGGTAGGAGGCTCCATCGGCCTTGGAATGATTAAGGGAATTATTGATAATGCACCTTCTGTGGATCTGCTCAATATCCAGCCGAACCGCTTTGCGACTACGGTCTATGATATTGAGGGCAATTTAACCGACACCCTTGTAACCAGCGGCTCCAACCGCGAGGCTGCCGAGTATGAAGAGCTTCCTCAGGATTTAATTGATGCCTTTGTGGCTATTGAGGACGCCCGATTCTGGAGCCATAACGGCATTGACCTGCGCTCTATTGCAAGAGCTGTAAAGGGCGTTTTAAGTAATGACTATGCAGGCGGCGGAAGCACCATCACCCAGCAGCTCATTAAAAACAATGTGTTTGCCGGCGGAATGGAAACAAGCCGCGGGGCGCTTCTGGAGCGGAAGCTTCAGGAACAGTACCTGGCTGTACAACTGGAGAAAAACTCCGGCATGAGCAAGGAAGATACAAAAAAACAGATTATTACAGACTATTTAAACACCATTAACCTGGGAAAAAACACCCTGGGCGTCAAGGTGGCCGCACGCCGCTATTTTAATAAGGAAGTGTCTGATCTAACGCTGTCTGAATGCGCAGTGCTGGCTTCTATTACGAAAAATCCTTCAAAGCTCAATCCTGTTTCCGGAAGGGAAGCCAATGAAGAGCGGCGCAGGATTGTTCTGCAGAACATGTATGAACAGAAGTACATTACAAAGGATGAGCAGCAGGAGGCTCTGGCAGATGACGTTTATGACCGCATCCAGACTGTAGATACTGCCATTCAGGAAACCAATACACACTACAGCTACTTTACGGATGAGCTGGTGGAGCAGGTAACCCAGGCTTTGATGGAAGAGCTTGATTATACGGAAAACCAGGCCAGCAACCTTCTTTATTCCGGCGGCCTTCAGATCTACACCACTCAGGACCCGAAAATCCAGGCCATTGTAGATGAAGAGGTCAACAACCCGGAAAATTATACCGTAGCCAAGTATTCTGTAGAATACCGCCTTTCCGTTACCCATAGTGACGGGACAACCGAGCATTTTTCAGAAGAGCATTTAAAGGCTTTCCGCAAAAATGTACTGGGAGACACCTCCTTTGAAGGCCTCTATCTTACCCAGGAGGCAGTTCAGGCAGATATTGACCAGTACAAGGCATGGCTCTTAAAAGAAGGAGATGAGATTATCGGTGAACGCCAGAATCTGATCCTTCAGCCTCAGACCTCCTTTGTTATTATGGACCATCACACCGGGGAGGTAAAAGCGATCAGCGGCGGCCGCGGTGAAAAGACCGCCAGCCGTACCTTAAACCGCGCCAGCAACGTATACCGCCAGCCAGGTTCCGCCTTCAAGGTGATCACGGCCTTTGCTCCTGCCATTGACGCCTGCGGGGCAACTCTTGGAACTGTCTATTATGACGGCCCCTATACACTTGGAACAAAAAGCTTCCGCAACTGGTGGAATAAGGGATATGGCTTTACGGGCTACTCCAACATCCGGGAGGGTATTATCTATTCCATGAACATTGTGGCAGTGCGCTGCCTTATGGAAACCGTAACGCCGCAGCTGGGCGTTGAATATGCAGAAAACATGGGGATCACTTCCCTGACAAAGGATGACTTAAATGCTGCTACTGCCCTTGGCGGTATCACAAAGGGTGTTTCCAACCTGGAGCTCACAGCAGCCTACGCAGCCATTGCCAATGGCGGACAGTATATTAAGCCGCGGTTTTTCACAAAGATCCTGGACCATAACGGCAAGGTGCTTATTGATAATGAACCGGAGACAAAACAGGTTTTAAAGGATTCCACTGCATTTCTTTTAACAGATGCCATGTCTGAATCCATGAAGAGCAACCGCAAGTTTGCCAGAGCCGGAATCTCTATTAATTCTACCAGTACCAGGGCTGCCTTAACCGGTATGTCCGCTGCCGGAAAAAGCGGTACTACCACAGCCAACAATGACATATGGTTTGTAGGCTACACCCCCTACTACACCGCAGGCGTATGGGGCGGCTGTGACAACAACCAGAAGTTAAAGCATGGAAGCGTGGACAACGGCGGCACCTCTTTCCATAAGGATATCTGGCGCAATATTATGAACCGGATCCATGAAGGCCTTTCAGACCCTGGCTTTACCATACCAGACAGCGTAGAGACCGCTCAGATCTGCCGCAAATCCGGCAAGCTGGCTGTTTCCGGTGTGTGCAATGCTGATCCAAGAGGAGATGCCGTTTATACCGAATATTTTGCCAAGGGAACCGTTCCTACAGAGGTCTGCGATAAGCATGTGGCTGTAACCGTATGTGCTGATTCCAACATGAGACCAACCGAATTCTGCCCCAACCGGATAAACCGGGTATGCATGGTCCTTCCGGAAGGAGAAAACGGATATCGCATTCCTAGGATACTTGTAATATTTAAACTTGATACCATACTG
>OLRK01001493.1_pt1 | contig 19067 bp, 20 predicted proteins | sample 1672911 | NCBI WGS metagenome assembly OLRK01 (sample SAMEA3136736, study PRJEB25190) | human gut metagenome | biome: human gut; feature: human-associated habitat; material: faeces | place: Austria | collected 2013 | reverse complement strand
ATCTTTATCATAAGTACATGTTTTGTAGTTTCCTCTATTTTATAATGCTCACTGATACGTCCGCCGTCTGCCGAAGGTATCCAAAGCACATGATGACCGTCCGCAAGAAGCCACAGTCTGTCCCGAAGCGTTCCCGGCACCTTATCATCAATCATCAGTCTTGCCACCGTTTTTTGATATCCGCCTTTAATTGTCATATAATCACCCTGACAGCGGTGACGCAGCACAAGACCATCGTTTATTTTATCATAATCAAAGCATTTCGTACAGGGATTTTTAAAAAATACAGGAATTTGCCCGACTTTCTCAAACGTCAGCGACAATACACCACCGGGCTGGCTTATTTTTAAGGACGACGGCACCGCTACATCCATGAATGCCTCTGTCTTTTGCGCTTCCCTTCTGATTTTTCCTTCTCTTTTTTTCAAAATAATATGATTCTCACACCGCACTGCCGCCATGCCGTACGGGAGATGTACCTGCTTTCCCGGCGTGAGCGCCATCAAAGAAAGGACACTCTGCACATGCTTTCCTGTAATATCTTTGAGTTTTCCTGTTTCCCTTTCAATAAGCATACGCACAAGTGCTTTTTGGATTACAATGTCCTCTGCTGCAAGCACATCGATCAAAAGCCCGACATGCGTCATGCCAACAGCCGCACAGCCGGTATCACCTTCTATTTCTGCACCACCGGCTGCTGTAATATGTCCATCTGTCAAAGGCTGTGCCGCTCTGTCCCACGCTTTTTTTGCCTGTCGCTCGACATAATTCGACACTTCTAAGGCACCGGCAGCCATGTCCGCGATATGCTCAACAGCTCTCGCATTAATTTCCCGACTCAAATACGGCAGCACCTTCAGACGAATTTTATTGCGCGTGTAATCCGCCTCAAAATTTGTCGCATCTGTCCGGTAAGAAATACCGTTTTGTTCAAGAACCTTTTCAATTTCCCAACGTCTGAGTATTAAAAGAGGACGTATAATATTGCCGCGTACCGGCACAATGCCCGCCATGCCTTTCATATTGCTGCCCCGTACCATATTAAAAATGACTGTTTCAGCCAAATCATCCTTATGATGGGCGACTGCAATCACATCGGCACCGCGCTCACACCGCACCTGCTCAAAACACTCATATCTGAAAAGCCGTCCGCATTCTTCCTCGGAAATGCCCGCAAGCTTCGCTTTTGCCCGGATATCTGCCCTAAAACTTACACAGTCAGCCCCATGCTGTCCGCACCATGACTTTACAAAAGCTTCATCGCCGTCCGCCGCCGCACCTCGAAGGCCGTGATGAATATGGACTGCTGTAATTTTTAAATCCAGCGCTTTCTTTAAAGACAAAAGCACAAAAAGAAGGCACATGGAATCTGCACCTCCCGAAACTCCGGCAACAACATGGGCACCGCGCGCCAGCATATGCGTATCCGAAATATATGCCCCCACTCTTTTTAAAATATCATCCATCAATTATCACTCCGCATATTTGCTGTTAGATTCACAAAAATCCCTTATGTGTATCATAGCATGAACACGCGCCGGCGTGCAACGTCATTTCCCCGGAATTTCATAAATTCCGGGGAAATCATAAAATTCAGGCAATTTTTTATATATCAGGCGCTCTGCCTGCGGCACGTATTTTCGTACAGACCACACGCAAGCACACTCATATCATCACCGGCACTGCCGCCTAAGCGCACCGCATAATCAAGGACTGCCTGCGCCGCCGCCTGTGGATTTTTAATATCAAGCGACTGAATAAATTCTGCCAGCGCTGCTTCCCCGTTTTCCGCAGAAAAGCTGTTCACAACGCCGTCCGTAACCATAAAAACCATATCACCCGGCGACAGCTCCTTCGTAATTCCCTCGTAATCCACCTCTGTAAACGCCCCCACAGGCAGTGTCGAGGAAATAATCGTCTCTGTCTCATCTTTACGTTTAATAAATGAAGCCGCCGCACCGACTTTTATAAATTCACATTTTCCCGAATATAAATCAATCATGCCCATATCCACCGTGGCAAATGCCTGTTTTTCAGATTTCAGAAACATCATCGAATTAATCAGCCGTACCGCCGCCTGACGGCCAAAGCCTGTTTCAATGAGCTGTTCCATCAGACGGATGATATACTCGCTTTCTTCACTGGCCGCTTCGCCGCTGCCCATGCCGTCAGCCAAAGACATCACAACCTGTCCGCCATCCAGATGAATCAGCGTATAGGCGTCCCCTGAAACATTTTCCTGATCTTTAGGAATACACGCTGCACCCTCCATTGTTTTATACGCTGTATCCTCAACAAATTCATAAGTCATCGCTTCTTTAGAAACAACCATACGGCACTCCTTTCCGGGTACAAAATCCCTGTGCAAAACATTTCCAAGCAAATCGCAGATTTCCCGCGTCGTCACAACACGTCCGCGCCCCATGCCAGCGGTCAGATAAACACACATGCGCCGCCCTGCCTTTTCAACAACCGTCAAATCCTTCACTTTAAGCTTCTTCGACTGAAGCTTCTGTTTAAGCCGCTTTGTATCCGATTCAAGCTTTCTGTTTTCATCACCTAAAGAATTACTGAAGTCCTCAATAATATCCGCAACCTCAAAAAATTGCCCTGCAACAGCCAGCCGGCTTTCCATCAGCTTATTTTTCCAATTCAGATTAAGCCTTGCAAGCTCTACAACCCTTGCCGTCTCGTTTAAAAAACCATCTATATTAATGCACCGCCGCCGAAAGGCAATCGGAAGCTGATTTTTTTCAATAGAACCATTTTTAGAATAATAATTTAAAATATTACTGGCTGCAAAGCTTGTGTCATCATATTCCTTTTCCCAGCAAAACTGACACCGGCTGCACCCTGCACAAACATTTTGTGTCAGCTCATCAAAGGCATCATCAACCTCCTCCCTTGAAAGCTCTGCCCTCGGCCGCACCCCCTCATTAAATGTTCTTGAAAGCTTTTTAAAGCTTTCCGAAAACTCTTTGAGACGTTTTTTTGTCTGCTCGTTGAGCATCAGCTGCTGCGTCCGCACAAAATGTTTTGGAAGTTGCCGCGTCTGCGCCGGTATTTCAAAAATACGCTTCGGCATCAAAAGGAAACAACCCGATGCCGCCAATATACCGCGCACCGTTGTCATTTTCAGCATATACCCAGCGCCAAGCCACCCCATAAACCCGGCTGCAGCCATTGTCGCCGCAGTACCGGTTATTCTGCTCTTGCCTTTAAACGTTCCTGCGACAGCACCGGTAATACATAAAAGTCCCACCATACTCACGTCCTTTTGTAAAAAAGCTACTGCCGTCCCTGCAAAAGCGCCGGCAACAGCCGAAGCGGCCGAGCCATATTTGTATCCTACAAACAACAGTAAAAAAAACATGACCGCTTCTGTGACAGAGTATTTTTCAAGACCGTATCCACAGATTGCATAAACCGCAACACCGATAATACAGCCAAGACTAAGCTGTGCCTCATTATCCACGGCCGCCTGTTTTTCTTTTTGATAAATAATGCGTACACCCTTATCAAAAATAAGCACAAGACAGCCTGTCATAACCCCCTCAAGTGCATTGACAAGCACTGCCCGCTGCGTACTTTCAATATAAAATCCGTGCATTCCAAGTGTATATGCCGTTCCTGCCAGTCCGGTCAGAATCCCGGCCATGACCGCCATCACCCACGGCTCCGCTTTTTTACGGCATATTTTCAGAAGTTTTTCAATGACAATCACACCGGCAATAATGCCCATATATTTAAGAAACATTTTTACCGGAAGCGCCGTTGCCATCCCTGCTGCCGTTCCTGCAATTAAAAGAAGCTTTACGCTTCCATGTGTGTAGGCCGATACAAAGTACGCAATACCAAAAGGATTCATCATCAGTAAAACAGCCCGGTTCATCACCGCTGCCACGAGCGCGGCAAGCACACCCGCAAAATCAAGCTTTTTCATATCCTCCTGCCTCCTCAAGCCTGTCTTCGTTGCAAGTCAGCATTATAGACCATCACCGAGGATTTGTTTGTCATAATCAGGGACAAAAAACATTGAAGTTTTAGACATAAAATTTCATAGAAAGGAAAATTACGGAAATTCGAGGGAGCTTAAGTTGTTTAAGAAGTTAAAAAAGGCACGACTGCAAGCAGTCATGCCTTATTTTGTTCGTAGCGGAAAAGGGATTTGAACCCATGACACCACGGGTATGAACCGTGTGCTCTAGCCAACTGAGCTATTCCGCCGCACCAACATCGACTATTATACTATCGCTTTATAAGATTGTCAATAGTCTTTTTTTATTTTTTTAAATTCTTTTTTTAACTATTCAGATTCTTTTTCAAAACGTATTTCATTCTTCTTGAGAAGTCCGAGCCTGTCTCTTGCAACCTGTTCAATATATTCCTCTGTCTTTACATACTCACTTTCTTTATCAAGCTGCTCGGACTCATTAAGCTGTTCTTCAATCTGTTGCTGAAGATTGGCCTCAACCGCCGCATAATCACTGAGCTGATTGGATAAGCGGAAGCTGTTAAACAAAAGCACACCGCACAAAACAATGACTGCAATACTCACTGTCACGATTCCTGTTCTTTTTCTTTTATCACGGATGCCTGCCTGCTTCTTTCCCGATTTTTTTTGTTGTGCCATGCCCTGCCACCAGCCTTTCTTTTCTTTCCTGTATTCTTATTTATTTTAAATGGTTTTACACAATTTTTCTCAGCAGCCTGCCGAAAAAAGTTACCGCCGTCCTGCTTATTGTCATTGTATAAAGTATCATGCCAAAAATCATTCCGGCAATTGTATAGCTTCTTACGGCGCCGCTGTCATAACGGTACAAAAGTACATAAATCACACAGGCTGACAAAATCCAGTAAAAAATATCCTCTATTGCCGCAGCTATACGTCCATGCTTTATGGCACGCCGCAAAATTCTGAGGCCATCATAAGCAACGGCAAGGCAGATGCCCCACAGCACTGCCTGCGCAAACAGACTGCTCTGATGAATGACAGCCTCCGAAAACCCCGTCATTTAAAAAGACGGCTTAAAAGCCGTTCCTGTTTTCTGTCTTTACCGCCTGTATCCGAATAGCTCAGTCCGTCAATTGTACCATCAACATTGACTTCGCCCTTTTCTAAAGACAGTCTGCTCATATGAAGCTTGCGGCCGCGTATGAGCAGAAGTCCACATTCCGTCTCTAAAATAATTTCATCGGCATCGAAGGAAACGACATCCCTGACACCGGTCATCTGCATACGCTGCCGCTCGCCCATGACAAGCTTGTGTGCTGCCGTCTTTTCCTGCGCGCCCTGCCCCGACGCCGCCTGCCTCATCTCCATCATCTGCGCCACCCCTTACACAATGTCCGTTAATTCACTCTATGACACTTTAAGGGAGATTATAACTATTTTAAAGATATTTAAACAATTCCTTCGCTTCATCTTTTTTTGAAGTTTCAGCCACGCTGACAACCTCAACTTTTACATTTCGTGTGCCAAAGCCGATTTCAATGACATCGCCCGGCTTCACATCAACCGAAGCCTTTGCCGTCCGTCCGTTGACACTGACACGCCCTGCATCGCAGGCCTCATTGGCAACCGTGCGCCGCTTAATCAGCCGCGACACCTTAAGATACTTATCAAGTCTCATCCTACAACCTCCTGAAATAGACCGCGCAAGCGCGCCGTCCGCTTGATGGGCTTATCGCAATAAAATCGCTTTTAGCGATTTTGCGCCTGCGGCGGGCCGCTGCAGCGGCATATTCCCTATCCGCCGCAGTGCGCATCCTGCACGGAGTGCATTTTTATCGTATGGAATAAATTCCATACGATAATCGTGCAGATTTTCTCTGCACGATTCATGCGATTCCGCCCAGCTCACAGCTTCGCTGTTCGCTGTACTTGCCCATCAAATGGACGACCGCGCAAGCGCGCCGTCCATTTGATGGGCTTATCGCACAAAAAAATGCATGCCGCAGACAATGGCGACATGCATATCAATTCGTTAATTATGCGTTAATAGCATCCTTTAAAGCCTTGCCTGCTTTAAACTTAGGTGCCTTGGAAGCAGCGATTTTCATTGTCTCGCCTGTCTGAGGGTTTCTTCCTTCTCTTTCAGGTCTTTCGGAAACTTCGAATGTACCAAAACCAACTAACTGAACCTTTTCGCCTTTGATTAATTCGTCTGTAACAACATCAACAAATGCCTTTAATAATGCTTCTGAGTCTTTCTTTGTTAATTCTGCCTTTTCAGCAACTGCTGCAACTAATTCTGCTTTGTTCATTTTAAAAATCCTCCTAAAATATAAAATCACAAATCTTTTTCATGCTTTTTAACTGCTTCCCAAAGTTTGTCTAACTGTTCCGCCGTCATTTCAGCCAAAGCGATTCCCTGATTTTTGGCCAAAATTTCTGCGCTACCAAGTCTATTTATAAACTTTTCCGTCGCATTTGTCAAGCTGTTTTCCGCATTTATGTCCAAAAAGCGGGCAAGATTAACCATCGAAAACATGACGTCACCAAATTCTTTGTCTATTTCCTTTACATCCCCTGATGCCATCGCTTCTTCGAGCTCATGCAGCTCCTCATACACCTTTGACTTTACCTCGTCAATAGAAGAAAAATCATAGCCGACAGCTGCCGCCTTCTTCTGTACTTTCTGCGCTCTTATATTTGCCGGAAGCGCCCGAGCCACAGCACAAAGACCATCCTTTGCCGACTGATGCCCTTTCTCTTTTTTCTTGATGGCCTCCCAGTTTTCAAGCACCGCCTCCGGCGTATCTGCCTTTGCCTGCCCGAATACATGAGGGTGTCTGTGAAGCATCTTTCTTGCAATACCGTCAACAACATCCTCAACCTCAAATTCACCGGTCTCAGACGAAATCTGAGCATGCATATAAACCTGCAAAAGAATATCGCCAAGCTCCTCCTTAAGATTTTCAGTATCATGATTATCGATGGCGTCCACCGCCTCATAGGCTTCCTCAAGCATACAGTCCCTCAGACTGTCATGTGTCTGCTTTCTATCCCACGGGCAGCCGTTTTCTGCCCGGAGCTGCGCGATAATATTCTTAAATTCCTCAAAGGTAAAGCGGCGGCTCTGCGGGCGATTGACATAATCCTTCATTTCCTGCTCTGTCATTGTATCATCTCTTTCATCTGATGTTATAGTGTTTATTTTACCAAATTTTCTCAAGCCATTCAACTATTTTAAAACGCGGACTTTCATCTGCCGTCACAACCGTATATGTCTCGTCCGATAAAGCTTCCTCAAGCACTTTTTCAGATATTTCCGGCACTCTGGCGTCCTTTGGTGTTACAAAGCAAAGCTTCGGAAATAATACGCACCACCAGTTTTTACCTTCACCGCGGCCAAGTCTTGCAACAACCGCATCGTACATTCCTGCCGGGAAACGGACATCCCCATAATATTTTTCCGGGAACCACATCCGTTCAAATGTGATCTCAATGCCATAACCGCAGCCTTCCTCTGAAAGCACCGTCTGTGCGGCTGATAAAATTTCAGGCATATGCTCTGTGGCTATATGCCTTGCCGACACCTTATCATAAATTTCATCCTCATATTTTTCCATCACGTCAATGACACAATCCCGCACTAAAAGCTTAACATGCTGTGCCTCATCACTATTATTATCAGCCCGCACATGGAGCCTTAAAACTGTATCTGAAAGCTCTCTCTGGCAGGCGCCGTATGCCTGACCTGACGCATTTCCCGCAGCAAAGGGCAGACCTGCCGCAAGTATACAGGCTAAAAAAACTCTCCATTTCATTTTACTCACACTCCGTCACTTGATATTAAGGAGTATGCCCTTATTTTTGTCCTCTAACGCTGCGGCCACCAAAAAGTCCCGCATATTTCCGGCCTTTTTTCATCATCTGCACAAAGCACAGCAAGCTCGGCGGTTTCATTATCATTTTTCCACGCAACCATTAAATCATTAATCACCGTTTTATCATAACCTGCCTTCTGCCCGTTATTTTCAAACATTTCCCGTATATAAATGCCGATAGAACCATTCACCGTCTCGTCAAGCCCAATGATCTCTGCGGCCGTATTTTCTGCCCGGCACACAAGAATTGTCCGTGCAAAGCTCTGTCTTGTTTTCATATAAGCGAGCACCGTTTCAAATACAGGCTGATTTTCAAACATACTGCTGCCAAAAACAATCACCTGAAGCTGACCGTAATCAAGGCGCCTGTTGGCGCCCCGCTCATACTGCCGCTCAATATCCGCCATGTTATCGCCGCTAATTGCCGTCACCGGATAATGAATATTGCCGCCCTTTCCCGTAAGCGCCTCCAAATCCGGGAAACTAAACGAAGCCTTAAGCTTTCCGTTTTCATAATCAAGCCCAAGCGCCATCACATAATTTCTATCCTCAAGCTGTACACTGCTGCCGCAGCCGGTCATTAAAACAAGGGCAAAAGCAATTGCCCAAAGGCAAAAATATTTCGATTTAGTCACAAGCATTCTCCTTTTTCTTTCCGCAGATCAGAAGCCATACGGCAATAAGCACACTCGCAGGAAGCCCGATAAAGGCCATGATTTTCCAGTAAAACTGCTCAAAGCGCCCATAATCTTCAATCACCCAAAACAGACCGTACACAAGCGCCAGCCATAAAAGCATCGTTCCTTTAAAATATTTTTTAGGAAATAGCTTTTTTGTCATCTCGGCCGTATAAAAAATATAGCTGCCAAGCAGCACAAAAACACTGCCCATCCACACGGCAAGCATCAGTCCGTCCTGCCTTGATATAAAACGCCCCGGAAGCCTGATGACCTGCATCAGCGTCACCGACGGCCACTGCTCGGCGGCTGCGCCTGCCGATGAAAAAACACCGATACATACAATATAAATGGCAGCCGTACATAAAAAAGCCGCAAGTATCGCTTTCGCCGCAAATCTATATATCCCCCAAAAAGCTGCCTGTTCCCTGCTTTCACGCCGCACATAGGGCACTGCAAAAAGCAAAAATTCACACACACTAAAAACCGCCGCACACAAAAAACTGCCGGAAAAAATTTCACGCACATTTGTGATTTCCATAGGAAAGATGCGGCTGCCGCGCATTTGGGGCGCCGCAAAAAATACAAGTGCCATCACCGGTACAAGTACAAGCCACATGAGTATTTCACAAAGACGCCCTCTCGTCTCCATTCCCTTACTGACACCGTAAAGTGCCGTCAGAATCATCAGCGCCGCAACAAGCCGCTTTGGCATTTCTGTCAGAAAAGTCCTTCCGATGACCTCCGCAAACATTTTTAAAATAAAGGCGGCGGATAATAAAAATTTTACCATAAAAAAAAGTAATATCCCACTGCCTGCCATCCGGCCGCCACAGCGTACGGCGCAGCCATACAAATCACTGCCGCAGCCAAGCGCCGCCTTTATATAAACGGCTGAAATTAAAAACGCAAACAGGACGGCCGCAGCAATTGCATAAAAGCCCTGTCTGCCGCACACTCTCGGCAAAAGCCGCGGCAATATAATTGAGGACGCCGCAAATAAATCAAGAACAAGCATCCGGTGAAGCTGCCGCCCTGAAATGCTTCCGTTTTGTGCAAACATCATTTTCCCCCTCCTCTTTGTCTGAGCCGCCGTCTTGCATGGCGCCGCGTAAATACAGGACGCTCGCGCATTGTAAAGATGGGATAGCGCACCGCACTGTCCTTGTAATCCTCCTTCGGACATACCGATGTATCCACAAAGGGCATCATGTAAGGAATACCAAAGCTTGTAAGACTGCACAGATGAATCAGCACAGTAATCACACCCATGACAACGCCCAAAATGCCAAAAAAAGTTCCCGCCAATATGAGAAAAAATTTAACGAGACGAAATGCCGAGGCAAAGCCCTCGTTCGGGATTGTAAACGCCGAAAGCGCCGTCAGCGCCACAACAATAACGACAATCGGGCTGACAATATTTGCATCCACCGCCGCCTGCCCGATAATCAGACCACCGACAATGCCTAAAGTACTTCCCATCGGTCCGGGAAGTCTTATGCCCGCCTCACGAAGTATTTCAAAAGCAATTTCCATCAAAATCACCTCAAGCGCCAGTGGAAACGGCACCCCCTGTCTTGCCGCCGTCAAAGAAAGGGCAAGACTTGTCGGAAATATTTCTGTATGAAACCCCGCAAGAGCAATATAAAGTGCCGGAAGCACCATCGCCGTCACTGCCGAGACATACCGCAAAAACCGTGTAAAACAGACAATACCCCAGCGGTTATAGTAATCGTCTGCCGCCTGAAAAAAGCAGGCAAGCGTCACCGGAAGCAAAAGCACCATCGGCGAATTATCCACGATCAGCGCCACGCGCCCCTCCAAAAGCGCCGATGAGGCCTTGTCCGGCCGTTCCGTCGACTGAAACTGCGGAAAAGGCGAATACCACTTTTTCTCTGTCATCTGTTCAAGCATACCACTGTCAAAAATACCGTCGATAATAAAAGCCTCAAGTCTCTTTTTAATTTCTTCAAGCACTTGCGGACGCACAAGATCCTCCATATACATCAGCGCCACATCGGTCTTTGTCCTGACGCCGATTTTCATTGCTTCCGCCTTAAGCCTTGTATCTCTGATCCGCCGCCTTATAAGTACTGTATTTGTACGCACCGACTCTGTAAAACTGTCCTTTGCACCCCGGATTGTCGTCTCAGACTCCGCCTCCGAAACACCGCGCATCGGAAATTTTTTACTGTTAATCATAAGCGCTCTTTTGGCGTCCGTGCCGAAAATCACCGTATTCCCGGAAAGTATCTCGGTCACTGCCGCCTCCATATTATCAATCAGCTTTGCATCGGCCGTTGTTAGATAAAAATCCTGAATCGCTTCAAGACAGCCTGTACGGGGCAGATTCACACGGCCAAACATAAGACTTTTTAAAATCTCCCCCTCCACCAGATCTCTGTCTGCCATTGAATCCATATAAACCATATCAATCTCATAGCTGCCCTCACCGATGAACAGCCGGCGGTGCACAACATCCGAGCAGCGCTCAAACCGCTTCTTAATATAGGCGGCATCTTTATCAAGCTGTCCTGAAATATATGCCTTTTCCATCACTGCCTCCTTAAATTAAAAAAGGATGCGCATACGGCATCCTCTTTTCATATCTATATTTTATTTTGGCATATATATGTCTGCTTTATTCCTGAATATTTTTAATCACTGTCAGTTCCTGATGATAAATATGCTCGACAATCAGCTTGCGCGCCAGCGCTTTATCCCTGTCTGCAATGGCCGCCACAATCTCCTCGTGCTCCTTATAGAGCCTGTCGTGGGTTGTATAATCCTTAAGATATTCAAGACGGTATCTGTACATCTGCTCCCGCAAATTATTGACAATCTGAATCAGACGCGCATTGTCCGTCGCCGCAAAAATAATATCATGAAAAGCAACATCACTTTCCGCAATTTTTGTCACATCACCCCCGTTTATAGCTGCCTTAAAGTTTTTAAGTGCCTCCTTAAGCGCCTCTACAGACGCATCGCTGATGCGCTCACAGGCAAGGCTTATCGCCAGTTCTTCAAGCGACGTACGCACTTCAAGCACATCCTTTAAATCCTTTTCCGTAATCCGTGCCACCTCGGCACCCCGGCGCGGGATCATAATGACCAGTCCCTCAAGTTCAAGCTTTCTTATCGCTTCCCGTATCGGCGTGCGGCTGACGCCGAGCTGATTGGCAAGCTGAATTTCCATAAGGCGCTCGCCCGGCGCCAGATTGCCCTTTAAAATCGCCTCGCGCAGTGTTTTAAAGACAACATCGCGCAGCGGCAGATATTCATTGACATTCATCTTCAAATCACTCATCATACGTATAATCTCCCATTCTTCTTAATTAACCGGGCGCGTTAAAAACACCTGTCTTGCCAGCGTACCGCCCTTCATCGCTGTATAAGCCGCCCTGGCCGCTGTCTCATCATCAAAAAGGCCGAAAACCGTCGGACCGCTGCCGCTCATTAAGGCACCGATTGCACCCAGACGGCACATCTCCTCTTTAATTGTATAAATCACCGGATAATCAGCAGCTGTCACCGCCTCAAGCGTATTGCCGAGACACTTTGCAATTCCGTACAAATCGCTGTCATTCACCGCTGATACAATACCGTCAATATCCGGATGCCATGTAAGCGCCTCTGCATTTAATTTGCCGAAAACAGCCTTTGTAGACACATTCACCGGAGGCTTCGCAATAAGAATATAACAGTCCGGCATCGGCTTTAATGTCGTCAGCACCTCACCGATCCCTTCCGAGAGCGCTGTTGTCCGGAGCAGGCAGTACGGCACATCCGCCCCAAGCTTAACGCCCCGCGCCATCAGCTGGCGTCTTGTAAGACCAAGTTCAAACATACGGTTCATACCATAAAGCACAGCCGCCGCATCCGAGCTTCCGCCGGCCATCCCGGCTGCCACCGGAATATGCTTTTCAAGGGCGATATGCACACCCTGCTCAATATCAAACTCATCCATAAGAAGCTTCGCTGCCTTATAGACAATATTATTCTCATTGACAGGGAGGAAGGAAAGATTTGTCTCTACCGTAATACCCGCCCGCGTTTTATCAAGCTTTACCTTATCATAAAGATTCACCATCTGCATCACCATGCGAAGCTCATGATAGCCATCCTCTCTTTTCCGGACAACATCAAGTCCGAGATTAATCTTCGCCATTGCTTTAAGCCAAATACTGTTCATTGATATCCCCTCTGCTTTCGTAAAATCACAATCTCCCCATTTCAGGCAAATTGCACTTTTCATGTATTGTGTATACATTATACTATAAGACGGCTCTCTTTGACAATGACAAGTTTTTGTTTCGGCTTCAAATCTTCACTCTCAAGCCCATTGTCCGCCATAATTTTTGCTTTTGTCGTATAAAACTGCTTTGCAAGTGCCCACAGTGTGTCGCCCTCACGGACAACATAGCCTGCGATGGCCGGCATTTTTTCAAGCTTTTCATCATCCATCTGCGACACCTTCACATCGGCAATCGTATGCAGCACCTTCGGTTCAAATACAATTGTATCAAGAGTAAGCTGCGCCTTCACATCAATCGTTTCACTATCCGTCATCGCCGAAGTCACCGACAGCGGCGCCGGAATAATTTCAAAGGTACATCCGTCATGAATCCCCTCGACTTCAATCACATGAGAAAACGGAAGCATCCCCTTTAATACACTAAGCGGCCGCCTGTCATCCGCCGCAATATAAAGCATCTGAACATAAATAACACCCTCGACGCGGATACCCGACTTTGTGATTTGTGTACTGTCCATTTTCACATTGGCATCTGTCTGACAAATCTGCAAAATTTTTGCCTGATGATTTTCTATTTTAATCTGCTGCACCAATCTTAATGCCGACTGGTTTTTCATAAGAATATTGTCAAAAACAACATCCTTCATCACCGGCTCAATGCATTTTGCATTAGAATAAACATCACAAAGCACTGTCATCTGCTTTTCCTCATAAACCGACATGTAAACTTCCATCACAAGCTCAGCCTCAAGCTTTCTCGGCTCTCCGTCCTCATTTTCCCGAACTGTAAGCTCATGCTGAATAAGCCGTACTTCCACATGACCGATCATTTCCTCCGTGGCATCGGCACAGTCGACACTCTCATTAAAATCCAGCGGATAGTTAAAATATTGCAGCGGATTTTTTTCCTCCGGTGACGCATACATGACAAAAATATCAAAGCTGCCCCGGACGTTTACCCGGTTATCAAGCACACGCACATCAAGACTGCCTGTCGTTACTCTGTCCCATATGACCTCCAGCACATTCGGCTTTGCAGACGGCACCAAAAGCTCCTTCTTTACTCTTATAATATCCCTTTTCTGGCTATGTATGCGGCTGACCTCCACCGCTTCGGGCCGCGTATAAATACTGTCGTCCCCTGCGATATCCACAGCCATTTCCTCCTCCGTCATTTTAAAAGCCGACGCTGTCAGACTTATAATCGAGCGGACACTGATTTTACGGCTGTTAATCATCCGCGCCCGCAAATCTTCCATATCCCAGTTCACCTTCACATCTGCCTCCGGCGTCAGCCCCTCCGCTGTCAATATTTCCTCAAACGGCAGACTTCCCGTCAGCTTATTCATTGGCCGCTCTGCCGAGGCGCCGATATAAAGGACATAAAACTCCAGCCGTCCTTTCACTGACATGCGCCCCTGAACAGCTCTTGCCTCCGTAATTTTAAGTGAGCCCATTGTTTCAATAATTTCATCAATATCCATCCGGACATCCGGCACATTAAAATCATCCTCCAGTGTCATCTGACTGACTGCACGTCCAAGAAGCTGTTTTGTTCTTATTCTATCTTTTACAATATCCATACGATACCTCCCACACATTTTTACTCATATTAAAGCCTATGCGCCTGATGAAGCGCTTATGTTTCAAAAATCACCTTTTCTCCGGTATATTTCATTTTCAAAACAATGTACGGACAAGTCACTGCCGCCTTTTCATGACTGCTTTTTTCCGGCCCCAAAATTGACGTTTTCACAAAAATCCCCCTGTCTGTCTCACAGACCTCCTGTATCAAAATCTCATAGCCTGCCGTCGGCTTTTGTCCATATCCGACAGCCACATAATAATCTGCCTCATCTCTGTAAGTCACCCGGAACGGCCTCTCCTTCCGCTCCTCAATCACTGATAAAAGTCCCAAAGGCACATCTGCCGTTTCAACAAGCACATATTCTATATCCCTGACCTTTTTCAATGCTTCCGTATTTTTCTCACAGCCCGTCAAAAAAAGCGGCGGGAAAATCACCGCCGCCCATAAAAGGCTCATTATCCAAAGCTTATATTTTTTCAATACACTCACCGCCTCTGCCGCACATGCGGCTCGTCTTTATATATGTATATGCCGGAGCATCACAAATATATGCTGTATATGCCGTAACATCACAAATATATGAGGCGATGCGCTTCAATTTTCACTGCTGGAGAACAATATTTTTCTGCACCGGAAAGGCCGTCATGAACAGCTTGATCGGCAGCTTATCCATGTGATTCCAATAATAAGGCGTCAGCTGAGATTTTATAAAATTGTAAGCAAGACGTACATGATACTCCTGCCCATCTTCTAAAATAATGCCGGCGCTGCCATTCATCTGAGGATTTTCCAAATTAAAAAACTCTGAATTCTGTCCGGCATAATAATCCACACCGCAAAGCCATAAATCCCCGAGCCACAATCCTTCTTTCTCTTGATTTTCCGAGGCCATATGCTGCCCATCGTCATCATAACGCACGGTGATATCAACAAGGCACACTCTTTCCCACGCCGTTGGAAAATCACTGACTTTTTTCCCATAGCGCTTTACATATTCCTCTGTGTCTACGATTTCATAAGAATTTACCCGGATACTGTAACCGTCATAATACGAACCGAAGCTATAATTATCATCAAAAGCTACAAACTCACCCATCGGATAGTCCTGCGGCGGTACTTCATCTAAATCGTGATAATACTTATTAAAACGAAGCACATAAATCCCCCATGCCACAAGCAGCACAGCCGCAAAAAGACTGATCACCACCCATTTTTTCTTAGCTGACCGCATCTTCTTCACCTGCCTGTCTGATTCTTCCGTTTTCAATATCGAAAACGACATCGGCTGCATCGTTTAAAAAATCCTGCTCATGAGATGCAATCACAATAATTCTCTGTTCGTCCTTCATTTTCTTAATAAGCTCCGACACCATACGCACCCCCTCCTTATCAAGGGCATTCGTCGGTTCATCCAAAATAAGAAGCTTCGGGCTTTCCATTATCGCCGCCGCAATGCCAAGCCGCTGCTTCATGCCAAGCGAAAACTTTTTATACTTCGTGTTCATACTTTCTTTCAGACCGACATCATCAAGACAGGCTTTAATCTGTGCATCATCCACAACATGATTCAGCGACGCTATCATTTTCAAATTTTTAAAAGCACTGAAATTTTCAAGAAACGCCGGATTTTCAATCAACATTCCGACCGAAGGCGGGTAATCCATGTCCTTCCCAAGCACCCTGCCGTCAATAGATACATTTCCCTGTGTCGGATGAATCAGACCGCATAAAAGCCTTAAAAGCATCGTTTTTCCTGAACCATTATACCCTTTCAGGCCGTAAATATAACCACTTTTAAACGTTTGGTTCAAATTATCAAGCACAAGATTATTTTTTATTTTTTTAGACACATGATCAAGTACAATCTCCATTACGTCTCCTCCTTTTTAAGTCCCGACATATCCTTTTTTCTGATCCATATAAATCCGGCAAAAAAGGCAGTAAGATAAAAAATGGCGCACCATAAAACTGCCGTATGCGGCGCAATACCGCCACTGTCAATCATTGCCGACCGGATCGCCATTCCGTGATTTCCCAAAAGCCACGGCTGTCTGAAAAAAGCTGACAGCACTAAAAGGCTCACTGTTACCAAATAAGCGGCAATCGGATGAAACCACACAGCTATAAAAAGCTGTATCATACTCATGGCACAAATCGCCGACAAAGGTAATATAATAAATAAAAGTACATTTTCCGATACAGACAGCATCTGAAAATTACTTAAATCCACCGCGCCAAACAGCGTTTTATAAAAGCCTGCATTTCCGTCCATTGTCAGGCTTATACTATGAGCCGCACAAAACAATATCGCCGTACAAAGATAAATTCCGAAAGACAGAAGATTCACCGCCAAAGTATAAATAGACTTACTAAGCCACCATGACCGCCGCCCTGTACGTACAATATATTGACTGCCCCACAGTTCCATGCTATGTACCGGATGATCCAGCGGTATTAAAAGCTGAAGCATCATAAAAAGCAGCCATGTCACCGGCATCACAAAACTCTCCATACCGGCATTTCCCGATGCCGGAGCAATACCCTGACACACAAAAGCAAGACTGTCTGTAAGCGTCAGCCGGGCATCGCCCGATATTGCCATATAAGCATCCATCGTGCTCTGAAAATTTCCAAAAACCATTAACAATACAACGATAAAAATCAGATATCTCAGCTTCAGCCATGTCCCCTGAAAAATATCCAGTACTGCCAGCTTAAATACCTTCACGCTTCATCCCCCGTTTCCAGTAAACTGCCGATATAATCACGGTAAAGCCGAGCAGATAAATGCCTACAATCCATTCCGGATTCGGATTAAAAGTAATACTCTGCATCAGACTAAACGGTGAAAGTTCCAGTGACTTAAAATCAAACAGCCGCCGGATTCTCGTCGTAAGCACCTCCAGCACAATCATCGTCATCTCAGGCGCAATGATAATCATAATACTGTTTTTTAAAAAACTGCTATACATCAGCGCCATCAGCGCGCATACGCCGCCCCACGCCATACCAAGCAAAAGCTGCAAAATCATATAAACTGCCGGCTGTGTATAAAATAATTCCGAGAAAAAGCTGCCCTGCCAAACACCAACCATCGAAACGACATGAACGCTTCCCAAAGGGCACACCATCGCATTAAGCATCAAATTTAAAAGCATCGGCACACCAATAACGGCCGCTCCCGATACAAAGGTCACAATAAGCTTTGCCGCTGTATATTTTTTCTTTCCGCAGCGGCTGATTAGCTGAAAAGCATAGCCGCTTTTATATTCTCTGAAACTTGAAGTGCCATAGGGCATCGCCGCCAAAAGCGGCAGAAGCATAAAAAACAGCCGTCCAAGCACCGTATAGTTGTCCGAGCCAATCCACCGGATTAAAAGTGATATACCTGACAAGCCTCTTGGGTGAACATCATCATGGCTATATTTAAGCACATGATTTACCCATGTCATATTATTAAATACCTGTAATCCGCCGATGACAATTCCGACAGTAAGCGCCATCCAAAACAGCCTTGAAGCCTTCAGCTTTTGAAATTCTATTTTTAACGCCTTCTTCACGCTACGATTCCCTCCATTCAACCTTATAAACGGTGTCCTCCTTTACTGCTGAACCTCCCAGACACACCTTCTCTATATCAAAAGGCACAAGCTGCCCTGAATCTTCCTCCAAATAACTGTCCCCGACAATAAAGCCGACTTCATAAGTCAGACTTTCCCCCGGCTTTAATTCATATGTATCCCAAAGATGCTCATTATCCTGTTTCAGACTGTAATAATCTATATTTTTATACTGAAAATTAGCGCTCTTTGAGTTTTCATCCATATAATTTAAAAAAAGTCCCCCTGCGCTAAATACATACGGATTTTTGTAATAATCTTTTTGTTTGCTTACAGCATTGATATTTGTTACCCTGATTTTACAGACAAGCATTTTGCAGCCGTCGATAAATTCAGTCTTATTTGCATCTTTAAAATAAGCCGGATAGCTGACAGCATCTGTTCCTGTTTTTTCCATATAAACATAGGAGTATTCATCAATCTTACCGGTATCTATACCGTCTGCCCCCGGTTGACTTGTCACCCATGCATCGATAAGCTCGTATGTCATCTCACCGCCTGTCTCGAAATCTGCAAGCCCTTCTAAACAAACTGCCTCATTGTCCTTTTGGTTCATCTGTGCTTCCTGCATATCCTTCTGAGAAATATCGTAAGCGCTTAATTTTTAGGTATGATAGAAAAATCCCCGACTACTTTTCAGTAGTCGGAGCACCTTGACAATTCACATATGATTGATTTGATCCGTTTGCACGACGTTCGATTTCAGCTTTGACGGTTTCGTTCCATGGAGCCAGAAGTTCTAATTCATCATCACTCATTCTATCATCAGGTAGTTTTTCCAGCAGATAAGTAAGATAGTGATAGACGTTTACGCCATTGGCTTTTGCCATCTCTACCATTGTGTACACGATAGCGCTGGCCTGGGCTCCGTTTGGTGTGTCACAGAACAGCCAGTTTTTACGGCCTACTGTAAACGGACGGATCGCATTTTCACTGAGATTATTAGAAAAACTGCAGCGCCCGTCTTCGAGATAGGTAGTCAGATAGGAGCGGCGGTTCTGAATGTAGGTGACAGCTTTATCCATTCTGCTTCCACGGGTAGGGTTCTGCTGATCAAGCCACGACAAAAAGCCTTCTACTACCGGCTTTTCTTT
>OLRK01001487.1_pt1 | contig 19146 bp, 17 predicted proteins | sample 1672911 | NCBI WGS metagenome assembly OLRK01 (sample SAMEA3136736, study PRJEB25190) | human gut metagenome | biome: human gut; feature: human-associated habitat; material: faeces | place: Austria | collected 2013 | reverse complement strand
AGAGCACTTGACTTTTAATCAAGTTGTCCGGGGTTCGAATCCCCGATGTCTCATGGATGAAGTAGACGGAAAACCCTGAATCATCAGGGAGTTCCGTCTTTTGTCATAAGGTTTTCTTGGAAGGTAGGCACTGTAGTTTGTTACGGTGCCTTTTTTCATAGCAGGGGCAGGCAGTATATCATATTTTTACGCAGGGGTAAACTATGGGTAAGGAACGAACGATTTTGGAACAGGTGTGCGCACAGCTGAGAGAAGACAGAGAAGGGGCTTTCGAGGAATTTTACATTCTGACTTATCAGAGAATTTACCAGTTGATTTTAAGATCGGTGGGACAGGAGAAGAAGGCGGAGCAGCTTTTGGCGGATTTTTATGTGCGGCTGTATGAAATGCTGGGAGAGCTGCCGGAGCATATGGGTAGCGAGGAGAGTGTATTTTTGTGGCTGGAATCGCTGTTGGACGAGTTTTTTGAAATACAGGCCGGCGGGGAGGAAGGCGATCAGCTGACGGAGAAACGCCTGTCAGAGGAGCGGGCTACTACGCTGTTTTTCCATATTGAGGACAGGCTGGGACTGGCGGAACGGGATGAAGACGAAGGGAAAGAAACGGCAACCAGGCATGGAATGGGGAGAAAGCTGCGGCTGGTATCCGCGGCAGCTGTGGGGCTTGTGGTTTGTCTGGCCTGTTTTGGGACCTGGAAGATAAAGAATATGATTGGGGACTGGATTGATTCCATGGAGGTCGCCCTGGAGGATGAGACGGCCGTTCCAGAGCCGGAGGGGACGAAGAAAGGGGACGGAGATCTAGGGGAAAGCCTGACGGAAGAAACGGAGGAGGCAGAAGGCTTTTTGGAGCTGGGCGACTGGAAAGCGGCTCTGGCAAAGGACGGGTCTGTCGTGGCCTTAGAGCGGCTGGAGGTTCCTGTGTCCCATGGTCCGGTACAGGATGTGGATGGCTGGAGCTATATGCTGGTGAGGGACGAGGCCTTTCCGGACGCGGATGAGGATCTGAAGGACAGTCTGATCTGCCGGGAGCTGAATGCGGATACCTACGGCGTGATTGCCAGGGAAGTGACCGATTTCTGCGTAGAGGATGAGACGCTTTACTACGCGGATGAGAGCGGCGTGACGGCGGAAGTGCTGGGAAATCTGGTGTGGCTGACCCAGGAGACTCTGGAGACGGAAATACAGATAAAGGACGACGGATTTTATCTGCTGAACGCTCTCGGGGAACCGGAGACGGCGGGACAGGTCCAGATGGGAGGCACCGTTCTGCGCGTGGACGGAGGACGGATCCAATATGCTCAGCAGCCGGCACAGACGGCAGGCGGCATGACGTTTTATCTGGCCAATGTGGATCAGGACACAGGCTCGGAGCTTTGCCGGAGCAACGGTTCCCAGGCATGGCTGTTTCAGAAGGGGAAACTTTGGATTGACAGCTTTGTTGTGGTGGGGGACTGGGTGTATTTCAGCGCCTATGAGGACCGGGATGCCAATGGAATGCGGTACAGTACGGTTTACCGGGCAAAGGCGGACGGTTCGGCAACGGAGGCGGTGACAGGAAGGTTTCAGGGAAATATCACGGCTATGTACTATTTTCCTGGAGAAGGGGCTATTTACGGAGAGTTTAAGCCGGACAGCTATCACAGCTATTATGGGCAGCTGGTGCGGATCGGTTTAAACGGACAGATGCAGGTGATCGACAGCAACACTGCGAGAAACGGGCGTTCCACTACGGGAAATGATATGCTGGAGCTGCTGACGGTGAAGGATGGGACCATTTACTGCTATTGGCACGACTGCAGCGTGAACAGCAGCAACGTGAGCATTTTATGGACGCAGCCGCTGATGCTGGGACTGAATTGATCCCGCAGGGCGGCTGACGGCCGGGTTAATTTATTCATCGAAATCTACTACCACGTAGAAACCGCGGGAGTTCTCACGGACTTCGCGGACGATGCCGGTGGGGGATTTGATGCGGTCGCGGGCGGCAAAGCAGCCGGACATGGCCACGGCCGGGTCGATGATGTAGCTGTAGCTGCTGGTTCCCTCCCGCTCAATGATATTGACAACGTCGCCGGCGGATACCAGGCCGGGGCGCTCCATTTTAAATTCTACAGTTCTCATGAGAAATGTTCCTCCTTTTGGTGCGGCTGCAGCGCGGAAACGGGTTACAGTTTTATTATAATTTGGTGAAATGGAAAGTCAAGACAGGCGGAGGAAAGAAAACCTCTGCCGGGAGCTATAAAAAATTTGATAAAGTAAGGCCCATGTGTTAGAATGAGACGAGCATAAAAGGAGTGACTTGATGGTATGAGACAAGAGGAAAGGCTGATTGAACGGCTGAAAACTTATAGTGCATCCGATTTTTACCCGTTTCATATGCCGGGGCACAAGAGAAATCCGGAGCTGGGGGCAGAGTATGGCAATCCGTTTGAGATTGATATTACGGAGATTCACGGGTTTGACAATCTCCACCATCCGGAGGGAATTTTAAAGGAATCTATGGAGTGGGCCGCGTCGGTTTACGGGGCGGATCATACGTATTATCTGGTGAATGGCAGCAGCTGCGGAGTGCTGGCGGCGGTCTGCGGGACGGTTTCCCACGGGGGGACGATTCTCATGAGCCGGAACTGCCACAAGGCGGCGTACAACGCGGCGTTCCTCAATCATCTGGACGTGCGCTACGTTTATCCACAAGTCATCGGGGATTTGGGGATACAGGGCGGAATTTTGCCGGAGGATGTGGAAAACATATTGCAGGAAAACCCTGGGATTCAGGCGGTGCTGATCGTTTCCCCCACTTACGACGGGGTGGTGTCAGATGTGGCCGGGATCGCGGAGGCGGCGCACCGGTATGGGAAACCGCTGATTGTGGATGAGGCCCATGGGGCGCATTTTCCATTTGGAGAGGATTTTCCTGTGTCCGCGCTGGACTTGGGGGCGGATGTGGTGATTCAGAGCCTTCACAAGACCCTTCCCAGCTTTACTCAGACGGCGGTGATGCACGTGAAGGGAGATCTGGCGCCGGTGGCGGAGCTTGAGCGCTATCTGAGAATTTTCCAGAGCAGCAGCCCGTCCTATCTGTTTATGGCGGGAATTGAAAACTGCATTTATCATATGGACCGGGAAGGCCGGACGGAAATGGGAAAGTTTTACCGGAGCCTTCAGAACCTGTGGGCAGAGCTGCGGGGGATGCGCCACCTGCGCCTGTTGGATGAGGAATGGGTGGGGCGGTTCGGCGTTTACGGGCTGGACTGCTCGAAGATCGTGGTGATGGTGGACAATACGGGATTAAACGGAGCCGGTCTGGAGCGGATTCTGAGAGAGCGGTATCATCTGGAGATGGAAATGTGCACGGCGGATTACGTGGTGGCGATCACTTCTCTGGGAGACCGTTCGGAAGGGTTGAAACGGCTGGCGGATGCCCTGTTGGAGATCGACAGGGAGCTGACGGACGAGCCGGAGGATCCGGACCGGGAGAGCGACCTGGAGTGGAGCGGCCGGGTGACGTCAAAGCCGGAGGTGGAGATGACCATTTATGAAGGGCTGACTGCCGGGAAGGAGCCAGTGGCAGTGTCGGACAGCGTAGGCCGGATTTCCGGGGAATTCGTGTATATCTATCCGCCGGGGATCCCCATTGTGGCCCCTGGGGAAATGCTCCTGCCGTCTCTGGTGCATACGATTGAGGAGTATCAGGAGATGGGACTTTCTGTTCAGGGACTGGCGGATGAGTCAGGACGGACCATTCAGGTGGTAAAGCGGCCATGAAAAAGTTATTTTGTGTGATGGGAAAGAGCGCGTCCGGAAAGGATACGATTTATAAAAAGCTTCTGGAGCGGATGCCGGAGCTGGGGACGGCCACTCTCTATACTACCCGCCCTATGCGGGACGGGGAGACAGACGGGGTGGAGTATTTCTTCACGACGGAAACGAGGCTGCGGGAGCTGAAGGCGGAAGGAAGGATCATTGAGTCCCGCACCTATGAGACGGTGTGCGGGCCGTGGACGTACGCCACGGTGGACGACGGCCAGTTTGACCGGATCGAGGGCGGATGCCTGATGATCGGGACGTTAGAGTCCTACGGGCAGCTGAGGGAGTATTTTGGCCCGGAACGGGTAGTGCCGCTTTACGTGGAAGTAGAGGATGGCCTACGCTTTGAGCGGGCAATGGAGCGGGAACGGCAGCAGAGGAAACCGAATTTTTCTGAGGTTCGCCGGAGGTATCAGGCGGATCAGGAGGACTTCTGCGAGGAAAAATTGAGCAGTCACGGGATTGTGACGCGGTATGAAAATGAGAATCTGGAGGACTGTCTGAACCGGATGATGGCAGATATTCGCAGGAGCTTATAGGTGCCAATCGTTGAAATTTGTGTTATACTGGAGGAGGTGCCGCGATGGCGGGATACGAGGAGGTTTTGGGCCAGGATTCCATCAAGGAATTTTTCCGAAACAGCATACGGACCGGAAATGTGCCCCACGCCTGTATTTTGTCGGGCGAGGCCGGCATGGGAAAACGGAAACTGGCGGAGACATTTGCCAGGGCCCTGCTCTGTGAAAAAGGCGGGGAGGAGGCCTGCGGAGAGTGCCACAGCTGTAAGCAGACGGCGTCCGGCAGCCATCCAGATCTGATTTTTGTGACCCATGAGAAACCGGCCAGCATCGGCGTGGACGACGTGAGGGAGCAGATTCAGGATTCCATCGTCATACGGCCCTATAACGGGACATATAAGGTTTATATTGTGGATGAAGCGGAGAAAATGACCGTACAGGCTCAGAACGCGCTGCTCAAGACCATTGAGGAGCCGCCGTCTTACGGTGTGATTCTGCTGCTCACCACAAACCTGGACGCATTTCTGCCGACGATCCTGTCCAGATGCGTGCAGCTAAAATGTAAGCCGGTGAGCGACGCCGCCGGAAAGGCGTACCTGATGGAGCATTTTCAGGTATCGGAGGCCAGGGCGGAGGTTTACACGGCATTTGCGAGAGGAAACGTAGGAAAAATGGTAGATATGGCGACATCTGAAGAATTTCAGAATATGTATGACCGGATGGTCCGCCTTTTAAAGCGGATTAAGGAGATGGACATCTCGGAGCTTTTGGCCTGCATTAAGGAGTTAAAGGACGACAGCGTGGATATTTACGACTGTCTGGACTTTATGCAGCTGTGGTACAGGGATATTCTGATGTACAAGGTGACCAGGGACATCAATCTGATGGTCTTTAAAAACGAACACAACGCGATCAACGAAATTTGTGAGAAATCCGGTTACGACGGGCTGGAGCTGATCCTGCAGGCCATTGACAAGGCCAGGGTGCGCTTAAACGCCAACGTAAACCAGGATTTGGCGCTGGAGTTGATGCTTCTGACTATGAAGGAGAATTGATCAATGACGAAGGTGATAGGCGTAAGATTCCGAAACGCGGGCAAGATTTATTATTTTGACCCGGCGAACATGAACATTTCCACGGGCGACCATGTGATCGTGGAGACGGCGAGAGGAATCGAATACGGATTTGTGGTGCTGGGGAGCCGGGAGGTGGAGGATTCCAAGGTGGTTTCTCCCTTGAAGGCGGTGATCCGCATGGCGACCCCGGAGGACGAGGCCATTGAGGCCAACAATAAAAAGAAGGAAAAGGACGCGTTCCGCATCTGTCAGGAAAAAATCGCGAAACACGGTTTGCAGATGAAACTGATCGACGCGGAATATACCTTTGACAATAATAAAGTGCTGTTTTACTTTACGGCGGACGGGAGAGTGGACTTCCGGGAGCTGGTGAAGGATCTGGCTTCGGTGTTTAAAACCAGGATTGAGCTGCGGCAGGTGGGCGTCCGGGACGAGACGAAGATCATGGGCGGAATCGGCATCTGCGGACGGACTCTGTGCTGCCATTCTTATCTGTCGGAGTTTGCCCCGGTGTCCATCAAGATGGCGAAGGAGCAGAATCTTTCCTTAAACCCGTCCAAGATTTCCGGCGTCTGCGGCAGGCTCATGTGCTGCCTGAAGAACGAGGAGGAAACCTACGAGTATCTCAACAGCAAGATGCCGGGAACGGGAGACTACGTCACCACAAATGACGGCCTGAAGGGCGAGGTGCACAGCGTCAATGTACTGCGGCAGCTGGTGAAAGTGGTGGTGATGGTAAATAAGGACGAGAAGGAGATCAGAGAGTATCCTGTGGATCAGCTGAAATTCCGTCCCAGAAGGAAAAAGGATAAAGTTAAGGTAAACGACAGAGAGTTAAAGGAGCTGGAGGCTCTGGAGAAAAAGGAAGGAAAGTCAAAGCTGTCATGACGGTGGAGCTGAAGGAAGGGGAGCGGATCGACGATCTGCAGAGAAACGGCTATCAGATCATCCAGCGCACAGACGGTTTCTGCTTTGGAATGGACGCTGTGCTCCTCTCCGGATTTGCGGCGGTGAGGAAGGGGGAGAGAGCCCTGGACCTGGGAACGGGGACGGGGATCATTCCCATTCTTCTGGAGGCGAAAACGGATGGGGAGCATTTTTCCGCCCTGGAGATCCAGCATGAGGTGGCGGATATGGCCAGGCGGAGCGTGGCGCTCAACGGCCTGGAGGAGCGGATCCGCATTGTGGAGGGAGACATTAAGGAAGCCAGCCGCATCTTCGGCGCGGCGTCCTTTGACGTGGTTACCTCCAATCCGCCCTACATGAATGACGCCCACGGCCTGAAAAATCCAGATCTGCCCAAAGCCATTTCCCGCCACGAGGTGCTCTGCGCCCTGGAGGACGTGGCGAGAGAGGCGGCGAAGGTGCTGCGGGACGGCGGAAGGTTTTACATGGTTCACCGCCCCCACCGCCTGGTGGAGATCATCAACACCCTGTCCGCCCACCGTCTGGAGGTGAAACGGATGAAACTGGTTCACCCCTTTGTGGACCGGGAGGCGAATATGGTGCTTTTGGAGGCGGTAAAGGGAGGCGGGGCCTTCCTTAAAATGGAGGCGCCGGTGATCGTTTTCAAGGAGCCGGGAGTCTATACGGACGAGATCCGGGATGTGTACGGATATTAGAGGAGTGCGGGAGCGCTGCCCGCGGACGGGAGAACAGGAGGAACGGGTATGGCCGGAAAATTATATCTTTGCGCGACGCCCATCGGGAATCTGGAGGACATCACCTACCGGGTGCTGCGGACTCTGGGAGAGGTGGATCTGATCGCGGCGGAGGATACGAGACACAGCATCAAGCTGCTGAACCATTTCCAGATCAAAACGCCTATGACCAGCTACCACGAGTACAATAAGGTGGAGAAGGCCAGGTATCTGGTGGAGAAACTGCTTTCCGGCGTAAATGTGGCGCTGATTACGGATGCCGGCACGCCTGGGATCTCCGATCCCGGCGAGGAGCTGGTGCGGCAGTGCTATGAGGCCGGGGTGGAGGTGACGTCCCTGCCGGGGCCGGCGGCCTGTATCACAGCTTTGACCATGTCAGGACTTTCCACCAGGAGATTTTGCTTTGAGGCCTTTCTGCCCTCGGAAAAAGGGGATAAGAAGGAACGGCTGCGGATCCTGGAGGAGCTCAAAGGGGAGACCAGGACGATCATCGTCTACGAGGCACCCCATCACCTGGTAAAGACCCTGAAGGACTTGAGAGAGGCCCTGGGAAACCGCCGTCTCACCCTATGCAGGGAGCTGACGAAACGGTATGAGACGGCCTGGCAGACCACCTTCGACGAGGCTTTGGCCGCCTATGAGACGGAGGAGCCGAAGGGCGAGTGGGTGTTGGTGATCGAGGGCAAAAGCCCGGAGGAGCTGCGCAGGGAGGAAATGCGCTCCTGGGAGGAGATGTCCATAGAGGAGCATATGGCTGTTTATGAGGATCAGGGCGTGGACCGGAAGGAGGCTATGAAACGGGTGGCCAAGGACCGGGGCATCAGCAAGAGAGAGGTGTATCAGGCGCTTTTGCAGGACGAGTGAAAGGACGGCCGGGACTGACAGGGGTCAGGTTTCGATTCATTTGAATGGATCTAGGAATAAACGGAACGGGCTGCCTGAGCAAGTTTCTCAGATTTATATTGACAACCGCCCACGATTTTGCTATTGTGAGTAGGACAACAAAATTATGTGATAGTGTGTTACTGGACATCCAGGCATTAGCTATTTAGTTCCGCACTGGCAGGTGCGTCTGATGGCTGATGCCTTTTTTGCGTCATTAAGAGACCAGGCTCCTTATAACGCAAAAGCCTCTTTCCATTTTCATTTATTGAGGAAAGGAATTAAAGAAAGGGCAAACTTCCCCGAAAAGGGCTGGACATTGGAAATCGTCAGGAAGAAAGGAGGGAAACGTCTGCCGCGCGGAATACCAGATGGGAAAAATGGGGATTATGAGACCAGAAAAGAAAGGAAAGAGCGGATATGAAAGATAAGATTTTTGGTGTATTGCAGCGGGTGGGACGGAGCTTTATGCTGCCCATCGCCATTCTGCCGGTGGCCGGCCTCCTGCTGGGAATCGGAAGCTCCTTTACGAACGCGACGACCATTTCCACCTATCATTTGGAGAGTATTCTGGGAGATGGGACGCTGCTAAACGCCCTGTTAATTATTATGAGCAAGGCGGGAAACGTGATTTTTGACAACCTGCCTCTGATATTCGCGGTGGGCGTGGCCATCGGTATGGCGAAGGAGGAGAAAGAGGTTTCGGCCCTGTCGGCTATGATCGCCTTTTTCGTCATGCACATTTCCATCAACGCGGTGCTGCTGGTAAGCGGTAAGGTGCTGGCGGATGGCTCCGTGGCGGAAGGGGTGCTGGACGGCACCATCGCCAATGTGTGCGGGATGCAGACATTGCAGATGGGCGTATTCGGAGGTATTATCGTGGGCCTTGGCGTGGCGGCCCTGCACAACCGGTTTCACAAAATCGTGCTTCCAAACGCCCTGTCGTTTTTCGGCGGCTCCCGGTTTGTGCCGATTATTTCCACGCTGGTGTACCTGTTTGTGGGAATCGGAATGTATTTTGTGTGGCCGGTAGTACAGAACGGCATTTTCGCCCTGGGCGGCCTGGTGACGGGCACGGGCTATGTGGGAACCCTGATTTTCGGCATTGTGAAACGGGCGCTGATTCCCTTCGGCCTGCATCACGTGTTTTATCTGCCCTTCTGGCAGACGGCTGTGGGCGGCACCATGACGGTGGGCGGACAGCTGGTACAGGGCGGTCAGAATATTTTCTTTGCCCAGCTGGCGGCCGCGGATGTGGCTCACTTCAGCGCGGACGCTACCAGGTATTTCTCCGGTGAGTTTATTTTCATGATTTTCGGACTGCCGGGGGCGGCTCTGGCCATGTACCGGTGCGCGAAACCGGAGAAGAAAAAGGCGGCCGGCGGACTGCTGCTGTCCGCGGCTCTGACCTGTATGTTTACGGGAATCACGGAGCCTATTGAGTTTTCCTTCCTGTTTGTGGCTCCCATGCTGTTTGTGGTGCAGGTGGTGCTGGCCGGGGCGGCGTACATGATTGCCCACATTTTAAACATCGCCGTGGGACTGACGTTCTCCGGCGGACTGCTGGATCTGTTTATCTTCGGTATTTTGCAGGGAAATGAAAAGACCAGCTGGCTGCGGATCATTCCCGCGGGAATCATTTACTTCTTCCTGTACTACTTTATTTTCAGTTTCCTGATTAAGAAGTTTGATTTAAAGACACCGGGCCGCGAGGACGACGACGTGGAGACAAAGCTTTATACAAAAGCGGATGTGAACGCCAGAAAGGCGGCGGAAAAAGGCGGGGACGGCGAGAAGGACGAGCTGAGCGAGGCCATTGCCAACGGTCTGGGCGGCAAGAAGAACATCACTTCCGTGGACTGCTGCGCCACCAGGCTGCGCTGTTCGGTGGCAAAGCCGGAGCTGGTGAATGAGAAACTCTTGAAGGCCACAGGCGCTGTGGGCGTGATCAAAAAAGGCCAGGGCATCCAGGTGATCTACGGCCCTCAGGTGGCGGTAATCAAGTCGAACCTCCAGTCCTATCTGACGACGGCTCCTGATGTGGAGTATCACGGCAGCGAGGAAGATTTGGCGGCGGATGGCGGCGAGAAATCAGCGGGGACGGAGACGTCCGGCGCAGCCGTTCCGGAAAAAGAGACCGGCGCAGCACCCGCGGAGAAACAGGCGGCCAGGGCCATCTATTCCCCATTTACGGGTACGGTGAAACCCATCACGGAGGCGCCGGATCCGGCGTTTGCGGGAAAGGCCATGGGAGACGGATTTTTAGTGGAGCCGGAAAACGGTGAGCTTTTGGCGCCGGAGGACGGTTTCGTGGATTTTGTGTTCCCCACGGGGCACGCTCTGGGATTTCGGACGGAGGACGGAGTGGAAATGCTGTTCCACATCGGCGTGGATACGGTAAAACTGGACGGAAAGGGCTTTCAGGCTCTGGTAAAAGACGGCGATCAGGTGAAAAAGGGTGACAAACTGATCCAGTTTGATTTACAATATATAAAAGAGAACGCTCCGTCTGACGTGTGCATCACCGTGTTTACGGGAATGCAGGACGGCGAGGAGATCCGGGTGATGGCGTCGAAGGTAAAGGCGCTGGATCAGGCGGCGGAGCTGATCTGATCAAATCCTCAGGGGGAAGATAATGTATCGGGTGATAAAGGTTTTAAATAACAACGGAATTCTGGCCTACGACATGGAAAACGGACGGGAAATGATCTTTCTGGGAAAGGGCGTAGGATTTGGAAAGCGCAATGGGGAACGGTTCGCGGAGGCGGGAGACGCCTCCGCTTACGCGGCGGAGCCGAGAAAAGGCCAGGGAACGGCTTTAAAGGCGGTAAACGGCATCGAGCCGGTGTTCCTGGAGGTGACGGGAAGGATCATCGACGAGGCGGAAAAGCAGTTTTCCAGCTTAAACCGGGATATTTTGCTGCCGCTGGCAGATCACATCGCCCTGGCGGTGCAGCGGGCGAAGGAGGGCCGGGAGTTTCCCAATCCTTTCAACCAGGACATCCGGGCCATGTTTCCGCGGGAGTACGCGGCGGCGGAGCAGGGACGGCAGATCATCGAGGAGGCCACGGGACAGCGGATTTCCGAGGATGAGGCCGGGCTGATCACTCTCCACATCCACGCGGCTCTCTCGGATGAGAAGGTGGAGGAGAGCCTGACGGCGGCCAGGCTGGTGAAGACGGGAGTGGCCATGATCGAAGAACGGTTCGGCGTGGTCCTGCCGCCGGATTCCCTGGCTTACAACCGGCTGGTGAGCCACATCCGGTATATGATTTTCCGTATTATGAGGGACGAGCAGGTTAGCTTAAACCTGGAGGACTACGCCAGAGAGAGCTTTCCGGCATCCTATGGCCTGGCGGAGGAGATCTGCGGGTATTTTGAGCGGGAGCTTAAGAAACCGATCCGCCGGGAAGAAGTGGGATTTTTGGGAATCCACATTGAGAGAGTGGCTCAGATGTGAAAAGAGGATGGGAACGCTGTGTGTTGCAGTGTTCCCATCCTCTTTCTGTCATATGAAATATTTTCATGACAACGGCCATCGCCGTGCCATCGCTTACGCCTGAGCCGCCTTGTACTCTTTTAAGGCCTTTGCCAGCTGATCCGGGCAGGAAGTGGGTTTCATGCCGCAGGTGATGCCGTCCAGACGGGTGATGGCCTCATCCACGTCCATGCCTTCCACCAGCTTGCCGATGCCCTTTAAGTTGCCGTTGCAGCCGCCTACGTAGCTGACATTGGTGAGCTTATTGTCCTTTATGTCGAAATGAATTTCTCTGGAACAGGTTCCGCGTGTTTTAAATACCATATCTAACTTTCCTCCATTGTTTTCAAAGCCCTCATGTTCTTAAGTAGCTCATTTATTATATCTGTCCTTGGAAAGGATTGTCAAGGGATTGCCTTGCCAAAAGATGGTTTTGTCCTGTATACTGGTAACAGTTAAGCCATACAGAAACATATGGCAAAATACTGCGTGGGAGCTTGCTCACTAAGCAGTTTTTTGCCATATGTTTCTATAGGGCGGACGCCCGACATGAATAATTTGACGGCTAATAACATTTAACGTCAGCCAATTTTGAAAATCCGTCAAATTATGAATGGCATGGCTGAACTGTTACGTATACTGGAGACAAATGTGAAAATTTCAGCAGGAGGTTGTGGATATGATCGGAATTATCGGCGCGATGGATCAGGAAGTCGCCAGATTAAAAGAGGAAATGACGGATGTGACGGTGGAAAAGAAGGCCGCCATGGACTTTTATTGTGGAAAACTTCGGGGAAAGGATGTCGTGGTGGTGCGTTCCGGCATTGGAAAGGTAAACGCGGCGGTCTGCACCCAGATTCTGGCGGGACATTACGGAGTGGACGCGGTGATCAATACAGGGATCGCCGGTTCCCTGAAAAATGAGATCAACATCGGGGACATCGTGCTGGCCACGGACGCGGTGCAGCACGATATGGACGCCAGCGGATTCGGCTATCCCGTGGGAAAGGTTCCGCAGATGGATATTTTTGAGTTTCCGGCGGACGGCAGGCTGCGGGCGCTGGCAGAGGAGTGCAGCAGGGCGGTCAACCCGGAGGTGGGAGTGTTCTGCGGGCGGGTGCTCAGCGGTGACCAGTTTATCGACAGCAAGGAGAAGAAGGAGTGGCTGGTAAAGACCTTTGACGGCTACTGTACGGAGATGGAAGGGGCTGCCATCGCCCAGGCGGCTTACTTAAACGGAATCCCTTGTCTGATCGTCCGTTCCATCTCAGACAAGGCGGACGACAGCGCCAATATGGACTATGAAACCTTTGAGGCGAAGGCCATTGAGAATTCCGTGCGTCTGATGCTGGAGATGGTGGGAAGAATGTAAAATGGAAATAGAGAAAGCCGGCGCCTGGCGGTGATAAATGCCAGGGCCGGCTTTTTCGCGCATTTTTTAAACAATTTCCGCCTCCATCCCATACTCCCGCAGCACCAGATCGTCGTCAATTACTTCCTCATAGATCCCGTCCGCCGTTTCAAAGCCGTTTTTCTGGTACAGGGAAATAGCTGGTTCGTTGCTGTCAACCACAAACAGCCGAAGATACCGGGCTCCGGCCTGTTTTGTCAGATCTTTTGCCTCTTTTAACATCCGGCTCCCGATGCCGCGGCGGCCGCAGCCAGGGTGCACACCCAGGCGGTCCAGGTATATGGCCTTGGCGGAGCTGTCTTTCCAGCCCACCTTCGTCTCCCCGTCATGTTCCCCGCAGAGGGCAAAGGCGGAGAGGATGACGCCGTTTTCCTCCAGCAGGAAAAGCCGTCCCTTTAAAATATCTTCCTGGAGAAATTCACAGGGGTAGATTTCATCCCAGATGCAGATGCCGCGGCTGTCCATATCCTTGACAATGTCCCGGTATACCTCCTTTAATCTTGGCAGATCCTCTGTATCAGCAATTCGAAACCCCATTGGTTTGCTCCTCCTTTGCTCTTAACATTCCTGAAGTATGATCAAAGTATAACAGACCAAAAACAAAAAGGCAATTCAGGCTCCGAATCCCCCTTCCCGTGCGATTCCCGGCGGAATTTGACGACCGATTCTAGGGACTTGAATCTTCTCATGTAAAATTTGGGCCGCTATAATTAGGGGTATCTGGAAAGCAATTCCGGGAAGAAAGGGGAGCATGGATCATGCAAGAATTTTTAGCTACGGGAAAAGTACTGTATGTACTGGCAGGACTGTGTTTGCTGAGTATGTTCTGCAAATGGATGACGAAAAGCCTCTACAAACGATTAACGAAGGAAACCACCAACATGGCGATGACAAAGAATAAGAATCTGAAAACCTTAAAACAGCGCATTGAGAGCACCTACCGGGTAAACGGCGGCGTGGGCAACATGGCAGTTTATCTGGAGCGCCAGGCGGCAGATTTCAAATTTTTAAAGGTTTCTCTGTCCGGATGGGCAAATTTTTCTAACCAGCTCACCATGCTGTGCTTTTTAGTGGGCGGAACGGCGGCCTTTCTGGCCTACTGGTACAGAAACGATACCTATTACATAGCGCTCTACGGCACCATGGGAATTCTGACGGGGCTTCTCACCATGGTGGTGGATATGGGAGTGAATTTAAACGAGAGACGGCAGCTGCTTTTGGTGGCGCTGGAGGATTATATGGATAATTCCCTGTTTTTCCGGCCGGGAAAAGGCCGTATGGCAGCGGCGGAGGCAGAGGATAGCGCCCATATGGCGGAACCGGCTGTTCGCGGCAGGGAGACAGGCCGGAATGGGGAGCTGACCGGCCGCAGCGCGGAGCTTTCTGCCCGTAGCCAGGATGGGCCAAGCCCTGCGCTCTACGATTCGGAGCGGGTAGAATATAAGGAAAGCGCCGCGGGCCGGGAAGGCGGACTGCGGTCAGGACTGCGCCGCGGACGGAGGCGGGAGACGCCCCAGCCGGAGCCGCAGATGGATTCGTCCTCCTTAAAAAGCAGCCTGGAACAGATCGCTGCCAGCCGGGACAAGGCCAAACCGGACGCGGACTGGCTAAAGGATCTGAAACCGGAGGAGGTCAAGCTTTTAGGGGAGATCATCCGGGAATATTTAGCCTAAAAAGAGAGAAATTTAGCTGTAAATCGAATGGAATTATGATATAATGGGAATAAGTTGTTGAATATTTTGTGAACAGAGCGGGGAAACCGCCATCACAGAAGAAAAGGAGAGGATAACAATGGGAAAGACAGTGACATTTGATTATTCCAGAGCCGCGCGTTTTGTGAGCGCAGAGGAAATGGAGAACGCCAAAGGGACGGCCATGTATGCCAGAGACGTGCTGGTAAATAAGACGGGGGCTGGAAATGATTTCCTGGGATGGATCGACCTTCCTGTGGACTATGATAAAGAGGAGTTTGCCCGTATTAAGAAAGCGGCTGAAAAGATTCAGAATGATTCAGATGTGCTGTTGGTCATTGGAATCGGCGGTTCCTATCTGGGAGCCAGAGCGGCGATTGAGTTTTTAAGCCACAGCTTTTACAATATTCTGGATAAAGGCGTGAGAAAGACGCCGGAGATCTATTATGTTGGAAACAGCATCAGCAGCAAGTACATCCACGACTTAAAGGATGTGCTGGCCGGCAAGGATTTCTCCATCAACATCATTTCCAAATCCGGAACCACCACAGAGCCGGCAATCGCGTTCCGGGTGTTCAAGGAGATGCTGATTGAGAAATACGGCCGCGAGGAGGCGAACAAGAGAATCTACGCCACCACCGACAAGGCCAGAGGCGCGTTAAAGAGCCTGGCAAACGAGGAAGGCTATGAGACCTTCGTCGTTCCGGATGATGTAGGCGGACGTTTCTCCGTGCTGACGGCTGTAGGCCTGCTGCCCATCGCGGTGAGCGGAGCCGATATTGATCAGCTCATGGAGGGCGCGGCATCCGGAAGGAAGAAAGCCCTGGAGCAGCCCTTTGAGGAGAACGGGGCCCTTCAGTACGCAGCCGTGCGCAACATTTTATATAAAAAGGGCAAAAACGTGGAGATCGTAGCAAACTACGAGCCCAGCCTACACTACGTATCTGAGTGGTGGAAACAGCTTTACGGCGAGAGCGAGGGCAAGGACCGCAGAGGCATCCTGCCGGCAGCCGTAGATTTAACCACAGACCTTCACTCCATGGGACAGTTCATCCAGGACGGCTCCAGAATCATGTTTGAGACCGTTCTGAATGTGGAGGAGTCCCCGGCGGAGATCCTTCTCCAGAAAGAGGAGGTGGACACGGACGGAATGAATTACCTGGCCGGAAAGAGTGTGGACTTTGTAAATAAGAGCGCCATGAACGGCACCATCTTAGCTCACACCGACGGCGACGTACCGAACCTGATGGTTACCATTCCGGAGCAGAACGCCTTCTATCTGGGAGAACTGTTCTACTTCTTCGAGTTTGCCTGCGGCGTGAGCGGATACCTCTTAGGCGTAAATCCGTTCAATCAGCCCGGCGTGGAGAGCTACAAGAAAAATATGTTCGCTCTGCTTGGCAAGCCTGGTTATGAGAAGGAGAGAGAGGAACTGTTAAAGAGATTATAATTGCGAAGATACCAGGATCGGGAGAGAGCCTGACTTGGATACCCTCACATCTTACAAAATAAAAGAAGTGCCGGACGCGGACAGTTGGATGCCGCGCCCGGCACTTTTTTGTGCACTCCGCGCAAAGAAATGTGGCTGTTGACGCAGCCGCGCTCCGGTGCAAGTGTGCACTCCGGCGCACACTTTTTAACATAGGACACTATATTCTCCGGTACTTAAAAGCCGGAATCTCCATACCAGAAGGCCCGTCATCCGTCAGCCTGGGTTTCCAATGGTTCTTTCACCGTTTCAGAATCGGTCTGAAGGGCTTTTTTCTGCTCCAGCAGGTCAGGATGGCGCTGCCGCAGGTATGCCTCCAGGGTGCTTTTGTCAATGAGGGAGGGCACCACGCCCTTTCTCATAATGCTGAAACTGGCGGCCAGGGTGGCGATGCGGATGGCGTCTCTCATGGGATAGCCATACATCAAATAGGACGCCAGGGCACTGATAAACGCGTCCCCAGCCCCTGTGTTGTCGATGGAGAGGAAATTTTCCGCGGGGCAGTACATCTCGTCGTCCGCGGACTTCATATAGCAGCCCAGCTTTCCCAGGGTGACGATCACCGTGGAAACGCCCAGGCCCAGGAAAAAGCCGGCCTGCTTTTCCAGGGTGGACTGGTGGGGGCAGATCTCGTTCATCTCGTCCTGATTGGGGATTAAGATGTCTACGTTTACCAGGATGTCCGGCCGGATTGACTGGCAGGCGGACGGCTTTAAAATGGTAGTCACCCCGAAGGCCTTGGCCGTCTCGCAGGCAGCTAACACCGTCTCCTCCGGCAGCTCCGTCTGGATGAGGCAGCAGCCGGCGTGCTCGAAAAGGCCCCGGTTTCTGGAAATGTCCTGGGGAGTCAGTCCGTGGTTGGCGCCGGATAGAATGGAAATCATGGATTCCCCGTTCTTCTGGACAAAGATATAGGCTTTCCCCGTCTGTTCCCCTGGGATCCGCTTGATGCCGGAGGTGTCGATGGAGTATTTTTCCAGGGCGGAGTCGATGATCTCCGCGTCCGTGTCCGTTCCCACGCTGCCGATCAGAGTTACCATATGGCCCAGGCGGGAGACGCCCACGGCCTGGTTGATGCCCTTGCCGCCGGGGAAGATGAGGGAATCGGTGCTCATCACCGTTTTGCCGGAATAGGGCAGTGTATCTACATCTAAATAGTGGTCAATATTGATGCTTCCCACCACCAGGATCCGTTTTTCCTGCATATGGGGCGGAAAGGAGACGGTGGCCAGGCTGTTTAAAGAGATCTTTGGCTGAAACGTCTTCTGGATCCACTCCGGCTCCTCGATGCGGATGATCTTTTCCGCCAGGAACTGGCCGAAAGCCCGCTCCGGCACGGGACAGCAGGAGATGGAGGGATAAATAAGCTCCTGAAAGGCGCCGTCCCGCATAGCGATGATGGACAGCTCCCTGGGAATGGAGTAGTGGAGGGCGGAGAGTTTTCCGTACAGCTCCAGGGCTGTGTCGTAGCTGGAGCAGATCACCGCGCTCACCAGCTGGGAAGAAATCTTTTGCAGCAGGATAGGGGAAATCTCGTGGAAGACCAGGGAATCCTTCGGCAGGATCCCGGAGTCAAACAGCCGTTTTTTATATCCCTCCAGAAACGGCCCCATTTCCTCCCCGTCGGAGAGCAGGCAGGCGATGGAGGTGTGATACCGCTCCAAAAGCGTCCCCACCGCGAAGGCGGAAAGCCTGGAGTAGTCGATGCACTCCGCTCCGCCGGCCCAGGGGGCCTGCAAAAGGAGATAGGGAATCCCCGCCCGGTCCGGAATGGATTTTAAGGACAGGCTGGCGGAGGAGACCGGCTCCCAGAGAATGCCGTCCACCTTGGCCCGGCATACGATGCTTAAGCTCTGGGACTCCATTTTTAAACTGTTCCCGCTGACGGAGTAGATGACCCGGTAGCCGAAGGACTGCGCCCGTTCCATGATCCCGTTTAAGATCTCCTGGGACTGGGAGCGCAGCACCACTCCGATCAGAGGGGTTTTGGACGGCAGGCTGGGGACAGAGGAATAGGGATGGTATCCGTATTCCTTTGCGAGATTTAAAATCCGCTCCCTGGTTTCGGCGCTGATGCTGTCGTCCTTCTGGTTCATCACCTTGGAAACCGTGGAAGCGGATACCCCGGCTAACCGGGCAAATCAAGTGGGAGGACACCATGTTAGACGCCATCGACGAGGGTTACCACTACCTTGTAGCGTCCTCCACCTACAGAGACATTATGATGAAACTGGCGGAGGAGTATCCGGAGAACCAGTTCATCATCTTCGACGACTCCATGGATGAGTCCGAGATCCCGGACAACGTGGCATTTATCTTCTACGCTCAGAACGAGGGTTCCTATCTGGTAGGCCAGCTGGCAGCAGGCATGACCGAGTCCGGCGTGGTAGCGGTAAACGTAGGTATGGACAACCCCGTTATCTCTGACTTCGTAACCGGATTTATCAATGGCGTACAGGACTATGATCCCAACGTAAAGGTTGTAAAGGCAGCCGTTGGTTCCTGGACCGAGCCGGCTAAGATGAAAGAGCTGTGCCTGGCTCAGGCGAGAGATAAGAAAGCGGACGTATTCTATCAGGTAGCAGGCGGCTCCGGCGCCGGACTGTTTGAGGCCTGCAAGGAGAACGGAACCTGGGCAATCGGCGTTGACTCCGATCAGTACACCTACTACAAGGATTCCGAGAATCCGGAGCTGGCAGACGTAATCTTAACCTCTATGTTAAAGAACGTGGGCGACTCCTTTGTAGCGTTCTTCGATCAGGTTGAGGCTGGCGAGGACGTATGGGGCAAGGTAAACAGCCTTGGACTTACGGACAACGCGGTTGGCTATGTGGACAACGAGTTCTTCCAGGAGAATGTTCCCCAGGAGGTAAGAGACGCGATGGCAGAGGCTGCCGAGAAGATCGCAGCCGGCGAGATCGACGTGAAGTCCTATTATGATTTTGCTGATGAGTCCGAGTATCAGGCTCTGCTTGATTCCGTAACTCCGTAATCGAAAGCAGCAGGAAATCAGCCGGAATGCCGGCAGACCATATAAATTTTATATCAGCAGGCCTCTCCTGTGGGGCCTGCTGATAATAACTTCTCGGAATCTCAATAAATGAGATTCCAACCGAAACTTGACAACTGAA
>OLRK01001484.1_pt1 | contig 19193 bp, 20 predicted proteins | sample 1672911 | NCBI WGS metagenome assembly OLRK01 (sample SAMEA3136736, study PRJEB25190) | human gut metagenome | biome: human gut; feature: human-associated habitat; material: faeces | place: Austria | collected 2013 | reverse complement strand
TCTTCCGACGCATGGCGATCCTCGCGGAGCGTTTTTATGTCATAGGACGCACTTTTCTATGACATAAAAACGCGGGTGGATTACTCCACCCACTGCTGTTAACCGATTGTTTTAATTGGACAATCTAACCGCTTTTAAACGAGCATTTTAACTGGACGCTCTAACCGCTACACAGATATTTCCATCTGTGTCTTTATTATATGCAAGTTACAGTAAAAAATCAATGTTTTTAATTGTTAAATTTTTATATTCCCTGTGCAAGCAAAGGGGGCGCTACTTGCCATAATCTTAATCTATAATTCCCCTGTAAAATCACAGGTATTCGAGTGACATCAATCAAAAAATGTATGGTTTGATTTTACCATAGGCATCGAAAAAAGGAAAGGAGTCGGAACTGGCGAAAAGCCAGTACGAAAGTTTCGTGAAGTTTGTTGCAGGGGGAAACTTGAACAAACCACAGTAGCCATTGTGGATAGCTGTTCCGGTTTCGAAGAAAGAGGAAGAGCGTTTCGCCATTCATCGGAAAACCATCGTAAAATTTATCGGCATTTGGTATAATATAGGCAACAGGAAAGTAGGGGGGCTGAATGAAAAAATACAGGATATTGCTGCAAACGAGGAAATGCCTATTAGCAAAGAAATGGTTGTATCTTATGTGAGTGCTTTGCGGAAAATTATACTGAAAAAAAACGGGGAAGAAACTCGAAGACTGTGACTGAACGGATTAGGTCTTAACAAGGAAGGTGACAAAATGTTCAGGATCATTTTAGGTGATATTACAAAAGAAAAAGTGGACGCCATTGTGAATGCTGCAAACACAAGCCTTTTGGGCGGAGGCGGAGTGGATGGTGCTATTCATCGGGCAGCGGGGCCGGAGCTCCTTGTGGAGTGCCGGACGCTTCACGGATGTAAAACAGGACAGGCGAAAATCACAAAGGGTTATCGGCTCCCAGCAAAATATGTGATTCACACGCCCGGACCGGTTTGGAACGGCGGAACCAGGGACGAGGAACGGCTTTTGAGAAACTGCTACGAAAACTGTCTGAGACTTGCGGCGGAGAACGACTGCCGAAGCGTGGCGTTTCCGTCTATCAGCACAGGGATTTACCGTTTTCCGTTGGAGAAAGCATCCAGAATAGCAGTGAGCGCCATTCAGGAGTTTTTGGAAGCTCATCCGGATATGGAGGTGCGAATGGTGTGCTTTGACAGGGAAACGCTTAGATATTATGAGAATGCTTTGAAAGAGCAAACTGAGTTTTTGTAACGAGAGAAGAGAACTCAACTATCAGGAAATTCCAAGGAGGCAGTATGACAGTAAGATTTTTGGAAAAGAAGAATAAAGAAGTTAAATTGGTATTGATTATGGTATATGTGATAGCCCTTTTGATTTTAAAATCATATGAATGGTCGTTTTATATTTGTACCATAGCGTTAGTTGTTTGTCTTTCTATATATAGATGGTGGTATCATAAGCAAAATACAAAAGACAAATCGTTTTGAATGCAAAATATATTTGCACGAGTTGTGGAGGAATCTGTGTGAGAGGAAAACATGGAAGATGGGTTATGGCAGGAATCGCAGCCTTACTGCTCATATGGATGGTTTGGGGAAATACAACAGTTGGCGTTACAAACTATATTGTTTCAAGCGATAAGCTGCCAGAGGCGTTTGATAACTACAAAATTGCCGTTGTTTCTGATGTGCATAATGCAGAGTATGGGGAAAACAACAGGATCCTGATATCTGTGATTCAAAAGGAAAATCCGGATATGATTGCCATAACAGGAGATTTGGTGGATGCAAATAAAACTGATATGGAAGCAGCAAAAACGCTGACAAAACAGCTCGTCGAGCTTGCTCCCTGTTATTATGTGACGGGAAATCATGAAGCGTGGATTGGCGAACAGTATCAGGAATTAGAAGAAAAATTGCTGGATATAGGTGTGAATATTCTTCATGACAGGGCAGTAAAAGTCATAAAGAATGGAGAAACGATACAGATTGCAGGTCTGGATGATCCGTATTTTACTGGAGGGGATTTGTCTGTACAGGAAAACAGATTAAAAACCAGACTTCAAGAGATGAATCTGACAGAGGATTATTGTATACTGCTGTCCCACAGACCGGAATTTTTTCATATATATGTGTCGGAAAATGTGGATTTGACAGTAAGCGGACACACGCATGGCGGGCAGCTTCGACTGCCATTTGTTGGTGGAGTGATAGCTCCAAATCAGGGGATGTTCCCTAAATATGATGCCGGAAAATATTCTGAGAATGGCAGGATTATGATTGTCAGCAGAGGAATTGGAAACAGTATTATTCCGGTGAGATTTCACAACAGACCAGAGGTGGCAATAGTTGAATTGCATGGTGTTTTATAACTTTGAGATTTATTGAGAGTCTTGCAGTACGGCGGTTTTTTTGTTTGTGCCTTCGTTATTTTGGAAAAGAATTTCAAAATACAACGAAGCATTACATCAAATAGACAAAATGGAGGATAGAACAGATGAGTTCCAGATACTTGGATGTGGAGAACGTAATCAGAGGACAGGAGGGCTATAACAGCAACAATTTGCATGTACCTCCAGAATTGAAGAAAAATGCACAAAAATTGTGCTGGGAATATAATCAGACCGGATCATTTGAGGCAGAGAAACGAAAGGAAATTTTGCAGAAATTATTGGGAAAATGTACTGATCTGACATTCATAGAACCTTCTTTCCGGTGCGACTATGGCTTCAATATTTTCATTCATGGATTGGCGGTAATCAACTATAACTGTGTGATTTTAGATACGTCGCCAGTGAATCTGGGAGAAAATATTTTTATTGCGCCAGGCGTATGTATCGCCTGTGCTGGACACTCAATAGATCCCTCTCAGCGGGCAGAGGGAATCAGCACTTCCAAACCCATTGTGATAGAACGGGATGTCTGGATTGGCGCCAATGCGGTTATTTGCGGAGGGGTAACGATTGGACATGGCAGTGTCATTGGCGCAGGCAGCGTTGTAAATAAAGACATTCCGCCAATGTCAGTGGCAGCAGGAACCCCCTGCCGCGTGATACGGAAAATATGTGAATCGGATAAAATCAAGCCGGAAGATATTAGATTTTAAATTGCGGAAGCGGAGCATCATCTACAGAGCTTCCGCTTCTTTTTCAGGAAAAATCCCGTTTTTAAACAGGATTATTTCCTGCTTTCCCTTCTGATACCAGAGTATTCCAAACTGCAGATTTCTGCAGAAACTCTGGTATCTCTGCATTGAGCGTAATACAAAGCGGCTGGAAAGCATAGGAAAATCCAGATTAATCTGTGGTTTCTCTGCGAATCAGCACAGGCGTGATTACTTTATGGACAGGAGAATCGGGAAGCGAGGGACGTCTTTTTTTGCGTTCATTCATTTGTTCAACCAAAATCTCCATGGCAGCAGCGGCAATGACGTCAATCTGCTGGCTGACTGTGCTGGTGGGAATGACGGCTTCCCTGGAAATGGGAGAGTTGTCAAAGCCGACAATGCGGTAGTCATCAGGCAGAGTGCCGTATTTTTGCACCAGAAGATTTAAGAGGATATTGGCAAAGGTATCGTTGGGCATGAAAATACCCTTGCGTTTTCCCTGATATTTCCGATCGATGGTTTCCATAAAATTTTTGATAATATCACGGCTTTCTTCATAAGAGTCTCCCCAGGGCTGCAGAACCAGCTCGTGAGGAAGATGGTGTTCCTCACAGATAGAAAGAAAGCCCTGGATTCGTCCATAGGCGGGAACGTCAGGGGAAATGTGGTTGTTGCCGTGAATCAGGATGTCGCAGTGGTTCTTATAAAGAAGGCTGGTTGCCTGAACGCCGCCCATCAGGTTATCTGTATTGACGCTGCTGGTATACCGATCCTCACGTTCAATGGTAACGACCGGAATATTGTAGGAAGCCAGTTCTTTGGAGGGAATGGTATGGCTGAGGACAATGAGACCTTCAATGTTGTAGGCCAGCAGTTCCCGGATATAGCGCCGTTCTACCTCCTCCTTATGGCTTCCGGTAAATACGATAAATTTATAACCGTACTGCTCATAGCTGGACAGAATCTGATTCAGCATCTCGGCATGATAGTGAAGATAGAGATTGGGTACAATGACTCCGACAAATTCTGTTTTTCCGCTTGCCAGGATTCGGCCTACTTTATTTTCCTGATATCCCAGCTCATCCAGAGCGCGGGCAATAATATCCTGATTTTCCAGCGTCAGAGAATCGGGATTATTAAAATATCTGGAGATGGTAGTTTTGGAAAAATGAGTGTAATCTGCAATGTCCTGGAAGGTTACCTTTTTTTTATTTGATGCCATGATAATAGGGCCTCCTGTCAGTGTAGTTTCAATGATAATAGTAGTATAACAGACTTAATATGGGAAAGCAATGAAAAAATAAGCGGTTACGTAACCGGTTATGTGTAGAGTGTACAAAGACAGGATGGGATTTTTGTACAGGATGCTAAAATTCTGATTTTTATAGAAAAAAGATTGACGGCAGACTGTGCATTGTATATAATCGAACCATAAAGTAACCGGTAACTTTACCGGTAATACAAAAGTGAATCAGGAAAATTAATCTTGTAAGAGAAGAGGTCTGTGCGAAGAAAGGGGAAGGACATGAGTGGAAGAATGAAACAAAAAATTGGTTACATACGAAGAAATTGGCAGCTTTATCTGCTTTTTTTGCTTCCGGCAGTTGTAATCACAGTAATTTTTAAGTATATCCCAATGGGCGGCGTGCTGATTGCATTTGAAGATTTTAATGTTATCAAGGGAATATTTGGAAGTGAATGGGTAGGACTCAGTTATTTTAAACGGTTTCTGTCTTCACCGGATTTTATGAGATATCTGATGAACACGCTGAAATTAAGTGTTTATGGACTCTTATGGGGATTTCCGGTGCCCATTATTTTAGCGTTGCTGCTGAACCAGATTCGCAGTACTGGAATTAAGAAAAACATTCAGCTTTTGATTTATGCCCCCAATTTTATCTCTGTAATTGTTCTCTGCGGTATGATTCGGATGTTTTTGTCACCTGTGGGACCGGTCAACCAACTGTTTGGTATTCAGACCAACTGGATGACCATGCCGTCTGCATTCCGAACGATTTATATTGCAAGCGGAATCTGGCAGACCGCCGGATGGGCTTCTATTATGTATACGGCAGCCCTGGCAAATTCCAGTAAGGAGCTGGAGGAAGCGGCAATCGTAGACGGAGCAAATATTTTCCAGCAGATTCGCTACGTTCAGATTCCGGCTATTAAAAATATTATCGTGATTCAGTTTATCCTGCAGGCAGGAAATATTATGAGCATTGGATTTGAAAAAGCTTATGCCCTTCAGACTGATATGAACCTTCCGGCGGCTGAAATCTTGTCAACCTATGTATATCGGATTGGTCTTTTAAATGGTGATTACGGTTATTCTACGGCAGTAGGCCTGTTTAATTCTGTCATCAATGTGATTTTGCTGATACTTGTCAATTATGTAGTCGCCAAGTTAAATGACGGCGAAGGCATTTAAGGAGGAACGGGTAATGGAAAATAAGAGAAAAATGAAACTGGGAGTTGCCGACAGGGTAATCCTGGGGACTGGCTACGGCCTTTTGGGTATTTTCTGTATCTTGATTTTGATTCCTCTTGCTTACGTAGTGGCAGCCTCTTTTATGGATCCGAACGTCTTAAACAATCAGGGAATCAGCTTTGATTTGAAAGACTGGACCATCGATGCTTATCGCCGTGTGCTGGAAAATAAGATGATTTGGCGGGGATTTATCAACTCCTTTTTTTATTCAGCAGCGTTTACAGTGATTTCCGTTTTTATTGTACTGCTGGCGGCATATCCCATGTCCAAAAAGGATCTGGTAGGAAGACCATTTTTTAACATTCTGTTTTTAATCACCATGTTTTTTAATGGCGGATTAATTCCTACGTTTATTCTGATTAACAAGCTTCACATGGTCAACACAATCTGGGCGATTTTAATTCCCAATGCCTTTAATGTATGGCACATGGTTCTTGCAAGAACCTATTATCAGTCTATTCCAGCAGAGCTTCGGGAGGCGTCCCAGCTGGATGGAGCCAGCGAGGTACAGCACTTCTTCAAAATTATGATGCCGGTGTGCAAGCCGATTATCGCAGTTTTGGCTCTGTGGACCTTTGTTGGAATGTGGAACAGCTATTTTGATGCTCTGATTTATATTAATGACGCAAGCTTACAGCCGCTGCAGCTGGTACTCCGTTCTATTCTGGTGCAGAATACTCCGCAGCCTGGTATGATTGCAGATATTCAGAGTACAGCAGAGATGGCAAAGGTAGCGGAGTTGTTAAAGTATGCTACCATTGTGGTATCCAGCCTGCCGCTGCTGATTATGTACCCATTCTTCCAGAAGTATTTTGACCAGGGCGTAATGGTTGGTTCTGTAAAAGGTTAAAGGAGGCAGATTATGAAGAGAACATGGAAACATTGGCTGAGTCTGGGAATGGCAGCAGCAGCTGTCCTTTCCCTTGCAGGATGCGGCGGCAGGGAGATTGCAGCGGCAGACAGTAACCCGGATACACCAATCGAAGCAGTAACCTTTCCATTAAAGGAAAAGGCAGAGCTGTCTTTTATTACCAATGCCCCGGCGCGTACTACCCAGGATCCCAACGCCAGAATTATTTTTCAGCGTCTGGAAGAGCAGACCAATGTACACATTGACTGGACCTGCTTTGTAAAGGACCAGTATGCCGATAAGAAAAACCTTGCTCTTGCCCAGTTCGGCAATCTGCCGGACGGAGTATTTACCGCAGAGATGAATGATACGGATCTTCTGCGATATGCAAAACAGGGGATTATTATTCCACTGGAGCACTTGATTGACAAGTATATGCCCAATCTTCAGGCAGTATTTGAAAAATATCCGGAATATCGAGTGATGTGTACGGCAACAGATGGACATATCTATTCTTTTCCATGGATTGAGCAGCTAGGCTCTGGAAAAGAGGCGATTCAGGCTATTGGCAGTATTCCTTACATCAATAAGAAGTGGCTGGATTTTCTGGGACTGGAGGTGCCGGAAACCACGGAAGAGCTGGAACAGGTACTGATTGCGTTTCGTGATAATGGGGACAGGATTCAGCAGGAATTTAACATTGAAGGAAGCATTATTCCCATGTCTGGAATTATCAACAACGGTGATCAGGATCCGGCGATTTTAATCAATGGATTTGGAGAAGGATACGGAGACGTGCCGGATCATTTTGCGGTAACGGATGAGGGAAAGGTGATTTATACTGCGGTACAGGAAGGATATAAAGAAGGCATTCAGTGGCTTCATGGACTGGTAGAACAGAATCTGGTAGATCCGGAGCTGTTTACCCAGGACTGGGCTACCTATGTAGCAAAGGGAAAAAATCACCGCTATGGACTGTGCTTTACCTGGGACATTGGAAACATTGATAACTATGATGATTTTGTAATGCTTCCAGCTCTTGCAGGTCCAGACGGACTGGTGAACATTACCCGCCAGAACAACAGTGAAACCAGCGGCTTTGACAGAGGACGCTGTGTGCTGACTATCAGCTGCCGCGATACAGCTCTGGCAGCGGCATGGATTGACCAGATGTATGTGCCGATTCAGTCTGCACAGAACAACTGGGGAACCTATGGGGAAGAAGGAAAGGCAAATATTTTTGAAATGAGCGCCAATGAACAGGGAGAGCCAATGCTAAAGCATATGCCTCTGGGAGATAATTCTCCGGTAGAGGTCAGAGAAGACCAGTCGGTTAACGGTCCGCTGGCAGTGCTGAATGAGTATTACGGTACTTATGTAACCATGCCGGATGATGCGAAATGGCGCTTGGATAACATGCATGAAACGTATCTGGATGATATGAATTCTAAATATGTATATCCGAATGTATTTATGAGTACAGAAGATGCCAATCTGGTGGCTCAGTATGACACGGACATTAAGAAGTACGCAGAGCAGATGAAGGCAAGCTGGATTTTAAACGGCGGAATAGAAGAGGAGTGGGAGGAGTATTTAGCGAAGATGGAGGCCTATGGACTTTCTGAGTACCTGGCAATCAAGCAGAAATATTTTGACAGTTATCAGGAATCTCTTAAAAAGAACCAGTAAACCACAATCGAAATCAATAACAGCGGCTAAGAAGCGCTGAGAAACGGAGAGAACAATGAGCGAATTATTGAAGAAAGCAAGAGAATATGAACAGAAGAAGATGGACACCATTCCCCAGTCACAGCGCCCTGTTTTTCATTTTTCAGCGCCCTGCGGCTGGAACAATGACCCCAATGGATTTTCTATGTTTGGCAAAGAATGCCACCTGTTTTTCCAGTATTATCCTTATCAGACCGTATGGGGACCCATGCACTGGGGACATGCGAAAACAAAGGATTTTCTCCACTGGGAAATGCTTCCGGCTGCTCTTGCGCCAGATGAAAGCTATGATAATTTTGGAGTGTTTTCAGGGGGAGCTGTGGAGGCAGACGGTAAGCAGTACCTGATGTATACTGGAGTTGTGGAAACCGTGCTTCCAGACGGTACGAAGCAGGTGAGACAGAATCAGTGTCTGGCAGTAGGAGATGGGATCAATTATGAGAAGGCAGACTGCAATCCGGTCATTACAGCCGATATGCTCCCAAAGGGAAGCAGTCTGGAGGATTTCCGCGATCCCAAGCTGTGGGAGGAAAATGGAACTTATTATGTGGCTGTGGGAAGCCGTCATGAAGATGGAAGCGGACAGGTAGCACTGTTTGAGTCAGAAAACCTGTACGATTGGAAGTATGTGACGATTCTGGATCGAAGCGCAAACCGGTATGGAAAAATGTGGGAGTGCCCTGATTTCTTCCCATTAAATGACAAACGAGTGCTGGTGGTGTCACCACAGGACATGATGGCCGAAGGATATGAGTTCCACAATGGCAATGGAACTATATTTATTCAAGGCGATTATGATGAGAAGGAGCATAGATTTTCCCGTACCAAGGTTCAGACAGTGGATTACGGACTGGATTTTTATGCGCCGCAGACCATGGAAGCAGAAGATGGCAGAAGAATTTTGATTGCCTGGATGCAGAGCTGGGATAATCATATGCTGCCAGGATTTGACTGGAGCGGTATGATGACGGTTCCAAGAGAGCTTCGCCTGGAAAATGGCCGTATCTGTCAGATGCCGGTACGGGAGATAAAAGACTGCCGCCGCAATCCGGTCAGCTATGCGGGAGTTTTGGTAGATGGAGAAAAGACGCTTTCTGGAATTTCCGGCAGAGTTGTAGATTTGGAGCTGGAGGTGTCTGGAGATGATTATCAGACTTTCGAGATTCAGGTAGCGGCAGATGAACGTTTTCATTCCTCTATTAAGTATGACAGAGAGGAAGGAACACTGACCTTTGATCGTACCTTCAGCGGCTTCTGCAGGGATGTTATTGCTCAGAGAACCATGAAGGTGCGTGAGATAGAAGGAAAGCTGAGGCTGCGGATTCTGCTGGATCGCTATTCCTGTGAAATCTTTGTAAATGATGGAGAGCAGGCAATGACTTCTCTGATTTACACGCCTCAAAGCTGTGAGGAAATCCGTCTCTTCTCCAAAGGTCTGGCAGAAGTGAATATTGAGAAATACGATATTATATAAAAGAAAGGCCGGAAACAGATATGAATTCCTATGATGTGACAGCTCTAGGCGAGCTTTTGATTGACTTTACTCAAAATGGCTTCAGCGACCAGGGAAATCCGATTTTTGAGGCGAATCCAGGAGGAGCGCCCTGCAATGTGCTGGCTCTTTTGCAGAAAATGGGACGAAAGACAGCATTTATCGGAAAAGTGGGAAACGATGGATTTGGAAACCAGTTAAAGAGGGCATTGGAAGAAACTGGGATTTCGGCAGAGGGTCTTTTTATGGATGAGGATGTCCATACTACCCTTGCCATTGTACAGACAAAATCCGATGGAGATCGAGATTTTTCCTTTTATCGCAGGCCTGGCGCTGACATGATGCTGACAGAGGAACAAATACCGGAGGAATTGATCCGAAACAGCCGCATCTTTCATTATGGGACGCTGTCCATGACAGATGAACCGGTACGCAGCGCTACCAGAAAGGCCATTGCTGCAGCAGAAGAGGCAGGGCTTGTGCTTTCCTTTGACCCAAATCTTCGTCCTCCTCTTTGGAATACGCTGGAGGAGGCCAGAGAACAGATCCATTATGGTCTGGCTCACTGCCACATCTTAAAGATTTCAGATGATGAGATTACCTGGCTGACAAACGAAGAGGATTACGGCAAGGCGGCTGCAGCGATTCGCGCTCAGTTTCCTCAAATCCGCCTGCTTTTGGTATCACTGGGAAAAGAGGGCAGTCTGGCATATTACAAGGATATGGAGGTATGTGTAAAGCCGTTTTTACACCCGGATACTATTGAGACAACGGGAGCAGGCGATACCTTTATGGGAAGCATCCTGCACAAGGTACTGGAAAAAGGTCTGGATGATTTAAATGCAGAGGATTTGACGGAGATGCTGACCTTTGCAAATGCAGCGGCGTCTCTGATAACAAGAAAGAAAGGGGCTCTTCGGGTGATGCCGGAACCAGAAGAGATAGAAGCAATAATTACAACTCGAATATAGGGGGATAAGAAGAAATCTGCTGTCAGCTGTTTAAGCATGGAACAGGCTGACGAGAAGATTTCTTCTTTTTTGTGCTTAAAACCGTACCTCGGCACTACCATGATTGCTCACAGGTTTTTTACAGGATTGAATGAAAATAAATTTGCATATATTTTTTCCTCTGCTTCCTTTTTTATGAACAAAAACAGATAAAGAATAATAAATAACACATTGATCCATATCGCTGAACAAAGGGAGTTAAGAATTATCACTAGATAAAAAAATCCTGTACGGAAAGGTATTTAGAGCTCCACCTCAAAGAGAACGGTCTGGTTGTAGCGGTCCAGAGCGATCTGCATTTCCATGATTTCCCTGGAAATGCGTTCATAGTCCTGCTTTACCAGCTCCAGATCATAATTGATATAGCGGTACTCCGGCGCGGCGTTTCTGGAGGTGTAGGGACGGGAATTCTCTCTTGCCTTGGGGAGACGTTTGCGCATCATATCCAGAACAGATTTCCGGCAGTTAAGCTGGGCCATTCGAACCAGAATACTGTCTACGCTCATTTCTGTATTGCCGACCATGATTTTCGCAGTGGCATTGGCCAGATTCAGGGCGTGTTTGATTTTAACGATTTTTTGATCAATCTTTTCGATGGTGGCAGCTACAGCTGCATAGTCATAGTCCGGAATCACCGGTTCCTCCCCTACTGCGGCAACGTAAGTATTGGAGGCCAGCTCCTTGGAGGCCCAGTAGTCTTTATCTTCTGTCAGACTTTTCAGCATTTTATTGGCATAAGCGGATGTAATCTTCATGATATATCTGCCTCCTTCCTATCTTATCCTTATGACACGATTATAAGGCGGGAATGGATAAATGTCATTGAACTGCTGGTTTAAAATGGTATAGAAAAGAGAAGGCGGCGGAAATTCAAGGTTCTCTCTAAAACAAGGAGAGTGATTTTAATTTTTCAATAAATTTTTCGGATGCTTTAGAAAACACCTGATATTTTTTCCAAATGATGTGCATACCTGCTTCCATTTGTGGAGAAAGCGGTCGAAAGCACAGCGTATTGTTTCCGGTTGTATTGATGATTTTATCTAATCCAATGGCATATCCCAGCCCTTCTTCAACCATCAGGGATGCGTTAAAAAGCAGATTGTAGGTTGCTACAATTTCCAGTTCAGAAAGCTCTTTCTTGAACCATGCAGTTAAAGTACCTTTGCTGTCATCCTGATTTGAAATAATCAATGGCTTATCCCACAAATCTTCCGTCTGGATGACCTCCTTAGCAGCCAGCGCAGAATCTTTCTTCATCAAAACACCCCAAATGTCTCTGAAAGGCAGTTCAATGGAATTGTACTTTGCGTGATCTACATTTCCAAATATGATTCCAAAATCAATCAGGCCTTTATCCAGCTGTTCGCTGACGAAATCAGAGTTGCCGCTGGAAATGTGATAGTGAATTCCGGGATAAGATGCATACAGCTCTTTCGCGGCTCTTGCGATAAAGCGGACAGCATCGGTTTCTCCGGTTCCGATACAGACATCTCCTACAATCATTTCATCGGAGAAGGATATTTCCCGTTCTGTTTTTTGTACAAGACTTAATATTTCTTCTGCCCTCTTGCGGAGAATCATTCCCTCCTCAGTAAGCGTCACTTTTCTTGTCCCCTTTGAACCACGGATCAGAAGCTGCTTGCCTAATTCTTCTTCCAGTGCTTTGATCTGAGTGGAAAGAGTAGGCTGTGAAAGATGCAGCGACTCTGCTGCTCTGACAATGCTCTGCTCCCTTGCAACTGCAAGAAAGTAGCCAAGAACTCTTAATTCCATTATCCACTTCCCCTTCTTTCTGTTTGTTCTGCTGCCAGTATAATTTGTTTTTGGATAGGTTTCAACTATTGAAAGCAATAATAGATAAATATTTGCTATTATTGCTTCTGCTTTCTATAATAAAATTAGAAAGATAACTATGCGGATAGGTGGTGGCTGTCATATGGAGGGTGCAGAAATAAAGCTGGAAGAACTGATTGTATATGGTTCAAGAGCAGCAATTATTCAAAATTTAAAAGATGCTGGATGCAGCCAGGAAACGATAGATGGCTGTCTTGCCTGTCTGAATAAGGGGCAAAAAAAAGAACTGTTAAAACGATTGGAACAACATCGAAAAGGGCTTCTGGACAAAGTACATGAAGGCGAAAAGCAGATCGATTGTCTTGATTACCTGGTATTTCAAATCGGAAGATGTTCTTTTTCGCCCGATGAACGCTAAGGAGGAAATAAGATATGAAAATAATAGAGAATCAAATATTTGACGAGGAACGTGCTCTTTATGGGAGCAGTGAGCTTTTGGTAAAAAATTGTTCCTTTGACGGACCGGCAGATGGAGAAAGTGCATTCAAAGAATGCAGCCAAATTGAAGTGGAGGATTGTTTTTTCAATCTCCGATATCCGTTTTGGCATGATCAGGGACTTACCATCCGTCATTCAGAAATGACAGACAACTGCCGCGCAGCACTGTGGTATTCCAGTCATGTAATGGTAACAGACAGCAAACTCCATGGGATCAAAGCATTTCGGGAATGCTGTGATGTGAGTATTCAAAACTGTGACATTGTTTCTCCGGAGTTTGGATGGTCTGTTCAGAGAATCTGCATGGAAGATACTGCGGCAGTCAGCGAATACTTTATGATGCGCTCGGAAGATTTGACATTTCGCAGAGTGCATTTTCAGGGCAAATATTCGTTTCAATACATAAAAAATGCAGTATTTGAGGATTGTGTTTTTGATACAAAGGATGCATTTTGGCATGGAGAAAATATCACAGTCCGAAACAGCACTATAAAGGGGGAATATCTGGCGTGGTATTCCAATGGACTGACGCTGATCAACTGTAAAATTATCGGAACTCAGCCATTGTGCTATTGCAGAAACCTGAAGCTGATTCACTGTGAGATGATTGGAACCGATTTGGCTTTTGAGAAATCCCAGGTGGATGCGGAAATTATCACAAAGATTGACAGTATTAAAAACCCGCTCTCTGGACGGATTACAGTTCCAGATGTAGGAGAAGTGATTCTGGATGATGTCAAAGCAAAGGGCGAGATCCTTGTAGGTTTCCAAAAAACGAAATGAGAGTGTTCTTTATATGAGCAGGGAGGATGCTTATGAAAATTGTGATTTTAATGGAGGATACAAAGGGAGAGCAGGAGGTAAGTGCAGAGCATGGTCTGAGTCTTTATATTGAGACGGGGCATCATAAGATCTTGGCAGATACCGGAGCTTCGGACCGAACCTGGGAGAATGCCGGGGCTTTGGGGGTGGATCTTACGGATGTGGATACGGTGTTTCTCAGTCACGGACACTATGATCATACCGGAGGTGTTCTGACCTTTGCCCGCAGTCATCCGAAGGCTCGGATTTATATGCAGAAAACGGCAGCAGGTGCTTATTACCATGGAGAACGGTATATTGGGATTGACCGGGAAATTCTGGAGCTTGCGGGGCTTCATCTTCTGGATGGAAATTTCAGGATTGACTCGGAGCTGGAGATTTTTTCCGGGATCCAGGGCAGAAGATATTGGCCCAAAAGCAATGAGGCATTATCGGAGCTGGTTGGCGGCAGGCAGATGCAGGATTCCTTCCAGCATGAACAGTGCCTCGTTATCAGGGAGGGAGAAGAAACAGTTCTGATTTCCGGCTGTGCTCATAATGGGATTTTGAATATTCTGGATCGGTTTGAGCAGCTTTATCATACCTGTCCCAGTAAGGTAATCAGTGGATTTCATATGGCGAAAAAGAGCGCGTATACAGAAGAGGAAATCCAAATCATACGGGATACAGCAAAACAGCTGTGCCATTATCCTGCCCGCTTTTATACAGGACATTGCACAGGGCAGGAGGCTTTTGCCAGGATGAAGGAGATCATGGGGGAGCAGCTGGTGGCCATCCATGCGGGGGACAGGATTGAAAGTCTGTGCAGGTTTAAAATTAGAATAAGATGATAGGGAAAAAGACGGGCAAGCTTGACAGAGAAAAAGTGGTACCGTACAATATTTTACAGGAAACGTACAGGAAACGTACAGGAAACGTACAGGAAACGTACAGGAAACGTACAGGAAAAGGGGGACTGTCATGTTTGAATATACCGTTTTACAATCATTAAATGATTTAGAAATGTTGGTTTATACCTATGTGATGGAACATAAAAGTGAAGTAAAATATATGACCATACGAGAATTGTCAGAGGCTGTTCATGTATCTACATCTACCATTATTCGATTCTGTAAAAAAACAGGCTGTGATGGATACTCTGAATTTAAAGTTCGTTTCAAGCAATTTTTAGAAGAAGACAGACATAAAAAACAGATCCGCGACAGCGGAATCGATGAGATCATGTACTTTTTCCATACGATTACATCTAATGAATATGAGAAACAGATTAATAAGGTTGTTGAAAAGATTCAGGCAGCGAAGCAGCTCGTTTTTATTGGAATAGGAACATCTGGTATTCTGGGAAAATATGGCGCAAGATATTTTTCCAATATCGGGAAATATACGCAGTATATTGAGGATCCCTATTATCCAATCCATGTGGATCTGGATGATACTGTGGTGATTGCCTTATCAGAGTCTGGAGAAACCCGGCAGATTCTTCAGATGGCAGAGCGTTTTAAAAGGCATAATGCCCGTATTTTAAGTATTACAAACGGAAATGAATGTACATTGGCAAAAATATCCGATTATCATCTGGCTTATTTTGTGGGGCGAAGGATGATTCATGGGGAATATAACATTACAACTCAGGTTCCAGTGCTTTATTTGTTGGAAACCATAGGGAGAAGGCTGAATTAAGCTATACTGATTATCAAATAAAGGTAAAAGACGTTTTTTCAGGAAAAGGGAGAAAACGCCTTTTTGCGTTTCAGGAAAGATTTTCTTCTTTAAAATGAAAATTTTGGGAATTGTGAAAAAACAGGATGTTTTTTTGAGGAAACATATTTTTAGAAAGGGGATCCTGTTTCTTTTGAGCTGTAATCTCTAGAAATTATGAGGAGATTTTGTATAATATAATCATAAAGCAACCGGTGCTGAAAAAAGAAAGGGGTAGCTGGTATGGCGATAAACTACAAAATTACAGCAAAAGAGTTGGTGAAGGAATTAGGGGGCAATGAAAATATTGTAAATGCATCCCATTGCGCAACAAGGCTTCGGTTTGTCTTAAAGGATGAGACCAGTGTAAATACGGATCGAATTAGAAAAATTCCGGGAGTCATTACCACGGTGCAGGCAGGCGGACAGTATCAGGTGGTAATCGGAAATCATGTCAAGGATGCCTTTGATGCCGTTATGGAACTGGTTACGATCGAAGAAGGCGCAGCGGACAAAGGAGAGCAGAAGACTGGTGTATTCAGCGGGATTATTGATGTTATTTCGAGTATTTTTGCACCGTTTTTATATACCCTTGCCGCATGCGGAATCCTGCAGGGAATTTTGGGAATTTTTGTTGCACTGAATGCTATTGATACGGCGGGCGGAACTTATCAGATTTTGAATTTTATTTCCTGGACAGCATTTACTTTTTTACCTGTGCTGATTTCTGTTACTGCAGCAAAGAAGTTTGGAATGAATCAATATACAGCAATTGTGATTGCTTGTGCTCTGGTATGTCCAGACTATCTGAATATGGTGAAAATTGGTGATCCAGTGGCATTTCTGGGGATTCCTGTACAGCTTTTGAGCTATACATCCTCTGTTATTCCGATTATTCTGGCTATTTGGGTTGCCGCTTATGTACAGAAATTTTTTGATAAATATCTTCCAATCGTAGTGAGAAATTTATTTTCTCCTATGTTTACCATTGCTATTATGGTGCCATTGACATTGCTGGCATTTGGTCCTGTTGGAAATACTATTGGAGGTGCAATCGGAGGTGTATATAACTTCCTGTATGATTTAAGCCCTGTCGTAGCTGGTTTAATTGTAGGCGGTCTCTGGGAGGTTCTGGTAATCTTTGGGGTGCATTGGGGAATTACCCCGGTAACAGTAGGAAACTATGCGACTCTTGGTTATGATACCTTTACCGGACTTCAGGCATCGGCTGTATTTGCACAGGCAGGAGCAGCTTTTGGGGTATTCTTGAAAACAAGGAACAAGGAAATGAAGGGAGTATCTGCGTCAGCAGCTCTGACCGGCCTGTTTGGAATTACAGAACCGGCAATTTATGGAGTGAATCTGCGCCTGAAGAAGCCGATGATCTGCGGATGCATTGCAGGAGCAGCTGGAGGAGCGATTGCAGGTGGTTTTCATGCAGTTTCATGGGGATATAATATGCCTGGTATTGCAACGATTCCGGCGTATTTTAAAGTGGGATATACAAGTGAATTTCTGGGCTTCCTTCTTTCTGTTTTAGTTTCCTTTGTTCTTGGTGCAGTTCTTACCTGGATTGTGGGATTTGGGGAGGAGCAGGGAGACATTGTGCAGATAGAGACAGCTTTGGAAAAGAATACTGAAAAAGTAGCTTTGATAGAAAAACAGGAACATGCAGGTGAGAAAACAGATAGAGAAGAAGTGCTTCTTGGAAATCCGGTTTGCGGTCAGGTGATTCCCATAACTGAGGTTCAGGATGAGGCGTTTGCATCCAAAGTTTTGGGCGATGGCGTAGGAATTATTCCGGAGGATGGAAGGGTATATGCTCCAGCTGACGGCAGAGTTGATGTGTTGTTTCCTACAGGTCATGCTGTGGGTATATCCTCAGATGGCATTGGTACTTTGATTCATATTGGAATCAACACAGTGGAATTAGAAGGAAAGGGATTTCATGCCCATGTAAAGCAGGGCGATGAGGTGAAAAAAGGCGATTTGCTGGTAACCTTTGACCGGGAATTTCTAGAAAAACAGGGTTATGACACAACTGTGATTTTTTTGATTGCCGATATGGGGAAACGGAAGGAAATCGAAGCAGTTTCAGGTAAAAAATGTGAAGCGTTAGAAACAGTGTTAAAGGTAAGATAGGAGGAATTGATATGAGCCGGTTACCGGAGGATTTTCTGTGGGGCGGTGCAGTGGCTGCTCATCAGGTGGAAGGCGCATGGAATGTAGACGGAAAGGGAGTCAGCGTGGTAGATGTTCTGACGGCAGGCGCTCATGGCGTAGATCGCAGAATTACAGACGGAATCCAGGAAGGATGCTACTATCCAAATCATGACGGAATTGATTTTTACCATCATTACAAAGAGGATATCAAGCTGTTTGCAGAGATGGGCTTTCAGTGCTTCCGGACATCTATTGCATGGACACGGATTTTTCCAAATGGAGATGAGGAAACGCCCAACGAAGCAGGACTGAAATTTTATGATGATTTATTTGATGAGCTTTTGAAATATCATATCCAGCCAGTTGTTACCCTTTCTCATTTTGAAATGCCATATCATCTGGTAAAACAGTATGGAGGATGGAAAAACAGGAAGGTGATAGACTTTTTTGTAAAATATGCCCTTACTGTTATGAATCGCTACAAAGATAAGGTAAAATACTGGATGACCTTTAATGAGATCAATAATCAGAAAAACTATCAGTATCCGTTATTTGGATATACATGCTCCGGTGTGATTTTTCCAGAGGAGAGAAATCCGGAGGAATGTATGTATCAGGTGGTACACCATGAATTAGTAGCCAGTGCTCTTGTAGTAAAAAAGGGCCATGAGATCAATTCGGATTTTAAGATTGGCTGTATGATAGCCTTTGTGCCTTTGTATCCGTATTCCTGCCATCCGGATGATATTATGTTTGCAGCACTTTCCATGCATGACCGGTATCTGTTTGGAGATGTCCATGTGCGGGGAGAGTATCCCTCGTACATTTTACGGGAGTGGGAGAGAAAAAATCTTCAGATTTTGATTACAGAAGAGGATAAGCAGATTCTGAAAGAAGGAACAGTTGACTATGTGGGATTCAGCTATTATATGTCTAATGCAGTAAAGGCTAATGCGGTGATGGATGGAAATGGATTGGACGGATTTCCAGGAAGTGTCAGCAATCCCTATGTTAAAAAGAGCGACTGGGGCTGGCAGATTGATCCAGTGGGGCTGAGGTATTCTCTGAATATGTTGTATGAGCGTTATCAGAAACCGCTTTTCATTGTAGAAAATGGTTTTGGCGCAATAGATGAAATACAGCCGGATGGAAGCATTTGTGATGATAACCGAATTGCTTATTTGAGAGCCCATATTGAAGAACTGAAGAAAGCCGTTCTGGAGGATGGTGTGGAACTTATGGGCTATACGCCCTGGGGCTGCATTGATTGTGTCTCCTTTACGACAGGAGAAATGAAAAAGCGATACGGGTTTATTTATGTGGATCGTGACAATGAAGGAAACGGAACGTTAGAGCGAAGAAAAAAGAAATCATTTTTCTGGTATAAGGAGGTAATTCAGAGCAACGGGGAAGTGCTGTAAATTATGGACTGCTCCACAGTTTACGTAAAATCTGGATTGATTCCAATAAAATCTCGTGAATTGAAAAAGTAAAGTCAGTATGAAAGACTTAATTCTACATCCCTTTAA
>OLRK01001479.1_pt1 | contig 19235 bp, 17 predicted proteins | sample 1672911 | NCBI WGS metagenome assembly OLRK01 (sample SAMEA3136736, study PRJEB25190) | human gut metagenome | biome: human gut; feature: human-associated habitat; material: faeces | place: Austria | collected 2013 | reverse complement strand
ATTTTTCAGGCGGGGCGGCTCCTTACAGACCATAGCGGGCCATCGGCCCGCGAAAACGAAAACACCCCATGAAAGAGGAAGATAATTTATGTCAGCAGACCAGAGCAAAATCAGGAATTTTTGTATCATCGCCCATATAGACCATGGCAAATCCACCCTGGCGGACCGGATCATCGAGCGCACCGGCCTGCTCACCAGTCGGGAAATGCAGTCCCAGGTGCTGGATAACATGGATCTGGAGAGGGAGAGAGGCATCACCATCAAGGCCCAGGCCGTCCGCACCGTGTACAAGGCAAAAGACGGGGAGGAATATATTTTCAACCTCATCGACACCCCCGGACACGTGGATTTCAACTACGAGGTTTCCAGGAGCCTGGCAGCCTGCGACGGCGCGATCCTGGTGGTGGACGCCGCCCAGGGCATCGAAGCCCAGACCCTGGCAAATGTTTACCTGGCCCTGGATCACGACCTGGACGTGTTTCCGGTGATCAATAAGATCGACCTGCCCAGCGCCGATCCCGACCACGTGGCCGCCGAGATCGAGGACGTGATCGGCCTGGAGGCCCATGACGCCCCCAGGATTTCCGCCAAGACGGGACAGAACGTGGAGGAGGTGCTGGAGGCCATTGTCCACAAAATCCCGGCTCCCACGGGAGAGGACGACGCTCCGTTGCAGGCCCTGATTTTTGACTCCTTGTACGATTCCTACCGCGGCGTCATCGTATTTTGCCGGGTGAAGAACGGCACGGTGAAAAAGGGCACGCCCATCAGGCTTATGGCCACAGGGGCCACCTTCGACGTGGTGGAGGTGGGCTACTTCGGCGCTGGCCAGTTCATCCCCTGTGACGAGCTTTCCGCCGGCATGGTAGGCTACATCACCGCCAGCATCAAAAACGTCCGCGACACCCGCGTGGGCGACACCATCACCAACCGGGACAACCCCTGCGCGGAGCCACTCCCCGGCTATAAAAAGGTGACGCCCATGGTATACTGCGGCCTCTATCCGGCAGACAGCGCCAAGTATCCCGACCTGCGGGATGCCCTGGAAAAGCTCCAGTTAAACGACGCCTCCCTGTTTTTCGAGCCGGAGACCTCCCTGGCCCTGGGCTTTGGATTCCGCTGCGGATTCCTGGGGCTGCTTCACTTAGACATCATCCAGGAGCGGCTGGAGCGGGAGTACAACCTGGACCTGGTGACCACCGCCCCCGGCGTTATCTACCGGGTGCACAAGACCAACGGCGAGATGATCGAGCTCACCAACCCCTCCAACCTCCCCGACCCGTCGGAGATTGAGTACATGGAGGAGCCCATCGTCAGCGCGGAAATTATGGTGACCTCCGAGTACGTGGGCGCCATCATGCAGCTCTGCCAGGAGCGCCGCGGAAACTACCTGGGCATGGAATACATCGAGGGCACCAGGGCGCTGTTAAAATACGACCTTCCCTTAAACGAGATTATTTACGATTTCTTCGACGCCTTAAAGTCCCGCTCCAGAGGCTACGCCTCCTTTGACTACGAGCTGAAGGGCTACGAGCAGTCGGAGCTGGTAAAACTGGACATCCTGGTAAACAAGGAGGAAGTGGACGCCCTGTCCTTTATCGTGTTCTCCGGCTCCGCCTACGACAGGGGACGGAGAATGTGCGAGAAACTGAAGGAGGAGATCCCCAGACACCTGTTTGAGATCCCCATTCAGGCGGCGGTGGGCGGCAAGATCATCGCCAGAGAGACCGTAAAGGCCATGAGAAAGGACGTTCTCGCCAAGTGCTACGGCGGCGACATTTCCAGAAAGAGAAAGCTTTTGGAGAAACAGAAGGAAGGAAAGAAACGTATGCGCCAGATCGGAAACGTGGAGATTCCGCAGAAGGCGTTTATGAGCGTACTGAAATTAGACGATGAGTGATAAGAAAAAGCTGGAGCTGTACATCCACATCCCGTTCTGCGAGAGAAAATGCGCCTACTGCGATTTCCTCTCCATGCCGGCCACCCTGGGTGTGCAGCGGGGGTATGTGGAAACGCTGATCGACGAGATCATAAAGGAGAGCGCCGGGGTGCGGGATTATGAGGTGTCCTCCATTTTTATCGGGGGCGGGACGCCCTCTATCCTGCCGGGGGAGTACATTTTAGGCATCTTGCAGGCGGTGGGGGACTATTTTGACGTGGGGACGGATGCGGAAATCACCATCGAGATCAATCCCGGCACCCTGGATCCCCACAAGCTGGAGTGCTACCGGGAAGGCGGCGTCAACCGCGTCAGCCTGGGCCTTCAGTCGGCGGACGACTGGGAGCTGCGGGTGCTGGGGCGGATCCATACATACGACGATTTCTTAAAATCCTACCAGCAGGTGCGCCAGGCAGGCTTTTCCAACGTGAATGTGGACCTGATGTCCGCCCTGCCCGGACAGACCCTGGACAGCTGGGAGCGGACGTTAAAAAAGGTGCTGATGCTGCGGCCGGAGCACATTTCCGCCTACAGCCTGATCATTGAGGAGGGAACGCCCTTCTTCGACCGCTACGGCAACGGAGGCCAGGCGTTTCCGCCCCTGCCGGACGAGGACACGGAACGGGAAATGTACCACGTGACCAGGTCGGTGCTGGAATCCCACGGCTACCACCGGTACGAGATTTCCAATTACAGCCGTCCCGGCTGCCAGTGCCGCCACAATCTGGGCTACTGGACGGGAGTGGACTATCTGGGGCTGGGCCTTGGGGCCGCCTCCTGCGTCAGCGGGTTCCGGTTTAAAAAAGAGGAAAATCTGCGGGCCTATATGGAAAAAGCCTCCCAGGCGGATTTTCCGTCCTGCCTCTACAAGGAGATCCACAAGCTGGATCAGAGGGACCGGATAGAGGAGTTTATGTTTCTGGGCCTGCGCCTGACGGAAGGGGTGTCGGGAGCGGAGTTTCTGCAGCAGTTCGGCCAGAATATGTGGAACGTGTACGGCCCGGTGATCGAGGATATGGAGCAGAAGGGCCTGCTCCAGGTAGAGCATCCGCGGGTGTTTCTCACGGAAAAGGGGATGGATCTGAGCAATTATGTGATGAGCCATTTTCTGCTGGACTGATTTGGGGGACAGCCGGAATCGAAAAGAATAGAAACGGCATAAAACGTGCGCATTCCGCCAGTTGCCTTCCTATCATAGGGAACGCGGTTTCCTGTGCATGAAAAAGCTGCGGTTTTCCGATGCAATATCCGGAAAGCCGCAGCTTTTTCTTATCGTTTGTCTTCGTCTGGCCGGTCAGGCATTTTTCTGGGAAAACGTCCGATCCAGCTTTTTAAACATTCTGCGTAGCACCAGCACGGCGGCGATGGCCAGGATGACCTCCGCGGTAGTCTGGGCGTAGGCCAGTCCGTAGAGCGGGAAGATGGCGTTTAAAATGCAGAGCGCCGGGATCTCCAGCACGATCTTGCGGAGAACGGCAAAGAGGAAGGACTCCCGTCCCATTCCCACTGCCTGGAACACGCCCACAGCCAGGAAGTCGGTGCACAGGAAGGGCAGGGCCAGGCAGAACCCGCGAAGGAAACGGGTGCCGTAGGCGATGATTTCCTCATTTTCCATAAACAGCCGGATCAGGGTGCCAGCCTCCAGGCTGTAGAACACGGACATAAACACCATGAAGGAGATGATCACCCTGGCGGCGAAAAACAGGGTCTTTTTCATCCGCTTGATGTTGCCGGAGGCGTAGTTGTAGCTGATGAGGGGCATGATTCCCTGGGCCAGGCCCTGGGAGATGTACATGGGGATCATGCTCAGTTTCTGGGTGATGCCCATGGCCGCCACGGCGTTGGCCCCGTAGACGGCGGTAAAGTTGTTTAAAATGGTCATGCCGGTGACGTTTAACAGGTTCTGGATGGCGGCGGGGATGCCCACTCCGCACACTCCTAACACCACGTCCCGCTGGAGGCGGAACATCTTCGGGTTGATGCAGACGTAAGTCTTTCCCCGGCGGACGAACAGCAGCACGAAGAAGTAGAGGCAGGCCACGCAGTTGGAAATGCAGGTGGCAAAGCCAGCTCCTGCCGCGCCCATATGAAAGCCCCAGGGCAGGATGAAAATGGGGTCCAGCACAATGTTTAACAGACAGCCGCTCATGGTGCCCACGCTGGCGTGGAGGGCGCTGCCCTCGGAGCGGACCATGTAGGCCATCACCACGTTTAAGATGGCGGGGGTGGCGCCCAGGCAGGTGGTCCATTTCAAATATCCCGTGGTGGCCTCTGCCGTCTCCGGCGTGGCTCCCAACAGGGTGAGCAGGGGAGAGAGGAACAGGGTGCACAGCAGGGAAAACAGCAGTCCGGCGGCTACGGAGCAGTAGAAACCGAAGGCGGAACTGCGGTAAACGGTGTTGTAGTCCTTTCGCCCCAGGGCGCGGCTCATCATACTGGAGCTGCCCACGCCGAACAGGTTGTTCACGGCATTGAAGGCTAGGAGCACCGGCGCCGCCAGGGTGACGGCGGCGTTTTCGATGGGGTTGTTCAACATTCCCACGAAGTAGGTGTCCGCCAGGTTGTAGAGCACCATCACCAGAGAGCTTAAAATGGTGGGAACGGCCAGCTTTGCCACCGCGGTGGGGATGGGGGCCTGTTCAAACAGTATGGTCTTACTTTGGTCTTGCATATGAATCTTTCCGTCCTTTCCGAAGGCCGCAAGGAGGCCTGTGAAACTAAAATTAACACTATTATAGCACTAAAAGGGGAAATGTGTACAGATGGGAAGAATTTTCCCGGAATGGCCGCCGCTTAGGGCCAATGGAAAGATTGGGGGAAGACAAAAAAGAAGGCTGGGCCTCCAATCCCGCCGGTTCTGAATGACTGGGAAAAAGGGAAAGAAAGCTCCCGCCGCCAGCCGTCGGCCGCCGGAAATCAGGCGGCAAGTCAGGCCGGAAACGGCGGGAGTTTCCATTTTTACGCGGTTTCCTCCAGGAATTTTTTCATATAGGCATCCTGGAGCAGCTTTACCAGCTCAGGAGCCTTTCCGCCCACCGGCTGGCCGTTTAAGGAACCGGCCCGGCGGCAGAGCTGGGTGGCGCTGGACACCAGGATCTCGTCTGCCTCCATGAGCTGTTTCATGGTAAAGGGCGTCTCATCCACGGGGATGCCGTGGGCCTTGCAGATGTCGATCATGTGCTTTCTGGTGATTCCGGGCAGAATCATATGATCCGTGGGATGGGTGATGAATACGCCGTCCTTGAAAATGCTGATGTTGCTGTGAGCGCACTCCGTCACCACCTCGCCCCGGTGGAACACGCACTCGTCACAGCCTGACTCCTCGGCCTTTTCCGCCGCCATACAGTTGATCATCAGGTTCAAGGTCTTGATGTTGCAGTGGAAGAACCGGGTGTCCTCCATGTCCGTGAGCTTTAAAAGCTGATCCTGAGGTTTCACCTTCATGGGCTTGATGGTCACCCACAGGTTCGCCTTCACGTCCCCTTTGGGGAAAATGTGGTTTCTGGGGGCGGTGCCGCGGGTCACCTGCCAGTAGAGCATCTGCTCCGGCGCGTCCACCTTTAACACCAGCTCCTTTAAAAGCTGGCCCAGCTCCTCCTTCGTGTAGGGGATCTGGATGCGCACCAGCCCGGCGCTGTTGTAGAGCCGGTCCAGGTGGTCCTGGAGGGCAAAAATATGGTGGTTGTTCACCATCGTCGCCTCGTAAACGCCGTCGCCGAAGTAGCAGACGCGGTCGTTCATGGGAATCATCATCTCGTCGATGAGGGAAATCCTTCCGTTGTAATAAGCCAAGTTTTCCATCTTATTCAAATCTGCCTTTCATTTTGATTTCGCCTTTCCAGAGGGCTGTTTTTCCTTTCGCGAACAGGCCGTCGATGGCCAGCCCGTCTCCCAGCACCAGAAGATCCGCGTCCGCGCCCTCGCGGACACAGCCCTTTACGCCTTCCTTGCCCAGCACCGCGGCGGGGGTGGAGGTCAGCAGCTTCAGGGCCTCCTCTAAGGGGATTCCCCGTTTTGCCAGGCTCTGAATGGTCTTGTGAAGGTACTTGGGGGAGGCGTAGGTCAGGCCGACGCAGTTTCCGTTTTCATCAAACCGGGGCTGGCTGCCGTAGGCGTCGCTGGACAGGGTCATATGGTCCGCGGAAACGCCGTCCCGGCCCAGAAGGTCCGCGATCTGCCCGGCGGCCGTCTCGCAGCTCTCCCCGTCGCAGCCGGCGGTGCAGTCCATATATCCTCCCATATGGATCAGCCGCACGCCGTCCTCCATCAGCTCCGGAGTCCGCAGCATATGGGTGGGAAGGAAATTCTTCACCGGCACGTCGGAGTGCTCCAGGGCGTAAAAAATGGGATCCAGCCGCCCGTTTCCACTGCCCATGTGGATGATCACCAGGCCGGGGGTGCCGCTTAAAAGGCCAGCCCGGCGGGCAGCGGTGCCCAGGGCGATCAGATCCTCTCCCGTGGGATTGGAGCTGCGGTGGTCGGAGGCGGCCACCTTCACCCCGATCATAGGCGGGATCATCACAATGTCCTTTTCCACGCTGCCGGTGATGGTGGTGGGCGGGTAGCAGTAGGCGCTGGTGAGGGCGTAGGCGGTGATGCCTTCCTCCGTCAGGGCCCGCGCCTTCGCCACCAGGTTTTCCAGGCTCCTGGTGATGCCGTCCGTGCCCAGCAGGCCCACCACCGTGGCGATGCCGTTGGTGGTGAAGGTGGTCAGCTGGGATTCGGGAACTCTGGAGGCCGGCCCCTGCTCGCCGCCGCCTCCCGTGATGTGGACGTGGAGGTCAATGTAGGCGGGAGCCAGGATATTTCCCTCCAGATCGAAGGTTTCCACCCCATCCAGGCCCTCATAGCCCTGGATGGAGTCCCGGATCATGAGAATTTTCTCCCCCGCGATGAGGAGATCCTTTTTTCCCATGGGCGCCGGGCTGTAGACCTGTGCGTTTTTCAGCAGTTTAATCATCATACGTCAACTCCTTATTTCTCGTCCTCAAGCTTGGCGATGCCGAACCCGGTGAATCCCCAGATGATGGCGAAGATAAATCCAGTATAGCACAGAATGGCCCAGGGCAGGTAGTCCAAAGTCTGGACGCCCAGGGTAGCGGTCATGTAGGCGCCTGCGGCGGACCAGGGAACCAGGGGCACGAATACAGTGCCGGCGTCCTCCAGGGTACGGGACAGATTTTTCGCCGCCAGCCCGCGGGCTTTGTAGGCGTCACGGAACATTTCACCGGGAATCAGGATGGACAGGTAGGAGTTTCCTGTGGTCAGGGCCATGACGATACAGGAGGCCACGGTGGCGGTGATCAGGGCGCCGGTGCTCTTTGCCACGCTTAAGATCTTCTCCAGCACCACATCCAGGCAGCCGGCCCGGCTCATGATTCCAGCGAAACAGAAGGCGCAGAACACCAGCAGGGTGGTGCTCATAATGCCGTTCATGCCGCCCCGGTTTAACAGCTGGGTAATCTCCGAGGAGCAGGAGGCGGGATCAAAGCCCGGACGGGTGATCATGCTCACGTTAAATCCGCTGACCGTGGCGGACAGCACGTCCTTTAAAGCCACACCCTGGAACAGCACGCCCTCCACACCGGCGACTACGGTGGACAGCAGCATGACCGGGATGGTGGGTTTCTGCAGCAGAGATCCGGCCAGCACGATGATAATGGGCAGCACCAGCAGGAAATTCCAGTGGAACATGGTGTCCAGCTGGTTTAGCATCACAGACACCGTCTCCGAGGTGGAGTAGACGGAGGTATCCGCCCGCAGGCCCACGAAGGCGTAAACCACCAGGGAAAGGATAGTTGCCGGAACGGTGGTGTAAAACATATGGAAAATGTGCTCGTAGAGCTGGCTGCCGGCGGCGATGGGAGCCAGGTTGGTGGTGTCCGACAGAGGGGAAATCTTATCGCCGAAATAGGAACCGGCGATGACGGCCCCGGCAGTGGCCGGAAGGGAAACGCCCAGGGTGCTGGCAATTCCCATAAGGGCTACGCCCATGGTAGCTACGGAGCCCCAGGAGGTTCCCGTAACCACGGATACCACAGCGGTGATCAGAAAGGACGTCACCAGCATAAACTTCGGGTTGACGATCTGCACGCCGTAGTAGATCATAATGGGAATGGTGCCGGCGGCCATCCAGGTGCCCACCATGGCGCCTACGGTGACGAGAATCAGGATGGACGGCATTCCCTTGGCGATCTTGGCGGAAATCTCCTCCATCATTTCATCCCAGGTGACGCCCACGTTGTGCGCCACAAAGGCGGCCACGCAGGCCACCAGGATCAGCAGTGGCTCCGTGCTGTAGCCCATGACGCCCTTGCCGATGGTCAGGATGACCAGCATGGCGAGAATGGGGATGACGGCTTCCAGAAATGTGGGTTTTCTCTTGGCCCTTGGTGTGTTCTTTGGTGTGTTACTCATAGAAATCCTCCTTTATTTGGGTTTCTTCCCCCGTTGGGTAGTCAGGACGGCGTTCTTACGGCGGTGAAGGTTTTTGTATCCCAGGCAGGCAAATCCCTGTGGCATAAAAAACACGCCGGTGGACAGGAGTGCACACCCTTGTCCACCGGCGTTAAAAATGTCCTATTGTCTGTAAGAAAACGCAAACCGGTTTTTTCCGCAAAAAAAGGGCCTGTAGCCTGTGCCCCAACTGAACGGAAACCGCCGTTCCTGCTCCCTATAGTATAGCGTATCTGGATTTTGAATGCAATAAAAATCCGGCAGAAATTGCGGAACCGTTGCCGGAATTTCTGCCGGAAAAACTCGTTTCTTCCTAATTAAAAGAACTTCTTTTTCTGGTTTTTCTGGAAATGCTTCTGTGAAACATCCATGAAAGAATCCGTAAATTTTCCGGAGGTTCCAGGCATCCGTAAATGCGTAAAGGGCCGGAAACCTCTCGAATTCTGCCTACTGCAGCAGGAATACTTCCACGTTCCGGGTGCCGTACTGTCTCGTCTCCCCGTGGGTGTCAAAGAAAATGTCGATGTGATTTCCCTTGACGCCGCCGCCCCGGTCCTCCGCGGTGTAGACGGTGCCGTTGATCATCACCCGGCTGCCGTAAGGGATTACCCGCGGGTCCACGGCGATGGTGTGGCCGGCAGTGGCGATGGCCCCGGTGGAGGTGTGCCGTCCCCAGCCCTCAGAACAGCTGTAGCAGGGGCAGTAGGCGGTGGTGTAGAACACGCCCAGGGAGCGGAGGGAGGCCGCAGAGGAGGCAGTCACTGTGCCCTGGGATTTCTCCAGGAGCAGGGAGTTGGGGAGCTTGGAGCCGTTGGCATAGGCCTCCGCCAGGTAGCTGCCGTCGGGAAGGGAGGACAGGGCGGCGTTTACGGAGAATCCGTAATTTCCGGTGCCGATGCCCTGGGTTTCCAGATGGCTGTAGTAGTCGTCCGCGTCCTCGCTCACTTCCCGGATCACGGAGCCGTCAGCGCTGTTTTTGATCATCACGGTCACGTCCACGTCTGCCTGGGGATTCTCGCTGTCCCAGGCCCAGCCGGAAATAGTGTCCCCGGACACCCCGTCCAGGTGGCCGGTGTAGCTGGCGGCGAAGGCCGTCGTGGAGAAGATTCCCAGATTTAAAACAAAGGCTGCGGCAATTATTAACAGGAATTTATGTTTCATAATACATACCTCACTTTTTCGTAAACAATGTAACAAAAATGTAATATTTTTACGCACAAGGGTATATTTTACACCGTTTTTTTCTTTTGTCAAGGGTAAATTGGCCGAAAGTGGGGGAATGAGGCCGGAAGAAAGGGGAAAAAGGCTGGGTTTCGCGCCGGTTTCCGCTAAAAACCGGCTGCGGTGGAGGACGGTTGCGAAGGCAGAAAATGGGCTGCCGGCACAGCCGCCGTTCGGCACGCATTTTAGGAATAAAAGCGTGAGCGCAGCAGTGCACACCCGCGCCGGAGCGCGGCCGCATTGGCAGCCATCTTCCTGTGGGCGGAGCGCGCGTCCCGCCGGAGCCCTTCTCGCCATGGGGAACGCGGTTTCCCACTATGGCAAAAAAAACGACGGGAGAGCGGTCTCCCATCGTTTTCATTCGTAAAAAGGAACTTATTCTATAACTGCGTATACTTCCTGAGAGCGCATTCCGTGCTCCAAGGCTTCTTCATGGGAACCGTAAAAAATGTCGATCCAGTTGCCCTTTACGGAGCTGCCCATATCCTCCACGGTGTAGACGGTGCCGTCGATCCACAGTTTCGTACCAATGGGATATTGGTTTAAATCGGCGGAAATGGTGTGCTTCGCGGTGGGAACGGTGCCGGAGTAGGTCAGGGCGTGGCCGCCGGAACATTTTTCGCAGTTGCAATAGCCGGTGGTGGTGAAAACTCCCAGGAGCTCGCCTTTTTCAGGCTCCGCGTCCTCGGCGGGATTCTCCTCCTCAGCTGCCTGTTCCATCTGGACACCGGGTCCGGTGACATCGTCGGAGCGCTCCGCGGCAAAGGCCGGGAAGGAGAAACAGGCTGCCATGGCTGCCGTGACGGCCGCCAACCGCGCGTATCGGTGCAGGTTGTTCATAAAGTACCTCGCAATTCTTTATTATTAGATTGTTACAATTTTGTAACAGCTCAGTCATGCCATTCATCATTTGACGGGTTTCATAAAACCGGCTGACGTTAGAGGTTATTGGCCGTCAAATGATTCATGTCGGGCGTTCGCCCTATAGAACCATAGGGCAAAAAACTGCTCCGTGAACAAGTTCCCACGCAGCCTTTTGCCCTATGGTTCTGCATGACTAAACTGTTACAAGTGTTAGAACCTGTTTCCATTATATTACAAAATTATTAAATGTCAAGAAAATGCTTGCATTTTCGAGAAGCGTGCCGAACTTGTTCGACACGCCAAAGCGGTCACATCTCTTTCTCCAGCCGGAGGCGGCAGTGAGGTGTCAGAATGATTATTACTTCTTGCAGAATGTTTCAGTAATGAAAACAGACAGCGTCTGCGGCGGGGAACTTGTGTCCGCAGGTGGGCTGTGCCTATGCAGGAAGGAAATCATTCAGATACCGGAACAGGCGAAAGTCTGGTTTAAGCGGAGGAATGAGAGCGTTCCGGCCGCTTTTTTTGTGTCATAAGAAACGGCGTTCCTTATGGCACAAAAGTTTCCGGCGATGCCTGCTCCGGACGGGGCAGTACCGGGCAGAGACAGGAACCGGCTGGTTTTCGCGGCGGGGTTCCGGCGCGGGAATGAAAGGATTTCCATCCGGCGGCATGGCGGCCTGAGGGGCGGTTTCCGGCAGCCGCGGGGAAATGGAGGTTTCATATGTCATTGATTGACGTGACCGGACTTACGTTTTCTTACGAGGGAAGTCCGGATGTGATTTTTGATCATGCCAGCTTTCAGGTGGATACGGACTGGAAACTGGGGCTGATCGGCAGGAACGGAAAGGGAAAGACCACATTTTTAAACCTGCTCATGGGAAAGTACGAGTATGAGGGACGGATCTCGGCCTCTGTGGAATTTGAATATTTTCCCTGTCCCGTGGCGGACGAGAGCCTGGACACCATCGACCTGGCCTATCTCATCCAGCCGGACTGTGAGCTGTGGCGGTTTAAGAAGGAGCTGGTGGGGCTGGAGCTGGGGGAGGAGATTTTATACCGCCCCTTCGCCACCCTGTCAAATGGGGAGCAGACCAAGGCGCTTTTGGCCCTGCTTTTTTCCAGGGAAAACGGGTTCCTTCTCATCGACGAGCCCACCAACCACCTGGATATGAACGCCAGAGCGGCGGTGGCCCGGTATCTAAACGGGAAAAAGGGCTTTATCCTGGTGTCCCACGACCGGGCGTTTATGGATGCCTGCGTGGATCACGTGCTGGTGCTAAACCGCGCCACCATCCAGGTGCAGCGGGGGAATTTTTCCTCCTGGCAGGAAAATAAGGAGAAACAGGACGGTTTCGAGCTGCGGAAAAATGAAAAACTGAAAAAGGAAATCGGCCGTCTCGCCGTGGCCGCCAGACAGGCGGGGAACTGGGCGGACGACGTGGAGTCCACCAAGATCGGCAAAAAGTCGGCGGTGTACGCCACCCAGAGCGTGGGCCGGGCCTACGTGGGGGAAAAATCCCGGAAAATGCAGATGCGCCGCAAGAGCCTGGAGAAACGGCGGGAGCGGGATCTGGAGGAAAAGCGGGGCCTTTTAAAGGATGTGGAGACGGCGGAGGAGGTGAAACTCTTTCCTCTGACGTACCGCAAGGAAACCTTAGTCTCCGTCTCGGGCCTGTCTCTGGCCTACGGGGAGAGAACGGTCTGCTCCGGCGTCACCTTCCAGGTAAAAAACGGGGCGAGGATGGCCCTCTGCGGCAAAAACGGCTGCGGAAAGAGCAGCGTGTTAAAGACCATTCTGGCCGCCTGCGAAACCAGGGACGGCGGTTCGGGAACGGTTTCCGGTGCCGCCAGGATCTTAGAGGGGCAGGTGGAGACGGGCAGCGGCCTGATTGTCTCCTACGTTCCTCAGAACGCCTCCTTTCTGCGGGGCTCCTTAAGGGAGTTTGCCAGAGCGCGGGGGATTGAGGAGAGCCTGTTAAAGACCCTTCTGCGGAAACTGGATTTTTCCAGGGAGCAGTTTGAAAAGGATATGGCGGACTACAGCGCCGGGCAGAAAAAGAAGGTGCTTTTAGCCGGGAGCCTGTGCAGCCAGGCCCACCTCTGTCTGTGGGACGAGCCCTTAAACTACATTGATGTCTTCTCCCGCCAGCAGATCGAGGATCTGATTTTAAACTTCTCCCCCACCCTGCTTTTGGTGGAGCACGACCGCGCCTTTTTGGAGCGCGTCGGAGCGGAATTTACAGAAATCGGTTTGCAATGAGGGAAAGATGTGGTATAATAACGAGGAAAGCGTGGATCGTGCTTGCACGAATCCACGTTTGACGAGAAACTCCATCGAGACGCAGTCGAGATGGTGTAATAACGAAGAAAATATGGATCGTGCCTGGCACGAACATTTCAGAAAAGAGGCGAGCTTCCAATGGCAATCCTGACTCCCGGCGAACTGGCGCCGGATTTTGAACTTCCCGACCAGGACGGAAAGATGGTCCGTCTGTCTGAGTTTCGGGGCCGCAGAGTGGTGGTGTATTTCTATCCGAAGGACAACACCCCCGGCTGCACGAGAGAGGCCTGCGCCTTCGGCGCGGCTCATCCCCATTTTGAGAGCCTGGGCATCCCGGTGCTTGGAATCAGCAAGGACAGCCAGGCGTCCCACAGACGGTTTGCGGACAAGCACAGCCTGCCGTTTACCCTGCTTTCCGATCCGGAGCTTACGGCCATCCAGGCCTTCGGCGTCTGGCAGGAGAAGAAACTGTACGGCAAGGTGTCCATGGGAGTGGTGCGTTCCACCTTTCTGATCGGCAGCGACGGAAAGGTAGAGCAGGTTTGGCCCAAGGCGAAACCGGATACCAACGCCCAGGAAATCCTGGACTATCTCCAGAAGATGGAGTGACGGCCTGCGAAGGGCAGGCTGCTGACATGGATGAAAAGGAATCCCGCGGTCCCCGGCGGAGGGGCAAATCAAGAATCGAAATTCCTTGATGCACTACACTCATCACCGCCCTTTCGGCGGCCGGTTCTGTGGGACTATTTTCATAATTTCCTTTTTACAACCTAATGGCAATTAGAATTGTAGCGGATGAGGCTTTTCTGCGGGAGTGATGCTCGCGGGAAGGCCTCATTCCGTGTATTTGGCCCTGGGGAGCGGATAGAGAGGGCGGACGGATGGAACCCGCCTCCGCGGGGAGGCACACTCCGCGGGGAGGAATATGACAGCGGACGCGGCCGCGCCCCGGCGCCAGTGAGCGCCAAGGGTACACTTTTTATTTATTAAAGTTTTTAATAAAAGATTTATGAAAAATAAATAAGCCGATAAACTTTCTTGCGAGAATGATAAAAAAATAACGAAGAAAGCCGAAGAAATTACGAAAATATGAAAAAAAGGAAAGAAAAAGCCGGAACGGGGAGAAATATTGTTTTTTCTGGAAAACAAGGCTGTAATTTTTTTAACAGGATTTCCGGGAAATGATTGGGAAAAATGGTGAACTGCAGGCGGCTCTCCTATTAATATACTGTATACAATATAAAAAAAGCGTTTGAGAATCAAAGGAAAATATGATATACTAACCACGATGGCAAGATCAGGCTTTACCTTAGCATAATGGTTCTGGGTTAAGGTAAAGCCTGCGGTACGTTAATTGCCGAAAGATAAGAAAAGAAAGAGGGTTAGTTAAATGGGATTGGCTACATTTAAAGGCGGCGTTCACCCCTACGAGGGAAAAGAACTGTCGGAGAGCAAGCCGGTACAGGTGCTGATGCCCAAGGGAGAGCTGGTATTCCCCCTGTCCCAGCACATCGGTGCGCCCGCGAATCCTTTGGTGAAGAAGGGTGACCAGGTGCTTGCAGGCCAGATCATCGCGGAGGCCGGCGGTTTCATTTCCGCGAACGTGGTGTGTTCCGTGTCCGGTACGGTGAAGGCCGTAGAGCCGAGGAGAGTGGCGAACGGAGCCATGGTGAATTCCATCGTCGTGGAAAATGACGGCGAGTACAAGACCGTGGAGGGCGTCGGCGAGGACCGTGATTATACGGCGCTTTCCAAGGAGGAGATCCGGAAGATCGTAAAGGACGCCGGCATCGTGGGTCTGGGCGGAGCAGGTTTCCCCACTCACGTAAAGCTGACGCCGAAGGACGACGCGAAGATCGACTACGTGATCGTGAACGGGGCAGAGTGTGAGCCCTATCTGACCAGCGACTACCGGCTGATGATCGAGGAGCCGGAGAAACTGGTGGGCGGCTTAAAGGTGATCCTGCGCCTGTTTGAGAACGCCAAAGGTGTGATCGGCATTGAGAACAACAAGCCGGAGGCGATCAAAAAGCTGACGGAGTTAGTAAAGGACGAGCCGAAGATTTCCGTTTGTCCGCTGCTGACCAAGTACCCCCAGGGAGGCGAGCGTTCCCTGATTTACGCCGTGACTGGCAGGAAGGTAAATTCCTCCATGCTGCCGGCGGACGCGGGCTGCATCGTGGACAATGTGGATACTGTTATTTCTATATATAATGCGGTCTGCAAATCCACCCCGCTTATGAGAAAGATCATCACCGTGACCGGCGACGCCATCGCCGAGCCCCAGAACTTCAACGTGAAACTGGGCACCAACTACGAGGAGCTGATCGAGGCAGCCGGCGGCTTTAAGACCGAGCCGGAGAAGGTGATCAACGGCGGCCCCATGATGGGACAGGCCATGTTTGATTTCCACGCTCCCGTGATGAAGAATTCCTCCGCCCTTACCTGCATGAGCAAGGACGAGGTGGCGGCCAACGAGCCCACTCCCTGCATCCGCTGCGGACGCTGCGTGGACGTTTGCCCCAGCAACATCGTTCCGGTGCTGATGATGAGAGCGGCGGTGAACAACGACGCCGAGTCCTTTGAGAAATTAAACGGCATGGAGTGTGTGGAGTGCGGCAGCTGCGCGTTCATCTGTCCGGCGAAACGTCCGCTCACCCAGGCGTTCAAGGAAATGAGAAAAGTGGTTGCGGCTAACCGCAGGAAGAAATAGGAGGCGGAAGACAATGAATAATATGTTGCACGTATCGTCATCCCCTCATGTCCGGGATAAGGTGACGACAAAGAACCTCATGTTTGACGTGGTGATCGCGTTGATTCCTGCGACGGTATGGGGCGTTTATCAGTTTGGACTTTATGCGCTGGCAGTGGTGGTTGCTACCATAGCGGCCTGTGTGCTCAGCGAGTACGTTTGGGAAAAGGGAATGGGAAAGCCCATCACCATCGCTGACGGCAGTGCTGTGGTGACCGGTATCATCCTGGCCCTCAATATGCCTCCGGAGATCCCGATCTGGATGCCTATGTTAGGCGGCGTGTTTGCCATCATCGTGGTAAAGCAGCTGTTCGGCGGACTGGGACAGAACTTCATGAACCCGGCTCTGGCGGCCAGATGTTTCCTGCTGATCTCCTTCGCGGGAAATATGAACAATTTCACCTCCGCGAAGCTGGGCTTTGACAGCGTGTCCGGAGCGACCCCCCTCGCGGCTATGAGAGCCGGCAGCCAGGTGGATCTGGCGGCCATGGTTGTGGGTAAGATCCCCGGAACCATCGGTGAGGTTTCCGTGATCGCCCTGTTAATCGGCGCTATCTACATGATCGTGAGAAAGGTCATCAGCCCCAGGATCCCTTTAATCTACATCGGGACCGTGGCGGTGTTCGTATTTATTTTTGGCGGTTTTGACGTTACTTATACGGTGAACCAGATCTGTGCCGGCGGTCTGATCTTCGGCGCGTTCTTCATGGCCACCGACTACGTGACCAGCCCCATCACCAAGAAGGGGCAGGTGGTGTTTGGCATTCTTTTGGGCCTGTTAACCGGTATTTTCCGTCTGTGGGGCGGTTCTCCGGAGGGCGTGTCCTACGCCATCATTTTAAGCAACCTCTGTATGCCGATGATTGAGAAGATGACACTTCCCAAGGCATTTGGAAAGGAGGGCAAAAAAGCATGAACATGAAGGGAATTGTAAAAGACGCGATCATGCTGTTTGTGATCACCCTGGTGGCCGGCGCGCTGTTGGGCGCTGTCCATGAGATCACTTTGGAGCCCATCGCGAAGGCACAGCAGGAGGCGGCAAACGCCACCTACCGGGAGGTATTTCCCGATGCCACGAATTTCGTGACGACAGACGCTCTGACGGCGGCTGTGGAGAGCAGCGCCGATACCATCGCGGCCCAGGGCTTTGGCTCTGTATCTGTGGATGGTGCCATGGAGGCTCAGGACGCCTCCGGAAACGTGATCGGCTACATGATCACCGCCAGCTCCGCTGAGGGCTACGGCGGCACTGTGCAGATCTCCGTAGGCGTTACCAGCGACGGCGTTCTCACCGGCGTGGGATTCCTGACCCTGTCTGAGACCCCTGGCCTTGGTATGAAGGCCCAGGAGCCGGAGTTTAAGAATCAGTTTCCGGGCAAGAGCATCGCGGATGTGTTTGAGGTGACCAAGACCACCGCGTCCGCGGACAACCAGGTGCAGGCCATCAGCGGCGCGACCATCACGTCCAGCGCTGTGACCGGCGCGTTAAACGCTGCGGCTTACTTTGTAAACAACTGCATTGCCGAGTAGGAGGTGGAGAGATAGATGAACAAGTATACAGAACGTATTTATAACGGTATCTGGAAGGAGAATCCGATCTTCGTTCAGATGCTGGGCCTCTGTCCCACCCTGGCGGTAACGACCTCCGCCATCAACGGACTGGGCATGGGACTTTCCACTACCGCGGTTTTGGTGGCGGCAAACTTAATCATCGCCGCCCTCAGAAAGGTCATTCCCGACCGTCTCCGCCTGCCGGGGGAGATCGTGGTCGTGGCATCCATGGTTACCATCGTGGATATGCTGATGGAAGGCTTTGTGCCGTCCTTGTACAGCGCTCTGGGAATCTACATTCCCCTGATCGTTGTAAACTGTATCATTCTTGGCCGTGCCGAGGCGTATGCCATGAAGAACGGCCCCATCGTTTCCGCCTTTGACGGAATCGGAATGGGCCTGGGATTCACCGTTGCCCTGGTACTGATCGGCGGTTTCCGTGAGATTCTGGGCGCGGGCAGCATTTTCGGCATCACCATTATGCCGGCCTCCTACACCCCGATCTCCATTTTCATCCTGGCTCCGGGAGCGTTCTTCGTGCTGGCTATGCTGACTGCCCTGCAGAACAAGCTGAAAGCGCCCTGCGCGACCAACGTGAAGAAGAAAAAGAAATCCGGCGGCTGTAACGGCGACTGCTTAAGCTGTGCCGGACATGACCAGGCAAAGGCCGAGTAAGGAAAGAGGAGGGGAAATAGATGGTAGAGTTACTCATTATCGCGATAAGCTCCGCGCTTGTCAGCAACGTCGTACTGAGCCAGTTCCTTGGAATCTGTTCCTTCGTCGGCGTTTCCAAGAAGGTCAGCACCTCCGCAGGAATGGGCGGTGCGGTTATCTTCGTTATCACGATCGCGTCCATCGTGGCCAGCCTCATTTATGAGTTCGTGCTGGAGCCCTTGGGCCTGGATTGGCTGAACACCATTGTATTCATCCTGGTGATCGCCGCCCTGGTGCAGATCGTGGAGATGTTCTTAAAGAAGTGCATGGTGTCCCTGTACAACGCCCTGGGCGTGTACCTGCCCCTGATCACCACCAACTGCGCCGTGCTGGGCGTTGCGTTAAACAACGTAAAGTATGAGTACAGCTTTCTTCAGAGCGTGGTAAACGGCGTGGGTACGGCTCTCGGCTACACCATCGCCATCGTGCTGTTAGCGGGTATCCGTGAGCACATCGAGGGGAACGACATTCCGCACAACTTCCAGGGATCTCCCATCGTACTGGTAACCGCGGGATTGATGGCAATCGCATTTTTCGGATTTTCCGGATTACTGTAAGGGGAGGAGACGAAAATGAATATTATGGCAATCGTTATCGCTGCCGCCGTAGTGGCCGCGGTCGGAATCGTAGTTGGTTTCGGCCTGGGGATCTTCGGCGAGGCGTTTAAGGTAGAAGTAGACGAGAAGGAAATGGCAGTCCGCGAGGAGCTGCCGGGAAACAACTGCGGCGGCTGCGGTTTCGCGGGCTGTGACGCTCTGGCAAAGGCCATCGCCGCAGGCGAGGCTCCTGTAAACGCCTGTCCCGTAGGCGGCGCTCCCGTAGCGGAGAAGATCGCGGCCATCATGGGCGTAGACGCGGCGGCCGGCGTGAAGAAGGTGGCCTTTGTAAAATGTAAGGGCACCTGTGACAAGGCGAAAAATCAGTATCAGTACTCCGGCATTGAGGACTGCCGCAAGGCGATGGTAACGCCCGGCGCCGGTCCGAAGGCCTGCTCCTACGGCTGTATGGGCTTTGGCTCCTGCGTGAAGGCCTGCCAGTTCGGCGCCATCGAGGTGATCGACGGCATCGCCGTGGTGGACAAGGAGAAATGTGTGGCCTGCGGCGCCTGCGTGGCTGCCTGCCCGAAGAATCTGATTGAGCTGGTACCCTACGACGCGAAGCATCTGGTACAGTGTTCTTCCCATGACAAGGGCAAGGATGTGAAGGCAAAATGCGAGGTTGGCTGCATCGGCTGTACGCTGTGCACGAAACAGTGCGAATTCGACGCCATTCACATGGACAACAACGTGGCGGTCATCGACTACGAGAAGTGCACCAACTGCGGCAAATGCGCAGAAAAGTGCCCGGTGAAGGTGATCCAGTAAGGAAAATAGGTGAGAGGGAACTCCGGGAGGGGTTCCCTTTTTTTGTGTCATAGGAAACTGCGTTCCCTATGACACAAAAGCCTCCGGCGGGAG
>OLRK01001478.1_pt1 | contig 19240 bp, 20 predicted proteins | sample 1672911 | NCBI WGS metagenome assembly OLRK01 (sample SAMEA3136736, study PRJEB25190) | human gut metagenome | biome: human gut; feature: human-associated habitat; material: faeces | place: Austria | collected 2013 | reverse complement strand
ATATAAAAAACGGCCTCCTCCACTCCTGAAGGAACGCCGTTTTTCTCCTCAATCTCACTTTTCTTTAAAGGTCCCGCACCGGGTGCTTTCACAGCCGCAGGCCCCGTTTCCGCTTATGTCAATCTTGGATGCAGAGCAGCGGTTTTCATCATTGTACATGCATTTCACCGCATCGCAGGCAACCTCCAGCCTGGTTTCCGGCGTCTTAAACAGGTTTGTAAACATGCCGCCCGTATTTTCATCAAAGCTGGCGCAGCAGGTTCCCTCTGTATCCCTGGCCTTAGGCCCGTCCACCAGGATTGCCCCCTTACAGCAGCAGTTGTCTGAATTGTGCACACAATCCTTTACACTACATTCTAACTTTGTCATCTTCCTACCTCCTGTATTCTGCTTTTTATCACACAGGATAGTATGGACAGCGCCGCCCGTTTTCATTCGCCTTAAACCCAGGCGGCTTCCCAAAAAGCCCGGCCTGCCATTATCCAATTCCCTTCTCCCGGCGTTTTAATTCCGGCCACACCGTAAGCATCATGGTGCCAAAGCATGCAATGCCGCCGATAAAGTTAGAAATAGGCTCTGCCATTAAAATTCCCGTTGTGCCAAGGCCAAACCAATAGGGCAGGATCAAGATCAGGGGAACCACAATAATCACCTTTCTGAAAATGGAAAAGAATACCGCGTTTTTAGACTTTCCAAGGCCTACAAACACCGCCTGCCCTGCAAACTGCAAGGACATCATGAAAAATCCAAAAAAGTAAGTCCGCATAGCAGGTATACCTGCCTCCACCAGATCACCTTCCCTGTTAAAAATGCGGATAAACACCTCAGGGAAGCCATGGACAAAGGCCCAGGCAACTACTGTATAGGCAATGCAGGCTGTTGACATAAAGACAATCGCCTGTCTTACCCGCTTATACTCCTTTGCCCCGTAATTGTAGCCCATAACCGGCTGGGAGCTGTTTGTAAGTCCCTGCACCGGCATCTGCACTACCTCGCGGACAGAATTAATGACGGTCATGATTCCTACATACAGATCACCGCCGAAATTCTGCAGCATGGAATTATACATAATCTGCACAAGGCTGTTGGTGATCGCCATAGTAAAGCCAGAAAGCCCCAGCCCCATGATTCGGAACACCCGCTCCTTCTTAAGCTTCATAGAAGAAAGCTTAAGTCTTAAGATCGTTCTCTTTCCTGTAAGGAAGGTGATGATCCAGACAGCTGACAAAAACTGGGAAATAATCGTAGCAAGGGCTGCTCCCTTTACACCCATATGGAACACAAAAATAAATATAGGGTCAAGGATAATATTGGAAATTGCTCCCAGCAGCACGGTTGTCATTCCTACTGTTCCAAAGCCCTGGGAATTAATAAAGCTATTCATTCCAAGCCCCGTCATTACAAATATGTTTCCCAAAAGATAAATGGTAATATACTCCTCCGCAAAGGAGATCGTAGAATCGCTGGCTCCAAAAAGGTAGAGCATGGGGCGCTTGAAAATAAGCCCCAGGATCGTCAGCCCAATCCCTGTAAGCACCAGCATCACAAAGGAATTTCCCATGATCGCCTCTGCCTCATCCTCATTGCCTGCCCCCCGCTCAATGGAGCACAGAGGTGCCCCTCCCATGCCGAACAGGTTGGCAAATGCAATCACCATGGAGATAATGGGCAGGCAGAGTCCCATTCCCGTTAAGGACAGAGTAGCATTTTCCGGAATCCGCCCAATATAGATGCGGTCTACAATATTGTAAAGCACATTGATCAGCTGGGCCAGGGTCATTGGCACCGCCAGCTTTAAAATATTTGAAGTTACACTTCCCTTTGAAAAGTCATTATTCTTTTGTGCGTGGGCTGTCATCGCTTCGGTCACCGTCACTTTCCATGTTTGTCGGGTGGATCATGTCATTTAAGGTATCGATATCCACAAGCTCCCTTTCATTTACTTCCATTGTCCACAGCTCTTCCGGGTATTTCCCCATAATCTGTCTTCCGCCCTTATCGCCTTCCAGGCCTAAAAGCTCCTCATAAAACTGGCCGCAAAAAAGGTTGGGGCTTCCGGGACGGCCTTTGCTGTACACACAGCCAATGCCTTTTCCCGAAGAAAAAAAGCCGGAGACAAAGGAAGCTATGGTTTTCGCCTGCATATAGGGCTGATCTGCCACAAAATAGAGAAAGGCATCTGTATCCGGCCCGGAGGCCTTTGTTCCAAGGCGCAGGGAAGCGGTGATCCCTTCACTGCTGTATGGGTTATAAACCGTCTCAAAGCCCAGTTTTCCTGCCTCTTCCAGGATCTCCTCATACTGGGAAACCACGAAAATACGGCAATGAACGGGATGTAAGGCCTTCGGCACCGATCCCTCCATCAAAAAATTGCCTTTCCCGGCTGTCTCCAGCAGCTCCGCCGCCGCCTTCAGCGCCCCAAGTCCATGAAGATACAGGGCCTTTCCCGCAAACGGCACCAAAAGCTTGTTGGAGCCAAAGCGGCGCCCAAAGCCGGAAGCCATATAAATCATTGATACTCTCATCTGTCTCCTCCGGTTTCTGTATGAAAAAGATACAGGGTCAAAGGATTAAACCCTGTTAAAACAGCTCAAAGGATTGGGTTTTCCAAAAATTTCCTGTGATAATCCCTTTTTCTTCCCCCATCTCTTCAAGCATATCCCTGCCCATCTCCTGATACGCCTCTGTGTCCGCCTGATGAAACACGGGAAGAACCTGACAGCCCAGTCCATAGCCCGCCATTTTTTCCCGCAAAGGTTTGAGATAGCCAAGCTCCATCAGCTGTCCCACATGATCCCGCTCCCCCTGCCACTGGCCGCAAAAGCCCTCTTTTCCAAGAAGCTTCTCCGCCTCCGTTTGCCGGAAGCACACATCCGAAGCAGGCCTTCCAAGAGCTGACAAGCCATACACGCACAGAAGAAGATCTGTATGTTCAGGGAGCACCGGCTCGTTCTCCCCTGGAACCTTTAAAGGAAGACGTTTGGAGCCATCTGCCTCCACCAGCACCAGCTGTGCCCCTTTTATAACCTGGCAGTAATACTCCCAGCCTTGAAAGGATATCTTTCCATTTTCCTCCAGATGTCCGGTTACAGCAAGTCCCTGTAAATCCAGTGCCTCCCTTACCCGGTCCGGTTCTCTGTCCAGAACGCCGAAGGAGAAAGGCCGGTACATATGGGTAGTCGTAAGTACCAGAACCCGAAGGCCCCGCTCTCTTCCCTCCCAGGCAAGCTGCTTTATAATAGAAGTCTTTCCTCCGGCACCGGCCACAGCCACCACAAAAGGAGCATTCCCGCCCCTTCTGCGGAGATGCTCCATGGAATCATCCAGCCTTAAAGCCTCCCAAAGCATCCGGCTCCGGCTCCATATCCCCTTCCTGCTTTGATAGAAGGCATCCATTTTTAGGCCCTCCCTTTTCACTCGCATCCTCTGAATTCCTTTTTATGGTAGCACAAAATCCGGCCGGGTGCAAAACTTTTTTCTCAGTAATCCTTTAAAGCCTTTACCGCCTGTTCTGCATCCTCCTTTGTGTTGAAGGATGAAAAGCTGAACCGCACTGCCCCCTGATCTACCGTACCAAGGGTCTGATGCATCAGCGGGGCGCAGTGACCGCCGGGGCGGGTATAGATTTCATATTCCTCTGCCAGATAATCACTGACCTCGCCGGAATCCTCATCCCCCAGATTCAGACTTACAATGGCCGCCCGATCCATGGTATCAAAATCCCCGTAAACAGTTACACCCGGAATCTCTTTTACAAGCATATAAAAATACTCCATCACTTCCCGCTCTCTGGCATGGATCTGCGCCAGCCCCTGACTGCGGATATACCGCAGGGCCGCCTGCAGTCCCGCTATTCCATGGCCGTTTAAGGTTCCTGCCTCCAGCGCAGTAGGCATTACCCTGGGATGAGTTTTTGAAAAGGTCATGATCCCGCTGCCCCCGGATAAAAGAGGCTCTATTTCAATATTCTTTCCCACACAGAGGCCGCCGGTTCCCTGGGGCCCCATGAGCCCCTTATGGCCTGTAAAGCAAACTACATCCACATGATCTGCCTCCATATCAATAGGAAAGACACCTGCTGTCTGAGAGGCATCCAGAATAAACAGGGCGCCTGCCTCATGGCACCACTGCCCCACCTTCCTTATATCCGTCCGGTTTCCCGTCAGGTTGGAGGCATGGGTCATAACAACGGCACGTACGCCCGGCACAATTTTCTCACGGAGCGCCTCATAATCAAGGCGGCCCCGCTTACAGCTTCCATCTTCATCCTTTATACAGCCGATGATCTCAAGCTCCACTCCCCGGCTTTCCAGCTCATACAAGGGTCTCAGCACACTGTTGTGCTCCAAAACCGTTGTTATCACCTTCTGCCCCGGTTTTATCAGTCCCTTGATGGCAATATTTAAGCTTTCTGTAGAATTGGCTGTAAAGGCTACCTGCTCCGGCCCCGGCCCATGAAACAGCTCTGAAAGAAGCTGTCTTGTCTCAAAAATAACCCGGGCGCTGGCAAGAGCCGCCTCGTGACTTCCCCTGGAGCCGTTCCCCATGGTGCGTATGGCCTCTGCCACTGCCTCTGCCACTGTATCCGGCCGGTAAAAGGAGGTAGCTGCACTGTCAAGATAGATCATAGACCAGCCCTCCTGCCTGCTTCTGCTCCAGATGCAAAAGAGCCTCCAGTACAGCGCCGCCCACACAGCGGGCCTTGTCGGATATGGTAAAGCAGTTTTCATACTCCCCTTCTCTCGGGTCAATATCTGCAATCTTAAGTCCCTTTTCTACAGGATAGCCCTCTTTGATAATTCCCCGAAGCAGTCCCGTAATGGTAGCATTGACCGGTACCTCCCCATGTCCCGTAACTACAGTGGCAATCACCTGTCCTGCCTGTACCTTATCCCCAATGACTGCCTTGGGAAGCAAGATCCCCCGGTCAGGACAGTGAATCACCCGCTCCTTCCCGTATCCTCCGATCATGCCCGGAATCCCTGTATTGGGACTGGCGCTGCCGGAGCCGATAATGCGGCCCAGGTTATGGCCCCGCATGGTCTCAACCACCAGATCTACATCCTTCCCGGCTGTAAAACCAGGGCCTACGCCGATTGTCTTATCTGCCATATCCCTTGTGGTTCCCAGGTTCTTTTTCGCCAAAATAGCATCCACCAGAGCCCAGGGGCGCACCTTCCTTAAAATCTCACAGGTTTCATCCACCAGCACCGGAAGCTCTCCCGCCTTCAGAATTTCAAGAGCCTCCTCATAGCTGGAGGCCCTCCTGCACAGGACACCCTCCACCTGACTTTCACCGTCATACACCGCCTCACAGAAGGATACCTGGCGGCGGATTGCAGAAGGATAGGCTGTTTCCAGTATGATCACCGGAAAGCCGCAGCGGTAAAGCTTATGGATGATCCCCGTTGCTATATCCCCTCCTCCTCTTACAAGAATCAGCTGACTGCTTCGTTCCATCATATTCCATCCTTTCTCCCTTTATGGGCGCACCAGCACAAGGGCCTCTGTCATGCGCTGCACGATCTCGTACATATTGGTAACACCGCCTGCCTTGAGCTTCTTTTCGAGCCCGTAGTGATTGAGGCAGGTGCCGCAGGTAAGCACTGTAACGCCTTCCTCCTCCAGGGTCTTTAAGTCCTCCAGATTATCGGATCCCTCACAGGAAAGATAAGCGCCCCCGTTGTAGAGAAGCACCGTTTCCGGCAGCCTGTCCTGCTGGGTCAGGGCATAGATAAAGCCCTTCATCAGAAGGCGGCCCAGGTCATCATCCCCCTGTCCCATAAACCGGGAAGAAATAGCAGCCACCATGCCTTTGCGGATACGTCCCTCATCCAGGGCAGCCACATCACACTCCTGACAGCCAGCCCCATCTGCGGTCTTATTTTTTGTTTCCTGTCCGGATGCCCCCTGCACCCAGATAACTGCCTCAAACTCCCGCTCCCCCTTTTTCTCGTATCGGAAGCCATAGCCCTTATGGTCTGCCAGCTTTTTTAAATTCTGCACTGCAATCTCATTATCTACCAGAACTTCAACCGTTTCCCCCACCCTGCTTTTTTCCAGCGCCTTTTTTGTTTCAATCACAGGCAGCGGGCACTGCTTTCCTCTCTCATCTAATTTCATACCCCATCGATCTCCTTCCTGCTTGCCGGACATCTACCGGACAATTACTGTTTTTTCTTTTCTCTCTTCCAGCCTTCCTACAATGCCGCAGGGAAGCCCCAGCTCCTCAAGCTCCTTCAGTGCCTTCTCTCCGTCCTCCGGCTCCATGGAAACCAATAGGCCGCCGGAGGTCTGGGGGTCAAACAGAATCTCCTCCAGCACAAAATCTTCTTTTAAAAACTGCACCTTCTCCCCTACATGATTGCGGTTTCGCTGTGCCGCAGCCGTAAGGTAAAATTCCTCCACATATTCACTGCACTGAGGGATATAAGGTATAGCTGCCCCATCAATCACTGCACTTAGATCATCCCCCAGCATCTCGCACAGATGGCCCAAAAAGCCAAAGCCCGTCACATCCGTACAGCCATGTACCCGGTAGCGCCGCACAATCTCAGAGGCGTATTTATTTAAGGTTGTCATGGACTTAACTGCCAGATCCACTGCCTCCTTTGAGGCCTCCCCCACTCTGGAAGCAGTGCACACGATCCCCACTCCAAGGGGCTTTGTGAGGATCAGCACATCCCCCGGCCTTCCCCCGTTGTTGGCAAATACCTGATCCGGATGGATGGTTCCCGTAACAGACAGGCCATACTTCACATCAGTATCTGCAATCGAATGGCCTCCTGCCAGCACGCCCCCTGCTTCCCTTACCTTTTCGCTCCCCCCAAGGAGGATCTGCCCCAGAATATTTAAGTCCATGGCTTCAGGAAAGCACACAATGTTGAGAGCCGTCTTTACATCCCCGCCCATAGCATAAATATCGCTTAAGGCATTGGCTGCAGCAATCTGCCCGAAGGTATAGGGGTCCTCCACCATAGGCGGAAAGAAATCCAGTGTCTGCACCACTGCCAGATCATCGGTCAGCCGGTACACGGCCGCATCATCAGAGCTGTCATAGCCGATCAAAAGATCGGGGTCCTTTACCTTGGGGATCTTTTCCAGAACCCTTGATAAAGCACCGGGCCCCAGCTTTGCCGTACAGCCGCCCCCTTTACAGAATACGATTTTTTCTTCCTTCATGCCTCTTTCTCCTCCTTACAGCCCGCTCTCAAGCCCTCCAGCCACCGGGAATCAAAGTGTTTTTCAAAAATCCGATCAAGCTCCTCCCTGCTCTCTGTCACAAAGCCGTCATAGGCTTCAAGAAGCAGACGCCCTTCCCTTGTGAGCACAGAACCGCCTCCGTTTTTGCCTCCAATCTCCCGGTCTGTCAGCTTCAGTCCCCAAACTTCCTCCGCATTTTTCAAAATTTTCCAGGCCTTGCTGTAGGCCATGTCCATGGAAGCGGCCGCCTTCTGCAAAGAGCCTGTCTCATCTACACCATGAAGCAGGGCCGCAAGTCCCGGACCAAAGGCCTTTCCCTCAAAATAAAGCCGCAGAGAAAAATTATATCTAAGCTCCTGCTCTGTCATGTCAGTCTGCCTCCTGTTCCAGCCGCTTCGCCCGCAGCTCAATAAGCTCTGCCGCAATGCTGACTGCGATCTCTGCCGGTGTCTGCGCCTTGATCGCAAGGCCGATCGGCATGTGGCAGCCCTCGATCTCCTCCCTGGAAAAACCGTCCTGCAAGAGCCGCTCTGTCACAACCCTGATTTTTGAACGGCTTCCCATAATGCCGATATAGTAGGGCTTTAAGGATAAGGCCTGGCGCTGTACATAATAATCAAACTGATGGCCTCTTGTCATAACGCAGACATAATCCCGCTCTGTAATATGGACATACTCGGATATATGCTCCAGATCCCCTACAATGGTCTGCACTGCATCCGGAAATACCTTTTGATTGGCAAATTCCTCTCTATCATCCATTACAACACAGCGAAAGCCTGTGCGTGTCAGGACAGGAACCAGCTCCTGGGACACATGGCCGCCTCCAAATACATAAACTCTTCCGGCCTGAACAAGAGGCTCCACATAATATCGGTGCCCGTCAATCTCTTTCTGGACTGCCTTTAAGCCAAAAGCATCCGGACATTTAAGGAGCCCCTGCGCCTCCATTCCTGTAAGGCCCTCCCTGTCTGTATAAAGCCCCATGCTCCAGCAGGCTTCCTCCGTCAGATCAAGCACCAGCCAGCTGTCCTCATCACGGTCAAGAGCTGATAAAAACCGGCCGGCCAGTGCCTTCATCCCCTCATCCCCAGAAGGGATATACTGCAGGTATACAACCACATTCCCGCCGCAGACCATGCCGATATCTGCAACCTGGCTGCGTGTCAGGGTAAATGCCTTAGAACGGGAGGTTTTCTCCTTCATAACCTCCATGGCCTCACATATGGCCCTGTATTCGACCGCACCGCCCCCTACTGTTCCCAGGGTAGTGCCGTCTTCCCGCACCAGCATCCTTGATCCGGCCCCTCTTGGGGTTGAACCGGAGCTTGCAATAATCGTTGCCAGCGCCGCTTCTCTTCCTGCTTCAAGCTGATGCTGCAATTCCTCAAATAACTGCTTCATATCCCTGCTTCCTCCTTTTTATTTTCAGCTGCCCTTCCAGGCTTCATGTTTCCCCGCCGTCCTCACTCAGCATCAGAAGAGCCGAGGGCTCTATCCTGAGCCATGGCGGAACAACCCCGGCTGCACTGTGGCTGTGGATATTTTTTTCTATTTTCCACCACAGGCCATTTTCCAGGGTCACATACCACTCAAAGGGCATCTCTGAGATCCGCACATTCCCGGTTGGAACCAGGTTTGCCTCAGGGCGTCCCTGCCATAAGGCCGCCTCTACCTCTGAAAGCGGGATAAAATCATGGGCCCGGATCCCCACTGCCTGCATTGTATCGTCTATGGGCTTTTCTGTCACAAGCTCCAGCCCGCCCCAGTCCAGCGCCCGGATTTTCCGCTCACCGATCCGCTCTATCTTTGAAATATTTTTGCATCCCGTCAGTCTGGCCGCCTCAACCGTCCTGGGGTTCTGAAACATCTCCCTTGTGCCCCCCATTCCAAGCACATGGCCCTTTTCCATTAAAAGAAGGTTTCCGCAGAGCTGATATGCCTCATCCCTGTCGTGGGTCACCAGAATGGAAAGGCCGTCATAGGTCGAAAGCACCTGTGAAAGCTCCAGCCGCAGCCCCTCCCGCAGATAGGTATCCATGGCAGAAAAGGGCTCGTCCAGAAGAAGCACCTCCGGCTCATAGGCCAAAATTCTTGCCAGCGCCACCCGCTGCTGCTGTCCGCCGGAAAGCTGGGCGGGATAGCGCTTTTCAAGACCCTGCAGTCGGAAGCGCTCAATCATCTCCCCCACCCGCCTTTTCCGGTCGGATGCAGAAAAAAAGCTGCGGGTGCGGCTTCCTCCCTTTGAGCCTTCCAATGCCTTTAAGCCCATCATAATGTTTTCTTCCACTGTCATATTGGGAAAAAGGGCATAATTCTGAAACAGATAGCCCACCCGGCGCTTCTGCGGCTTCTCATTGATCTTCAGGGAGGAATCGTAAAATACCCTGCCTGTGGCTGCCTCCCCCTTGGCATACTGCAGGGCAATGCGGCCTTTATCCGGCGTCACAATACCCGCAATGGATTTTAAGGTCATGCTTTTGCCGCAGCCTGACGGCCCTAAAATCCCAAGACATCCCTTTTCCAATGAAAACTGTATATCCAGGCTGAAATTTTTCAGTCTCCGCTCTATATCTGCCTCCAGCAGGAGGTAATGCTCCTTAATGGCCATGATCCATACCTCCTGATTTTAAGGCGCTCCAGTTCATAAGCACAATGGAGACAAAGGCGATCGCTACGATCACGATCACATACCTGTTTGCCGCCTCCATATTCCCCGCAGCCACCTCCGAGTAAACCGCCATGGGAAGTGTCCTTGTTTTTCCCGCTATATTTCCCGCGATCATGGAGGTAGCGCCAAACTCCCCAAGCCCCCTTGCAAAGGCCAGAACGCCTCCTCCCAGCACGCCTGGAATCGCGTTTGCAAAAATGACCTTCCAGAAAATATCCCACTCGCTAAGCCCCAGTGTCCTGGCAGCTGCGATCAGATCGGGATTCACCTGTTCAAAGGCCCCTCTTGCAGAGCGGTACATCAGAGGGAAGGACATGGTGACAGCCGCAATGACCGTTGCGCTCCATGAAAATGCGATCTTCACCCCAAAATACTCAATAAAAAACTGTCCCAGAGGGCGCTTCACCCCAAAAAGGTAGAGAAGAAAAAAGCCTGCCACTGTAGGAGGAAGCACCAAAGGCAGTGTCAGTATGCCGTCGCAGAACATTTTCAGCCTCCTGCTTCTCATACTTACCACTGCCCACGCCGCTAATACTCCAAGAAAAAATGTTATAAAAATGGACAGGCTGGCCGTTTTCATTGAAATTAAAACTGGTGACCAGTCCATATGCATCACATTCCTCCCTTATTTTACCCCAGAGAAGCCGTAAGCCTCAAATACCTTTAAGGCCTCCTCTGTCTTTAAGAACTCCACAAAAGCCTTTGCCTCTTTCTCATGGGCGGTTGCCTTTACAACTGCCACCGGATAAATAACCTTCTTTTCAAGGCTTCCCTCGGGAGCTTCTGCAACAATCTCAACCTTGTCTGCCATACTGAAGGCATCAGTTGCATATACGATCCCTGCCTCTGCACTGGCTGCTGCCACCTGGTTTAACACCTCTGTCACATTCGTCCCAAAGCTTACCTTTTCCTGAATTCCATCCCAGATTCCAAGATTTGTAAGGGCCTCCTGTGCATACTGTCCTGCTGGAACACTGGCTGGGTCACCAAGTGCAATGCTCTCTGCCTTTGCAATGTCCTCGAAGGCTGCAAGACCTGCTTCACTGCCTGTGGGTACGATCAGCACGATCTTATTTTCCAGAAGGTCTGTAATGGTATCATCTGCGATCATTCCTTCATCCTTTAAGGCATTCATCTGCTTTGGGGCAGCTGACATAAACACATCTGCCTCCAGCCCCTCCTCAATCTGGGTCTGAAGCTTTCCTGAGCTGTCATAGGTACCCTTTACAGTAACGCCGGGGTTCTTTTCCTGAAACATAGGGATCAGCTCATCCTCATAGGCATTTTTCAAGCTGGCTGCAGCTGCTACCAGGATCTCCACCTGTTCGCCGGAAGCCTCCTTTGAAGCAGCCGCTGTGGTTTCCTCTTTGGCTGCCTCATTCTTTGCCTCAGCTTCCGCTTTTGTCTCAGCCTTTGTTCCCGGTGCTGTGGTTTCCTTGGCCTGTCCGCCGCAGCCTGCCAGAAGTCCCGCTGCCATCAGTGCAGCCATTGCAATGCGAATCTGTTTCTTCATAAAATTAGTTCCTCCCGTTGTAATTTTTATGGCATCCTCCGGCGGCTTACTGTCTCGCACACTCGAAAGCCTCCCCTCTTAAAATTTTAAGACCATGCTCCAGTGAGCCGAGAATAAAGCCAAGACTTTCCCTTACGCCCTTGGGGCTTCCGGGAAGGTTCACGATCAATGTCTTTCCCCGGATCACAGACACGCCTCTGCTTAACATGGCCCTGTCTGTAATCTCCATGGATCTGGCGCGGATATACTCCGCAATCCCCGGCGCATTGCGCTGTGATACTGCCAGGGTTGCCTCCGGTGTCTGGTCGCGTTCTGAAAAACCGGTGCCGCCGCTTGTGAGGATCAAATCTACCTGACGGCTGTCTGCAAGACGGATCAGCTGGCGCTTTAACTGCTCCGGCTCGTCCGGCAAGATCAAAAGCTCCACCACCTCATAACCTGCCTGCTCCAGCATCTCCTTTGCAGCCGGCCCGCTTTCATCCTTCCGCTCTCCCTTTGCGCCCTTATCGCTTACAGTGATAACAGCAGCTGTAAAGGGGCGTCCCGGGCGGGGCGGCTCCACCGTCATCTCGTCGCCTGGACGGATGATTCCTTCCTTGATTACCTTTGCGAAAACGCCCTCCCTTGGCATAATGCACTCGCCCATGCGCTTAAAGATCGCGCAGTGGCTGTGGCATTCCTTTCCGATCTGGGTCATTTCAAGCTCCACAGAACCGCATTTTAAGCGGGTACCTACCGGCATTGCCCGGAAATCAAGTCCTTCTACTACCAGGTTTTCCCCGAATGCACCGTCATCCACATTGGCCCCCCGATCGTTAAAGGCCTTTACCTTATCATAGGATAAAAGACTGACCTGACGGTGCCAGTTTCCGCCGTGTGCATCCCCCTCAATTCCAAAATCTACAAGAAAATGGCCCTCAGGAATGGAGCGTTTCTCGATTCCCCTTCTGTCACTGATACAGATGGCCTTTACAATCCCTTTCGGCATCTCTGTCATTTCTGTTTTCTCTCCCATTTTTATTAACCTCCGATCGAGCTCATACCATGGCTCTCTGTAATCTGTTCCGGCTTTTCAAAGCAGTGGGCTGCCGGTTTCGCCTCAATGGCCGCCTTCATGACCGCCCGCAGGCGTTTCTGGAGTCCTTCCTCGCAGGGATTATCCCTGTAAGGCCAGATATAATGGCCCGTCTCCCCCTGAAACTGGGCTCCGTCCCTTAAAACCCTGCGCAGATCCACACCCTCCTCATAGCAGAGACATGGCTTTAAATACCCTTCTGAGGTCAGGCGGATGCGGTTGCAGCTGTCACAGAATTTACCATGGATGGCACTGATGAAACCGATGCTTCCTGAAAATCCCGGTATTTTGTAGTATACGGCAGGGCCGAAGCCATGCTGTCTCTTATCCTCCTCCATATCAGGGAACACCTTTTTCATTGCTTCAAGAAGCTCTTTATGGTTGATCGTTTTAAACTGCTTTCCGTAACCAATTGGCATCATCTCGATAAAGCGCACATCCACCGGAAACTCCTTTGCAAGCCCTGTAAGCTTCCTCCAGTCCTGCTCCTCCTGATCGCCCCCAAGCTCCAGTGAAACAGCGTTGATCTTTACCGGGATTGGCAGGGCAGAGACTTCTTTTATCGCTTCCATCACCTCATGCAGGCCGTCAAAGCCTGTGAGCGCCAGGTAGCGCTGCCGGTTTAATGTGTCAAGGCTTATGTTGATGCCGTCAATGCCTGCCTCCAGCAGATCCGGCAGGTACTTTCTTAATAAAAGGCCGTTTGTTGTGATCGTCACCTTCTCAATGCCTTTTACTTCCTTCACCCGCTTTATAAGGCTGCAGCAGTCTTTTCGCACCAGAGGCTCCCCTCCGGTTATTTTAATATGACGGATTCCAAGCCCTGCCGCGCAGGCCGCCGCTGCCTCAATCTCCTCAAGGGACAATATCTCCCATCTGGGATGACTCTCAATTCCCTCCGGCATACAATATCTGCACCGCAGGTTGCACCGATCCGTAATTGAGATCCTCATATAGTCAATTTCTCTTCCCCGTAAATCCTTCATTCCTCTCTAACCGCCTTTATGCGCGGATTTACAAAATCTCCGCTCTTTCCTCCGGACTTCTTCTCCAGATAAATGTTTCCGATCTCCATGGCCTTATCTACTGCCTTGCACATGTCATAAACAGTTAAAAGAGCAACGGAAACCCCTGTAAGCGCCTCCATCTCCACCCCTGTCTTTCCGGTAGTCCGCACTGTGCAGGAGGCCTTGATCTCATTTGTTTCCTCTTTTATCTCAAAATCAACAGACAGCTTTGTCAGGTTTAAAATATGGCACAGCGGGATTAAGTCTGACGTCCGCTTTGCTCCCATGATTCCTGCGATCCGGGCACAGCCCAGCACATCCCCCTTTGCCATGGAGCCTTCCTTTACAAGCTTTAAGCACTCCGGGCTCATAAAAATGCTGCCTTTTGCCACTGCCTCCCGCTTTGTGTCTGCCTTTTCTCCAACATCCACCATGCGGGCATTTCCCTGTTCGTCAAAATGTGTAAATTCCATGTCTATACTCCCTTTCCAAATCCGCAGTTGGGGAAGGTGCATACAGGGCAGTTTAAACACAGGCCGCCCTGGCCCAACGCTGCCAGATCCCCGGGCGTCACCTCATCATCTGCCATAACCCTTGGAAGCACCAGATCAAATATGGTGCGCTTTGCGTACATGACGCAGCCCGGAAGTCCCATGATCACAGCCCGGCTTCCGTCTTCTCTTTCATAATAGGCCAGCAGGAACATGGCCCCCGGAAGCACTGGAGCACCGTAGGAGACGATTTTCGCCCCTGTATTCTTGATCGCAAGAGGAGTCTTGTCATCCGGGTCAACACTCATGCCGCCGGTGCAGATAACAAGATCTGCCCCCTTCCCGATCATGGACAGGATGCTGGCTGTCACCTTTGTATCATCATCATTCCAGGTCACATGCTCCAGGATCTCCGTATCAAACTCTGACAGCTTCTCCTCGATCACCGGGGTGAAGGTATCCTTGATCCTTCCATAATATACCTCATTCCCTGTTGTGATGATTCCTGATTTTTTATGTAAAAATGGCTTTAATTCAAGGATTGGCTTCCCTCCGGTTGCCTCCATGGCAGCCCTTTTTGCCCCCTCCATTTTTTCCTCTTCAATTACCAGCGGGATAATACGGGTACCTGCCAGCTTGTCCCCCTTCTTTACGGCGAAGTTTCCATGGCGGGTGGCAATCATCATCTGACCGAAGCCATTCACTGCCTTAAGCCCTGCATTGTCCACCTTCAGCAGGCCGTCGCAGGAAGCAGTCAGCTCAATCTTGCCCTCCTTTGCCTGGGAACGCTCCATATGCCCGCCAAGACACATGGCACAGAGAATCTCAGCTGCCTCATTCTCATGAAGCATCCCCTCCTCCTTCTCCCACACATAAAGCTGATCCTTCCCCACACTTAAGAGCACAGGGATATCCTCCTTTGTCACCACATGGCCCTTGCGAAACACTGCATCCTTTGTAACCCCCTTTATGATCTGGGTAATATCATGGCAGAGCACGGTTCCCTCTGCCTCCACTGTAGGAATTAACTTCATATTCTGTAACCTCCCAATACGTTATTTATTTTTGGAAATAACGGTAATTACATCATATCACTCATTACTATTTTTGTAAACCAAAAAGGCAGAGGGAATGTGGTATCCCTCTGCCTTTTTTGAAGCATAAAAATCATTTTTATAATTTTAATTTCTTTATTTTCTCCTCCAAAGCGGGCGGTACTTTATTTCATCATCCTTATGATATAACCCAATACCTAGGAAATTGTTGATTAATGCAATAATCGGACACAACATCGGGAGAAAAGTAAATGGGATAAATTCCTGAACCGTAATACCTCCAAGAACGACTCCGTAACCCATGACCCATGCACTCCATGGAATAATTGCCGCCACCATTGTTCCCACATCTTCCAGAGTACGAGACAATACTGCGCGGTGGATATCCATGTCATCACATACATTTTTAAAAGCAACTGCTGTAATGGCAATCGCCGGATACTGACCTCCGATCAAGCAGATAATCAGGCTGGATACCCATGCCCCAAAGAGGATACTTCCAGGAGTGTTTAACTTCTTAGATAATTTATTTACAAGAACATTTAATACCTTGGATTCAGAAAACAGACCACTAAGCATACCAAGCACCAGCAAAATACCAACTAGAGAAAGCATGCTGGAAAAACCTCCGCGATTTACCAAAGAGTCGACTGCCTCCACTCCACTTTCAATTGAAAAGCCATTCATAATAAAGCCAAGATTCTCAATAAAGCCTCTCCCCTGTAAGAACATGGACCAGATAATACCACTTCCAATTCCAACACCAAATGCAATAAATGCAGGGACCTGCTTTACTGATAAAAACAAAACAAGGACAACCGGGATAATATGGATCAGGCTGATATTGAAGTTGGAGGAAAGTCCATTGGAAAGCGTTTCAACTGCAGCTACGTCAATTTTTCCAGAAGCATTTAAGCCCAATATGGTGTAAATGACAAGGCAGATAACTGTACCCGGAACCGTTGTATACCACATAGATCTAATATGTGTAAAAAGCGGTACTTCACAGGATGATGACGCCAGCAGCGTTGTGTCTGACAGTGGGCTCATCTTGTCTCCAAAAAAAGCTCCTGAAATAACAGCTCCTGCTGCCATGGCCACTGGAATTCCAAGCCCCTCTGCCATACCACAAAGCACCACGCCGATTGTACTAATCGATCCCCAGCTGGTGCCGGCACATACTGCCATAAAAGCCGGTAAAATAAAACAAATTGGTAAAAACAATTTGGGAGTAATAATTTTCATTCCATAATATAATAAGGTTGGAATTGTACCCGATGACATCCAAACTGCAACCATACATCCTACTAAAAGCATAATCATTGCTGCCGTTGCAATTTGACGTACCCCCTCTGACATGGCATTATCCACCTCTGACCAGCCAAAGCCCATATAGAAGCAAAAGCCAATCATAACAAATAATGCTGCCAGAGCTGCAATCGTAACATCTGCTCCCATTGCTATCAGCAGAATTAAAACAAGAATAGGTGCAAAAAATCCTGTCAATGCTCTGCCAATTGTCATATCCTTCTGTTTTCGCAAATCCTTTTCACTCATTTTTTCTCCTCCTTATGCTTTTGTATATCTCCTATCTCCCATTAAAAGCTATCTGAAGCCTTCTCAGTGCTTCTTTTAATGTTTGATTAGTTACAGCAAAGTTAACCCTTACAAACCCTTTACCCTCCGAGCCAAAATTTTGTTCTCCGTCATCCAAATGAACATGCGCCTTTTCCATAAAAAATCGTTCTAAATGCTGGATTCCAATACCTGCTTTTCTGCAATCCAGCCACAAAAGGAAACCTCCTTCTGGTATATATGGAATCACCGGCAAATCATTCTGTTTAATAAATTCTAGAACTTCCTCTAAATTTACTTTCAAATATTCTGTCAGTTCCTTTATCCACTCATCTGCCTCTCCCTTCATAATGGAAGTGACAGCCGCAATCGAAAAACTGTTTACAGCATAGCCAAAGGAATATGCCTGTATCTGACGCATCCAGGATTTCCGCATTTCAGGTTCTGCAACTGTAATAATCGCATGAGGCAGGCTCATTATATTAAAGCCCTTGCTTAAGCTTACGATCTGAATCCCTATTTCCCGTGCTTTCCTGTTTACTGCAAGAAGCGGAATATGCTTTCTATTTCCGTAAAGGATCAAACAATGTACCTCGTCTGATATAATACGGACATGGTTGTCATAGCAAATATCAACCAGACGCCCCAGCTCCTCCTTTGTGTAGACGCGACCTGTTGGATTATGAGGATTTACCAGAAGATAAATTGATGGATGATATTGCCGGATTTTTTCTTCAAAGTCTTCAAAATCAATCTCATAATGCCCATTTACTATCTTCATAGGATTACAAATCAGCTTCTGATCAGCCCCTTCTATCGCCCACTTAAGAGGGCCGAATACAGGTGTCTGCGCAATAACGCAGTCCCCCGGTTTTGCAAAAATCCCCAGAGCCATCCTCACTGCACCGATTGTACTCGGAACATTGCTGAGCCATTCTTTTTTGACTTCAAGATCATAATTTCGCTGATACCAACCCATAACAGCAGAATAATATTCCTCCGTATGCTGCCTGTAGTTATAACAATTTTCCTCTGCAATCGGTATCAATGCTTCCTTGATACAGGGAGCGCAGGTAAAATCTAAATCTGCAGTTCCCATTCCTATAACATCTGAAGGCATATCCGGCATATTCCAGCGATAAGACGCATTTTTCCTATGATCCAGAGTTACATCAAAATTGTATTTCATTCTCTTATCTGCTCCTTCCTTTCATCCGGACTTTTATTTATCCGGCCCTTGTAAATATGATTTTTCTGTATGACATATAATTTCTGCAGTCTGCCTACTCATCCATATTTTTTACAAAAATGTAAAAACCGCTCTGCTGCCTCCTGAATATTTTCTCTAGATGTAGCCAAGTTAAAGCGGATAAAACCAGCCCCGCCTTTTCCCAGATTGTAACCATTTTCAACTACCATATGAACCTCCTGCTCAATCAGATAGCCTATTTGCTGAGGACAGATTCTCAACGCCCGCATATCAATCCAGGCAAAGTACGCTGCTTCTGCTTCCATCACCTTGCACTGTGGCATATTCTTTTTAAAATATCCTGAAAGGAAACGATGATTTTCATCTATTATTTTCATCAGCCTTGAAAGCCATAAATCACATTCATTCAGCGCAGCTATTGTCGCTCGTATTCCCATTATATTTTGCCCGTACTGCATATTCATAGCTGTCATCAGCTCACAGTATTTTTTGTAAAGCTCAGGATTTTCCGCAATAATAAATGCATGGCGAAGTCCCGTCGTATTGTAAGATTTACTGGTGGAATATAAGGTTACTGTATAATAAGAAACCTCTTTTGATAAAGAAGCTACTGGTGTATATTTTTTGCCTGGAAATATTAAACCGCAATAAACATCATCTGATAAAATATATATCTTATATTTTATGCAAAGCTCTGCAATTCGCTGCAGCTCCTCTTTAGTCCAGACACGTCCCACTGGGTTATGTGGATTACAAAGCCACAGAACTTTTGTTCCGCAGGCAAGACAGGCTTCCAAAGAGTTAAAATCTATTTCATATGTACTTCCCTTTAAAATCAAAGGACATTCAATCGGCTTCCTGCCATTTAGATTTAAAATTTCTCTAAAGCAAAAATGCACCGGTGACAAAAAAGCTACCATATCCCCCTGCCTTGTCAGAAGCTGCAGCACGCTCCAGGCAGCCATATAAATCCCCGAATTCTGGGCTACACAACATCTCGTATCAATGTCCCAGCCGCTAATCCTCAACAGCCAATCATGGATTGCATTGTAGTATTCATCCGGGATCATAGGATAGCCAAGATGTCCGCTGTCAATCACATTTCTCAGAGCAGACAAAACAGGTTCTGGAGCACGAAAATCCATATCAGCCGTTCCAAAACATAATAAATCACTGCAGGAAGTACGCTCCACTTCATATTCCCACTTTAATCTTGATAAATCGTGTCCTGATATAAGCGTTGGTTTTAAACTGTCCATACTACTATTTCCCCCTTTCCACTGTATCTGATTTTCGTTCCTCTTATTTGTTTTTATTATATATACTAAAATATATTAATGTCAATATGAAATAATTTATTCAAAAATCCCTGTATAATTCATTGAAAACCTGCTTTTATCATGGTAAACTTTCTATATTACACTAAAAAATATTTTATTT
>OLRK01001474.1_pt1 | contig 19324 bp, 17 predicted proteins | sample 1672911 | NCBI WGS metagenome assembly OLRK01 (sample SAMEA3136736, study PRJEB25190) | human gut metagenome | biome: human gut; feature: human-associated habitat; material: faeces | place: Austria | collected 2013 | reverse complement strand
GTGCCAGCGGCGTGCATGTGGCCCGTCACCTCTGCGGCAAAGAATAAAAACAAAAGCATTTCCGGATCGATGAAACGGAAATGCTTTTCCTTTTATGCGATGCTTCTGTTCTTTTGATAATACACACAGGCACGGATAAAATAGCCGAAATAAACAATCTTGACAATGGCTGCCGCCAAGGCAATGAAGGCAGCCAGGATCAGTCCTCTATACATTGCGGCAATGATGATGAAAACGATACTGACAACGATCATGATACTGAAGGCTTTCCACAGTTTCAGCAAAAGATCGCCTTTAAGATCAGCTCCCGTATTGATCTGCAACTCCTGAACACCTTTTGTCAGCCGATAAGTGATCATTAAATCAAGAACCATTACAGCAACCGCATAGATAAGAGCGATTACAATAATTATGATCTGTTGCCTTCCATCCAGCATAGAGAGAGAAGACGCATCCGTAATCGAACCAAGATCGATGGACAGAGTAGCAGTCACCGAAATCACTGATAAAACGACAACAAGCAGCTGTAACCCCAACATTACCGCCGCATAAGGAATTGTTTTTTTGAAAGATTGTCCCTCCTGCTTCATCTGAATACAGCCAAGCAAAATCAAAAGATAAGCAACAGGGCCTGTGATCAGCTGTGCATTTTCTATGTTCAGCATGGACAACCCGATCCCAATCGTGATCAAAATCATAATTTTTCCTCCTTTTCCCGATATGAACAAGGCAGAAAATCATTGAAAATATTATAAATTCAAATTCTTTCGGCAAGCCTGCATGATGATCACTGCCTTATCTTTAATCTCAGTATAACACTGTGTACCTCTCTTTAAAAGCTGCTCTTTAAGTTTTTTTTGTATCGTTCAGATTCCATAATACAATCTATATGAAAGAACAGAAAGAATGAAGTCCTGACGTTTGACACTGTTTTTGTATTTTTGTTAAAATTTCAGTAATATCTGAATGAAATGATGAAGAAGGTGATCCTATGCAGATGTTTGAACAACTGCCTTTCGGCAGCATTGTATTAATAGACGATTCGCTTCGTCTGCTTTTTCAACAGTCTTTGTTAAAGAAAAAAAAGGGATTATTCGGTGTTTCTTTCCTTTCTTTGTCTGCCTGGATGAAACAGCTTCATCCATCAGAGGGAATCAGCAAAGAACAGACGCTGTTTTCATATCGCCGGCTTTTGCGGGAACACAGTGCTTCTTTTCCGATCTTTTCGCTCCAGTTCAATGATCATTCCTTTCTGCAGCAGTGTACGGACTTTCTGGGGGAATGCAAGACCAGCAATGCCGATCTAAAATTGCTTCCGGAACGAAATGAAAATGAAAAAGAGCTCAAACGGATCCTGCAGCTGCTTGAACCGCTACCTCATCCGGCAGATGAACAGATCAAGGCTATGGAGACGCTTTGCTTGCTCGAAGACTGTTCTCATATTTTCATTTACCCTTCTTTTTTCACGCTGACACAGCAGAAGGCAGTGGATCTGCTCATTGAACGAGGGGCCTGTTACCTTGATCGTGAACAAGCGTGCACGCAGATGGAATTTTATCATGCAGTCAATATGCGGCAGGAAATCGAAGGCATCGCACAGCAGATCATCGAGCGAAAAGCAGATAGTGAAGATATTTCGATCTGCGTGCTCGATCCATTTTATGAGCAGCTGTGTGAACAGATCTTTAATCGTTACAACATTCCGTATACGATTCTCTCTGCTTCTGCCACGGATACTTTGCTGATGCAGATGCAGACCTGCCTGCAGTATTTCTTTGATCCCTGCTTTGACCATCAGCAGGCTCTGCTTTCCTGCGGCATCTTTACCAGTGAATGTGATGCACTGGCCCGTTATCTAAAACATTTTTCCCTCGATCTGCGTGACAGGATCATCCCGAGAACCGCTGATTTGACAGCAGGGCCTCTGTTTGACGATTACTCCATTTCGCGGCTGCAGCAGCTGGAACAGCAGGCCATCGAACAACAGGAGGCAATTTCGCCGATCCTTGAAAAAGCTATCGAACTTACGCCTCAGGAAATCCTCGCGTATGTCTGTGAACTGTTTGCCAGCCGTTACCCTTCTCCTTCTTTTGAACAGATCAGGATCATGAATAAGATCCAGGATCTGTTTGCGAAAGTATATGAATGGATCCTGAGCAAGGATGATCTCGGCTTCCTATGCCAGCTATTAAAAAATCTGCAGTTTTCTCAGGGAGCGAATGAACTTTGCGGCGTAGTGATCCACAATAGGAAACAGCTGCACTTTGAACGAAAGATCCGTTACATCTGCGGAGCGACAATGAAAGCATGGCCGGGATTTCAGGCAGAGAGCGGCATTTTTGACGAACATTACCGCGAAGCTTTGCCATTGGCAACGATGGAAGCACGCTATCAGCATCATACAGCACAATGTGAACGTTATTTCAATGCCCAGACACAGCTGATCGTCACCTATCCTGCCGGAAGCTATGAAGGAAAAGCAAATGAAGCCAGCCTGGAGATCGAACAGCTGATGCACAACAGACAGGTAAAGGAACAGGCTCTACTGCTAAAAGCCACTCATTCCTATGTTATGCGAAATCACGTGTTAAATGCGTCATTGGCACGCAGACTGTATCTCAAAAACAATGAACTGAAAGGCTCTGTTTCCTCTCTGGAACGATACCGACAGTGTCCTTTTTCCTATTTTCTTCGTTACGGTCTGCACCTGAAAAAGCAGAAAAACGATATCGACAATGCCAAGATCGGTTCGCTTGCTCATCAGCTGCTGCAAGAGCTTTGTGAAACTTACGGAAAAGCTTATGTGGAAACATCGGCACAGGATCTCGAAAAGCGGATCAGCAGTGAGCTGACAGCACTTCATCTGCTGTATCCGGACCGGAAAAAGGAACTGGAACAGTTACAGAAACGGCTGATTGCCCAAATGGAAGCATTGCTGCAGATGCTGTCTTCTCTGGAAGAACATAATCATCTCACACCGCGTTTTCAGGAACAGCCGTTTCAGTATTCCCTTGCTCTGCCTGCCGGAAAACTGTGTATGAACGGGGTCATTGACCGCGTTGATGCAAGCAATCATATGGCTGTTGTCCTCGATTACAAAAGCAGCAAAAAAACATTGAGCAATGCCAAGGTCAGCAGCGGCCTGCAAATGCAGCTGCTGACTTACGCCATCGTGCTCCTGGAAGATGAACAGGGCGTCTTCAAAGACATCAAAGAAGTGCTCGGCGCCTTTTATATTTCCATGAAGCAGGAAACAACGACACAGCCGGCCATGAAAATAAACCGCGTAAAAAAAGAATGCACAGTGACAGACACCGACATGATGCTGGATGAATTAAAGAAAAAGCAGCGGCTGAGCGGCTGGATCTTTTCAACAGACATCGATCTGTTTGATGACAATGCCGAGCATGTCGCAAACCTGAAATACACGAAAGACGGGGTGGTTCCCCGTGACAAAAACAGTCTTCGTTCCCTGGAACTGTTACAAAAAGGCATGAAGAATATCCTGGTCTACCTTGCCATGCGCATTTTAGACGGAAAGATCGAATGTGAGCCTTGTGAAGGGGCATGCGATTTCTGTGAATTCCACAGTATCTGCCGTTATCACGGCCAGCCGCTGCTCAAAGAAGCGATCATCGATGACCAGGGCGAATACTGTATCAGTCAGCCGACCGCCAGAAAGGAGAAAGACAATGCCGAAATGGAATGAACAGCAGCGTCGTGCTGTTGAAACAAGAGAACGTAATATCCTTGTTTCCGCTTCTGCCGGAAGCGGAAAAACAACTGTCCTCGTCGGGCGGTTAATGGATCTGGTCATCAAAGACAAGATCAGTGTTGACCAGATCCTGGCCATGACTTTCACCGAGGCGGCGGCCAACGAAATGAAAAAAAGACTGTCTGCATCACTGCAGCAGGAAATCGCTCAGACACAGGACGAAAAGATCCTTTCTCATTTAAGGTGCCAGCTGACACTGCTTCAGGATGCACAAATTTCAACCATTCACTCCTTTTGTCTTTCCATCCTGCAGCGATATTACTATGTCATCGGCTGCAGTGCCCGGCAGATCCAGAATATTGCCGATAACGCCCAGATGGAAGGAATGCGCCAAAACGCTATGGAACAGACACTGAATCTGCATCAGGGAGATGCGCTCAGTGCACTGGCCAAATTATTTTCAATGCGCATTGAAGAAAAAAAGGATCTTTGCGGCGCCATCGAAACCCTGGCTGCGATGGCCGGCAGTTCTCCCGATCCGCAGCAATGGCTGGATCAATGCATCCTTCCATACCGCTGTACATCATTGGATGACCTTCCAGCGGATATCCGCCGCGGCTTTTTTTCCTACCTCAAACTGAAACAGACACAGATCTCTCAAGCGCTTGCTCAGATCAAGGATCTGTTCTTCTATGATTATCCTGAAAAAACGGCGCATATCGAAAAAATCAATCTGAAAGACCGATTGTATCAGCAGGCAGAGGAAGCACTCAATGCCATGGATTATGAAGGCTATCGACGTGCCTTTATCACGAGCAGTGCTCAGCCGATGCCGCGTACGCCCAATAAGGATGATCTGCGCTATGCCCGTTTTAAAGACATGCTTGTAGAAAGCGAGGACGCGCTTGCCTCGATTTTATTTGATTCAGAGACCCTGCTGCATGATCTTCACGATTCTGCGGGAGTTGTTGAAACACTGGTTGCATGCACGCGCACCTATCTCGAGGTCTATCAGAAGCTGAAACAGCAGGCACAGGTCATTGATTTCGATGACATGGAACATTTTGCCCTGCAGATCCTCACTGCCAACGACCACGCTATCGCAAAGGAATATCAAAAACGTTTCTCCGTGATCATGGTCGATGAATTTCAGGACAGCAATGACATTCAGGATACGATCGTACAGCTGATTGCGCGAAGCAACAATGTATTCAGGGTCGGCGATGTCAAACAGTCTATTTACGGTTTCCGCCATGCCCGTCCGCAGATCATGCAGTCATATATCGATCACCCTAAAGAAACAGACGAAGTGATCTATCTCTCCAATAACTATCGTTCCAGTGAAACGCTGGTCGAATTCAATAATGTCTTTTACCAGAAGCTGATGAATCTTCCTTCGTTTTCAAGTTCTTACCGTACACAGGACTGTGTCAGCATCGGCGGTCCCTGGCAGCAGGCTGTCAAGGAACCGATCCATTTTCAGGCCCTGCTCCTGAATGAACTGAAAGAGCAGGAAGCCTTTGCCAACATGAATCAACGGCAGATCAAAGCGCTCTGGATTGCCTCGCAAATCAAAAAAATGCATGAAGAAAGAAAACTCGCATGGAAAGACTTCGTCGTGCTTGTCCGCAGCAATCATAACAAAGACGATCTGCGTACAGCCTTCGATCAGCTTCATCTACCTTATTTTATCGAAATCAAGCACGGTTTTTATCAGTCCAGTGCAATCGAGCTGATCCTTTCCGCCCTTGCTTTTCTTCGTGATCCGCATGATGATATTGCCTTTGCCTCCATCGCTCTTTCGCCTTTGCTTGATTTCAACGAAAACCAGCTGGCACAGGCCCGTTTAAAGCGTAAAGACAAGGAATCATTTTATCAGTATTTCAGTTCAGATCCCGATGCATCTTTCCAGGCGTTGGACGCTGTTTTGAAAAAACGAAACCTTCCGATCCACTCCCTGCTCAATGAACTGTACGATCTCAATGACTACTACAGCACCTCCACTTCCCTGCAGGAAAAAACAAATCTGGATCTGCTTTATCAGCGGGCTGTTGCTTTCGAACAGGAACAAAGCAGTGACTTGTATGCCTTCATCGATTTTATCGATTCCATCAAGGATGCCCAGAGCGGTGAAGCTAATCCGATTTCATCCGATGACGATGTCATCCGTGTCATGAGCATCCATCAGTCAAAGGGACTGCAGTTTCCTATTGTTTTTCTGTGGTCCAATCATGCACAGGCCGCACTGGATTTCCGTTCGCCGTTTCTGTTCGACCCTGACCTCGGCATCGGCATTCGCTCCATGGACAGCAACTGCATCCTTCGTCCAAGTATTGTACGCATCGCCATGCAGCATAAAAAGGACCGTGAGCAGCTGGAAGAAGAAATGCGCATCCTTTATGTTGCCACGACCCGTGCCCAGAATGAGATGTACATCGTAGACTGTATCCGCTCCCTGGAACTTTATCAGCAGGAGCTGACCACCGCCTCTGTCTTTTCAAGATGCGGCTATACCGGATGGTTCCTGCAGGCTTTTTCGCAAGAACCTTCCGCACTGTTCCACCTGGAAACCGTCACATCTTCCTTTGATACTGCTCCTCTTGAGAAAACCAGATCCGAAAAACAGGCCATCCGGCATTACGAAAAACAAAGCAGCGTTCTTTCCGGCATCAGTGCTTCCCAGCGCAAACAGAAGCAAAGCTTTCCGCTCTTTGATCCTAAGGCTTCACAAAGTACAGGAGCAATGCGGGGAACCATGCTTCATGAAATCGCAGCCGGACTGCTTCCTCCTTTCTCAGACGAACAGATCATCACATTATTTAAAGACAAAGGCATCGAGCCTGCCGCAAACGATCTGCGTCAGCTTCATGAGCTGATCATCGATCCGCAGTATATCCGCTGGTGCTCATATCCTCATGTCTATCGCGAGCTCCCTTACAGTGCCAGAATCAAAGATGAGCTGCTTTACGGCTACATTGACTTTATGGCCGTAAATGAGAAAGAAATCATCATTATCGACTATAAGAGCGACCATCTGGAAGACAGCGCTGCTTTCGTCGACAATTATGCCATACAGCTGCAGACTTACGCTGATGCTGTACGCACCATGTATCCGGACCATATGATCCAGACATGGATTTACTCCTTTTATCTCTCAGAATTTATTGCAGTCGATCTAAAATAAAAAACGCAATGATCTTGTCCGCGGCAAAACGCGAAACTGAGATCATTGCGTTCTTTTTATACCTGATGTGAATAGCTGAGATTAAACTGATGAAATGCATTTGCGATCGTATACATCACGCTGTTCAGCAGTCCGTCCTGGACACTTTCGATCAACAGCTGGATCACGTAATCGTCTTTGCCTTCATCCAAAATCAATATCAAAGCTACAAGCAGACAGTTCTGATGCAGATAATATTGATCACAGGATGCCTGCTCACTGATGATTTGTTCAACATAACTGTTCTCGCTCAGCCCCTGCATGACCTCATGCGGTAATGCAGCCTGCCCGTTTTTATAAATAATTTCCTCATTCTGTTGACGGATGCCAAAGCGCCGGCAGAAATCCTCGATGCGTTCCTTCATCGGCAGACGCCAGTCTTCAAATGCATCCAGTCGTCCGCTTCCATTCAGATCTTTAAAGCCGAAACCGTCTTCCTCCATGATCTGTACACCGGCATTGGGCTGATAACCGATATTTTTTCCTCCCTCATTAACGATCGTACAATGATCCTTATTATGTTTGAGAATCCATTTCGATTTCATTTTCATCATCCTTTCGACAACTCCACTATAACAAAGCGCTTTACACAAGTTGTCATCAGAGTATGTGAAATTTTGTTATGCATCGTCCCGCTGCATCTCTTTGACGATCGCTGCGAGATATTTTACGCATTGTTCGATTTCCATCCGGCTTGTATTGACCGTCATGGAATAATTAGAGAGGGCGCCCCATTTGCGATCTGTATAAAATTCATAGAAATTAGCACGCTTGCGGTCAAAACGACGAATTGTTTCTTCCGCATCTTTAGGATCAAGATGATACAGCTCGATTCCTCTTTGCAGACGCTCCTTTTTATCCGCATAAATGAATAATGACAGTACATTTTCCTCGTCTTTCAAAACATAATCACCGCAGCGGCCGACGATGACAGCACTCTCTTTTGCGGCAATTTCCCGAATCAGCTTTGCCGCACTTTCAAATACCTTATTATTTACAGATAAAGATGCGACTTTGGACAGCGGTCCGTGACTTCCCACTTCATATAAGCCATTCTCTCCACGATTGTCATCCTGAAAAAAAGCGCTTGAAACTCCCAGTTTTTTCGTAATGTTTCCAAGAAAGACTTTATCATAGCAGACAATGCCCAATTCTTCTGCCAGCTTTTCTCCGATGATCTTTCCACCGCTGCCATACTGACGTGAAATCGTAATGATCACTTTTTTCGCCATATACATCACCCTTTGGTTTTATTATAACGCAAGCGTGTTTATCCTACAAATCATATTCTGAGATCTCAAAATTATGCTATATTAAATACAGGAAACAATGACTGCATGAAGGAGGAACTTATGTTAAACGTCGCAACTATCGGAACAAACTTTATCGTTGACTGGTTTTTAAAATCAGTACAGGACAATCAGGGAATCAGATGCTGTGCCATGTATACCCGCAAAAAAGAGCATGCCGAAAAGCTTGCCGAAAAATATCATATCGAAATGATTTATACAGATCTTGATGAAATGCTGAGCAATCCTGAAATTGATATCATTTACATCGCTTCGCCGAATTCACTGCATTATACATATGCAGAAAAAGCACTGACTGCCGGTAAGCATGTCTTCTGCGAGAAACCGCTTGTCTCTGATAATGAACAATGTGCCAAGCTGTATGAACTGGCAGAGAAAAAACAACGCTTTTTGTTTGAAGCCATCGTTACGCTCCATGCCCCTAATTATCATCTGATTAGAGAATATCTTTTGAAACTGGGTGACATCAAGCTGATTCAGAGCAACTTTTCACAATATTCCAGCCGTTATGACGCTTATCTGCGCGGCGAGAATCCAAACGTATTCAGTCCTGAATTTTCCGGCGGTGCCTTGGCCGATATCGGCATTTACTGCCTTCACTTTATTGTCGGTCTCTTCGGGCTGCCGAAACAATGTGCCTACTATCCAAACCTGGGTCCCAACGGCATTGATACCAGCGGCAGCGGCATCCTTTGTTACGGGGATTATACTGCCTCTTTCTCTTGTGCAAAAGACAGTGAAAGCACATGCATCACGCAGATTCAGGGAACCAAAGGTGCGATCACACTGTATTCACAGCCAAGCAAATGTTCCCGTTTTACTTTCCATGACCGCTGCAGCAAGGAGACCAGTGAACCTTCCATCGAACAGGAAGATAATGTACTCTACTATGAGGTCAAAGAATTTGTTCGGATCATCAATGAAAATGATCTGAGCGCCTACCGTGCACTTTCACAGGAATCAAAAGATGTCATGCAGGTATATGAAACACTTCGCAAAGGTGCACACATTTATTTCAGCGATGATGAAAAATAAATAAAAAAAGGAGAACAGTGTACTGAACCACCCGATCTGGTTATCCAAACTGGCGGTTTCACTTCACAACAGTTCTCCTTTTTTATGAACGCATATCAGATTAATATTACTTTATTTTTCCCTGTTTCTTCCCACACTTGCCGCAGCAGGAAGACGTCCCCTTAAAATGGCGGACAGATCCACACACTGCGCCCGACAGCAATGCCGCAACAATCATGATTATGATGAAATCGATCATACACTCACCTCTTTCTCTTCCATGTTCCTGTATGATTTCGAAAAAACTGAAACCCCAAGTACAGCAGAGCGCCGCAAAGATACAGTACCATGATGATCAAAAAGAAGTACAGCATCGAACCATCCGCATGTCCCATCAATTTTTACGCCCTCTTCCTTCTGTCGACAGCTGCCCCGCAGCCTTTCTCACAAGCACTGCAGCAGGAACAGCCGAAACAACGATGAAGACGGGATGCAAAACGATATTCACGGTAACGCTGCATAATGATCCATGCACTGTATATGAAAATCAGGGTCAAGACCAGCACATCTGTCATTTCTTATTCCTCCTCTTTGTTCATGCCTGTTCAACGCTGCGCCGTGCATAGGTCTTCTTATTTTTATACGGATCAGGACGGACAAGCAGATAGATCAGCAATGCCAATGCAACGATGGCCACCGCGCTCCAGAAGCCGAAGGGACCTCCGCTCAGCAAAGAGCCGATCTGATAAACGATCAGGCAGATCGTATAGGCAAACAGATTTTGGAAGATGATCGCAAACCAAAACCATTTTCGAGACTGCATCTGCTGCGCCATCGTCGCAATTGCCGCAAGGCATGGAGAATCCAGCAGATTAAACAACAGGAAGGAGACGGCAGCTGTTACACTTGGAAACCACATCGAAACTGCCGGGGCAACTGCCACCGGATCTTCGCTCAGATCTTTGGCCACATTGGCAAGCACGCCCATCGTAGAAAGAATCGCTTCTTTTGCGGTGAAGCCGGACAATGAAGCAGCCACCGGCTGCCATTCACCAAAGCCCAAAGGGGCAAAGATCGGTGCGATGAAACCGCCGATCACAGCCAGCAGACTGTCAGCACTGTCTTCCACCATCATAAATTCGCCATTTACAAAGCCAAATCCGGACAAAAACCACATGACGACACAAGCCAGAAATAATATGGTTCCCGCCTTGATGATGAACCCTTTCAGGCGTTCCCAAACATGCATCAGCACTGTTTTCAATGAAGGAACATGATATTGCGGAAGTTCCATGACGAAGGGAGCCGGCTTACCTGAGAAAGGTTTTGTTTTCTTTAAAATGATAGCCGAAACAAGCACGGCGGCAATTCCCGTAAAATACATCAACGGCGCGATCCATCCTCCTGCCGTATAGCTGCCTGTCGTGATGTGGCTTGTGATCACGCCGCCCATCAGCGCAATGACCGGCAGCTTAGCACCGCAGGGAACAAAAGTAGCAGTCATGATCGTCAAGCGACGGTCATTATCTTGCTCGATCGTCCGTGAGGCCATGATTCCCGGAATTCCGCATCCGGATGAAATCAGCAGTGGAATAAAACTCTTTCCGGACAGGCCGAAATGACGGAAAATGCGATCCATGACAAAGGCAATGCGTACCATATAGCCGCAGTCTTCCAACAGTGAAAGAAACAAAAACAAGATTGCCATCTGCGGAACAAAGCCAAGCACAGCCCCCACACCGCCGATGATACCGTCACTTACCAGTGAGATCACCAGATCACCGGCACCAAGCCCGCTTAAAAAACCATGGATCGTTTCCTGGATCATGACGACAAACTCATCATTTGTCCAATCCGTTACAAATGTACCGATCGTCGTCACTGAAATATAATATACAATGACCATCACTGCCATAAAAATAGGGATGCCCAGGACACGGTTTGTCACGATACGGTCGATTTTGTCAGATACGCTGAGTTTCTCACTGCCCTTTTTTACCGTTTGCTTCACCAGTTTCTGAATATAATGATAACGTTCATCTGTTACAATGCTTTCAATATCATTATCATCGCTTCTTTCAAGCTTTTCTCTTTCCTGACGCAGCTGTTCCTCATTGTCCTTTGACAGTGTTATTTTGATCTTGTCATCATCTTCCAGACATTTGATCGCATACCATCGCTTTGTTTCTTCCGCCAATGACGGAGGAAGGATCTTTTTCACATTGGCGATCGCCTGTTCCAGTTTTTCGGAAAAGATTTCCAACGGCTGTATGTTTTTTCGATGCGCTGCCCTCTGGGCAGTTTTCATCAGTTCGTCAAGGCCACTGCCTTTCAAAGCCGAAGTTTCCACGACCGGACAATCCAGCAGCTGTTCGAGCTGTACACTGTCTATGCGAATATGTCGCTTATCCAGTAAATCTGCCATGTTCAAGGCAATAACGACCGGAATTCCGGTTTCCATGAGCTGTGTCGTCAGATAAAGGTTACGCTCGATATTTGTCGCATCCACCAGATCGATGATCACATCCGGCCGCTCATGTAAAAGATAATCACGGCTGACTACTTCCTCCAGCGTATAAGGAGACAAAGAATAGATCCCCGGAAGGTCCGTGACAGTCACATCCTTGTTTTTCTTCCATTTTCCCTCTTTTTTCTCCACAGTGACACCGGGCCAGTTTCCGACATACTGGTTAGCCCCGGTCAGCTGATTGAACATCGTCGTTTTTCCGCAGTTCGGATTACCTGCCAATGCAATTCTAAGTGTCATATTATCCATCCTCCTTTTCGCAAGACTTACTTCTGTTCGACAAGTACACAGCCGGCATCTTCTTTGCGAAGCGACAGTTCGTACCCTCTTACCGTAATTTCTACCGGATCGCCTAACGGAGCAACCTTACGGATATAAAGTTCAGTTCCTTTTGTGATCCCCATATCCATGATCCTTCGTTTATAGGCTTTATCTCCTTCGATTTCCGAAACAATTACAGTACTTTTCACTTTTGCTTCTCCTAATGTCATCTTCCTGCTCCTCCTGTTTTATCCCGGCATGATCATGATATTTCGTGCCATATCTTCATTGATAGCAACTCGTGATTCCCGGATATGAACGATCACATTTCCTCTGTTGGAAGACAAGACAGTGATCTTTGTTCCTGATAAAAATCCGAGATTCTCTAAAAATCGTCTTGTATCTGTATTCCCGCCGACTCTTTGAATGATCAGCGATTCACCGATACCGGCTAATGTTAAAGGCATCATGGTTCATCCCTTTCTTTCTTGAATCAAAATTTTTGATTCCATTCGCAAAGTTAGCATACAGCAACAAAGCTCTTGCGTCAACCACATGTTGTTAGCTTTAGCTAACATATTCTTTTCCACCCGTTTCGATTCCATGACCCGATAAGCTCCTCTCTTTGATCATCTTTATGAACAAAAGAGAACACATCTTATAAAAAGCAAAAAAGCAATGTGAGAAATCAATCAGCCTCACATTGCTCAAAACATGCAATCTTATGTTTTCGAATCATTTTGAAATAATATAATTTTAAGAAAGCCGGATAAACAGCCATCACACATTGTGAACTTTTTAAATAAAGTACGTAAATTCAATATTATTAGGCTTACTTACCTTTAAAAAAACGAAAGATCATTATGATCATTAACAAAAAAACTAACCGCAAGCGACAAACAAACGAAAACAGTAAATATCAGCGGTTCTTTTAATATAAGTGATGCAATAAAACTTAAAATAAATACGATAACAAGACAAACATCACTATATAAAAACTTCTTAAAATCTGTTTTCAGATCAGGACGTTTTTTATAAGAAGCCAGGGAATCAAACTCACAATAATTTCTATGTCAATGAGAAAAAATATAATTTTGAAACTATAGAAATCAACCGAATCAAGCACAAGAACACCTCCTTATGTATACTATCGTTAAAAAATGAAATGATGATCGATGCTCCGAGAAATATATTCATGATCTTTGTTCTTGCATCTCCGGCACTGAACTAAACTTGGATAGGATCCATATACGGCCTGCTCTCCAATGTTGATAGGTAAGGACAATAATTTTATTATTTTCACCTTTTTATTCCTTATCAATAGTTTCAAAGAATTGCACTCACTTATCTCTATCTCCATTTTTCTGGATTTCATAACTCTTTTCATTAATCGTAATAATATTATTTAACAGCTAAAATTGAGTTTCATCCTCATTTCCGTTCGATAAGAGACAATACACTTCTCAACCATTTTCATGATTATTATCCACTGATTTCAATTCAATATCATTTAAGAGCGAATGAAAATCGTCTACTTTACTTTTTTCACAAGCAATATCTTCCATTCCATGGGCCGATGTGATCTTAACATTCATTTTTTGATAATTATTTAAACAAAATGTCTCATCTGCGGAACATCCAACCATAGCGCCTGAAACAACAACTGACAATAAACCCCGTTTTCCATTTATTGATCATCAATTTCTCCTTTTTCCATTGGTCTATATTGTCCTCTTACATAAACCGTTCTTCATCATGACCCATTGGTATGTACCTTATAATTTTTGAAAACTACTCCTTCATCAATTTCAGTATAATATATATTTTTTAATAATTGTACCATCAATGAACGATTAATCTTTTATTTACTCAAAATGTCACTCTTTCTATCTCAGAGGAAACAATCACTCCACGATGCATAATATTCAATTTATTCTTTAAACCGGACATCTCACGTTTTATGAAAAATCAAAAAGATAGAGGATATTGCTCATCAAAAAATATATTCCACCTTATTATTCAAAAGATTTAGGAAAACCAGAACTAAATCTAAGTTTCATGATCAACTGTTAAGCATTCCTCTTGGCAGCAAAAATAAGCGAACCTGTACAAAAATTATAACCTCAAAAATCTTCCTTTATTTTTAAAAGTAGTAATTCCGCAGAAAACTGGCAAATAATCAGGAATCGATGACAATTTCCGACACAATCCAAATCAAATTACAAATACTATACCGAAAAAAAGTCAAGTTGTATCAGATCCAAGGCAAAGAGAGCAAGAGCGAAAAAAATCGCAATGTTTAAAAGTCATTCCATACTGTTATCCCAATGATCATAACAAATCAAAATACTATCAATAACCGAATGATCGATCTCGTAGCTGACGGCTTTTTTTGGCTTGCTGATAGAGTCAAACTCATCATAAAAACATGGATGTAATATGAAATGGACATCGGCATACACGAAATAATATGGTTCATATGCTGCATAAACGCTCGTCTGCTGATGGTTATGATTGGACACCATGACCAAGTGTTTCTTGTTTAGCGTAAGCAAAATTTGCCATTTCCTCATCTAGCTCCGTTTGTTATGCAATACATCCTGATTTATCTATTCTTTTTGCAATGAGATAGCACAATATCAACATCTCAAATCCATTCATATTTTATATATTTCACATGTCAAAACAAACCAGTAATCTTGACGGCAAAACACATTAGATCACTTGTAGATTCCTTCATCTGTAAAAGTTTTCTTCAGCGCTCTTTCTGTTAAAATGATAGAAACAATCATAGGTATAAACTGAATACCAAGTATGATTATGCTAAATATTCCGATAGTATTTTCTGATGCATTATAAAAAGGAATGTGAACAAGCAATGATAATAACAGCAGAACCCATCCTATCTTCCACCAAAGTTTTCCGCTATAATGATGAGCAAAAAACCACGTATCCTGATTTATCATGGAACGGATTGTTCTGTATCCGAATATGCCGTTAATCTCTTTAGGAGGATGTTTCCACATCCAATATCCGAAAATGATCATTGTTAACGGGATTATTAAATCACAGAAAAGAATAAGCCACCAAAACCACATTCTTAACCACCTCTGATTATTCTATTGTACTTATATAATAACATGCTGCTTTCTTAGTCCAACATACGTTTTATAGTCTTCTTCAAATCTTTAATACTACAATCATTTCCTTCTGCTGTTCCGTTATGATTAATGTATTCATCATATTTTTTTAAATATAACTTTAAGCTGAGATGGCCATATAGCTTGTTTCATCAGTTATTAAAATCATCTTTAAAATCTGGAAACCTGATAGAAACCATGTGTTTTTTGCAGCAACTGATGCTTCCTGAAGGATCATCTGTTTCCGCTGAAAGAGGAATCGCGAAAATCTTAATATACATATACTTTTAAAACTCATTTAAAAAAGCTTAAAAATTTTTATGTTTTTTTACTATTCCTTTAGCTACAAGCGTGATGATACACATTTGATAACATCTATAATTTAAACCAATTTAATTGATTTTATCAATTATGACCTCAATTTCCCCAAAACAGAATAACCGTTTATTTTATAAAAAAAACGGTCAGCTTGTTCCACTGACTGTATTCAAAAAAGATTTATATTTAATAATCTTAATTTATCAATAAAATGGCACCCCCTGGGGGAATCGAACCCTCAACTAGCCCTTAGGAGTTCCTTGCGGAACGTGGTAGCTAGTGGTTCGATTATCCTTACGGTGGCGTTTAACAGCGGAAATACAGGCAAAAGTCTCTGTTCCTTTTGGAAGCTGATAAACTGACCTATACTCAAATTTACTTTAAAGTGTGAGCAAACGGTTAGCAGAACGGAGCAAATCAGCCTTAAAAATCCACACGTTATATAAATTAATTTTACATCATTTATCACAAGAAAAAAAGATACTCGTATTAAAGAGGACGTTCAGAAATGAGCGTCCTTTCTCTTTGAGAATGAAAGGAGAATTAAAAGCTATGAAAAAGATATTGAAGCGATTAGCCACAGGCTTCCTTGCCTTTGCGACTATCGTTACCGCTTTGCCGACAACGGCAGTCCACGCTTCCGAGAAGCAATACTGGACAGAAAGTGCCGAGCGTGTCGGTATCGTTGAAAAAGTAATGAATGACGGTTCTATCGGTTCGACATTCAATGAGGGACACATGACCGTTGAGGGCGAGGACGCTTTCTGCGTGGATATTAACACCAACTTCCGCAACGGCTACAAGACCAGAGCCGACGCAAGCACACGCATGAGCTACGACCAGATTTCAGATGTTGCCCTCTCAATCGAGTATGTCAATCAGTATGTGCAGAGCCACAGCGGATTGAGCAGTCAGCATATTTACCTTTTGAAACAGTGCGTCGTATGGCAGAGATTGAGCGTTCATCTTGGCTGGCAATGCGATAACGTCAGAGCTTCCTATGATGAAATCCCAAAAGCGATACAGGACGAGGTGTACGCTGGGGCGAAAGCCTTTGCCAGCGAGAACAAGGGACGCTATGAATGTGGCGGTTACATCTATTCTGGCGAGGGACAGGACATTGGACAGTTCTGGGCGAAACTTGCCGTAGGAAATGCCACCCTTAAAAAGACTTCCAGTAATGCCAGCATTACCGACGGAAACGGGCTTTACTCTATCGCTGGTGCGACTTATGGTGTCTATTCTGATAAGGACTGCACAAAACAGCTTGCCACCCTTACGACTGATAACAGCGGAAATACTGATACCGTGGAAGTAAAGGCTGGCACAGTCTACATCAAAGAGCTTTCTGCTCCTGCTGGTTATAAGGTGGACAGCACTGTGTATTCCTTAAACGTGGAAGCTGGCAAGACAGCGACACTCAATGTATCCGATACGCCAAAGGTCACAGACACCTTGATTGAATTATTCAAGATTGACATGGAAACACAGAAAGACGCTCCACAGGGCGACGCTTCCCTAGAGGGTGCGGAGTTCACATGGAAATTCTATGCGGGACACTATACCGCTGACAATCTCCCTAGCGAGCCTACAAAAACATGGGTGACAAAGACAATCGCTGAAAAGGACAGCGACGGCACTATCCATTACGTTTCCCACCTTTCTGATGAATACAAGGTATCTGGGGACAGCTTCTATACACAGGACGGAAAGAACGTGCTTCCTTTAGGAACGCTGACCGTTGAGGAAACGAAAGCTCCTGACGGCTATCTTCTTGACGGTGCATATATGCAGACAAATGGTAGCGAGGAACAGATTAAAGGAATGTACCTTACACAGATTACCGAGGACGGCGACATTGCCGTACTGTCTGGAAGCAATCAGTATCATGTATCAGACAAGGTTATCCGTGGCGGTGTGAAAATCCAGAAACGAGATTTAGAAACCAGCGATACCAAAGGTCAAGGAAGTGCGACCTTGAAAGACGCTGAATTTAAAATCATTTCCCTTAATGACAACGCCGTACTTGTCGAGGGGAAACTTTACAACAAGAATGAAGTGGTAAAGACAATCCTTACCAACATTGAGGGCGTGGCTTCTACTTCTGCCGACCTGTTACCTTACGGGAAATACCGTATTGAGGAAAGCAAAGCTCCAGAGGGCTATCTGACGGACGGTGCAGAACCGATTGAATTTGAAATCACAGAGGACGGGAAAATCGTTGACCTTACAGGGACAGACACATCAATCTACAATCAAGTGAAGCGTGGAGACCTAGAGGGTGTCAAGATTGGTGCTGGCACACACCAGCGTCTTGCGGGAGTTCCGTTTAGGATCACAAGCAAGACCACAGGTGAGAGCCACATTATCGTGACAGATGATAACGGGCAGTTCTCCACTTCTTCTGACTGGGCTTCCCATAAGCATAACACCAATGCAGGAAAGACCAGCGAGGACGGTATCTGGTTTGGAACAAGCGAGCCAGACGACAGCAAGGGTGCATTGCTTTACGATACCTATATCATTGAGGAATTACGCTGTGAGGGCAACAAAGGCTTTGAGCTTATCCCTGCCTTTGAAATCGTGATGTCCAGAAACAATGTGACCATTGACTTAGGGACACTTACTGATGAATACGAAAAAGAAATCTCTATCCATACCACAGCCACAGGCAAGGACGGCGAGAAGTCTATCGTGGCTGGCAAAGAGGTAACAATCGTTGACACGGTTACGCTTGACGGGCTGGAAAAAGGCACAAAGTATCAGTTGAAAGGCTGGCAGATGTTGAAAGAGGAAAACACCGAGCTTCTTATCGACGGACAGCGTGTGGAAAGTGATTACACATTCACAGCCGACAGCGAGGAAATGAAGATTGAAATAGAATACACGTTCAACGCTTCTTCTCTGGGCGGTCAGAACCTTGTGACCTTTGAGGAACTTTACGACCTTTCTAATGAGGACGAGCCTGTAAAGGTGGCTGAACACAAGGACATTGACGACGAGGGACAGACGGTGCTTATCACGGAGCGTATCATCTCTATCCATACCACAGCGACCAGCGAGGACGGAAAGAAAGAGATTGAAGCAGGAAAAGACGTGACAATCATTGATACCGTTACCCTTGACGGATTGGAAGTCGGCACAAAGTATCAGCTCAAAGGCTGGCAGATGATTAAGGACGAAAACGCCGAGCTTATCATCAACGGAGAGCGTGTCGAGAATGACTATACCTTTACCGCCGACAGTGAAAGCATGGAAGTTCAGATTGCCTTTACATTCGACGCTTCCGAGCTGGGCGGGAAAGAGCTTGTGACCTTTGAGGAATTATACGATTTGAGCAATCCAGACGAACCGACTAAGGTTACAGAGCATAAGGACATTGAGGACGACGGGCAGACGGTAACAATCACAGAAGTACCAGAAACGCCAGAAGAACCTACACCAGAAAAGCCGACTACACCAGATACACCGAGCAAGACAACGGACGCTCCAAAGACAGGCGATAACACAAACATTGCCTTATTCTTAGGGCTTCTTGTTCTCTCTGGTGCAGGCGTGGCAGGAACATACTTCTTCAAGCGTAGACGTTCATAATCGGACGGTCTGCTTATGATGATGAAGAAATCACGTTCCCCGCCGATACATGGAAACGGCGGAGCTTCCCTTTATTCTGGCTTGTCCGCCACCCACCTGTAAGCACACGGACGGTCAAGGGTGCTTTTAAGCATTTACCTGCCCTTGACGGTCTGGGGGCTTGCGGGTATCACACCACCAGCCAGAATAAAAGCACGGACAATCAACAGATTTTATAGAAAT
>OLRK01001470.1_pt1 | contig 19365 bp, 16 predicted proteins | sample 1672911 | NCBI WGS metagenome assembly OLRK01 (sample SAMEA3136736, study PRJEB25190) | human gut metagenome | biome: human gut; feature: human-associated habitat; material: faeces | place: Austria | collected 2013 | reverse complement strand
ACAAGTACAATGATCAGGGATATGTAGTTGGAGAAACAGCTACGGAACTGGAAGCTGGAACAAGAAAGACGCCAAGCTGGGAAGACTGGTACAACTGGGGCGATACACAGAAAGAGACAGACAAAGCAGACTGTGAGCATCAGGAAAAAGAGATCCAGACGACACGTACCTATGAATACGATGACAACTGGGAACTGACACGCTGTACAGAAAAAGCAGAGGGCGGTAAAAAGACAGTTCATAATTATACTTATGACAAGATTGGAAACCGGACCTCTTACGAGAAGATCGAAGATGGTGTCAGCAAAGCAAAATATAACTATAAGTACAATGATTCCAACCAGCTCATCAAGCGGACCAATGCAAAGATCTGGGGCGATCCGGGAACAACCTACAGCTATGATAAAGATGGCAATCTGATCCAGGAATGTGATAAGACAAACAGTGCAGATCCGGTCACTTATGAATATACAGCAGAAAATCGTCTGGCAGTAGTAAAACAGGGTGGAACAGTCCTGATGGCAGCCATGTACGATGGAGATAACAACCGGGTATTCGAACTGGATAACACTTATAAATGGGAAGATTGCTATGGCGATGAAGTCCTGATTCCGGAGAACCAGCGTACCGAAGATGGAAACAGCCCGAAAGAACAGCTTGCATCTCTGGTAAAAGGCGGTTCAAATGCCAAAGGTTACACATTGACAGAGTATATCAACGATATCAATCGTGAAAATACAGAAGTCCTTGCAGAGTATGGAGCAGACGAGAAAGTCCGTCAGGCTTATACTTATGGAGAAAGTGGAATCGGAGAACGGGTAAGCGTTGATAAATCGGAAGAAAGCAGTTATTATTTATATGACGGAAGAAACAGCGTAACCGGAATCCTGACAGAAAATGCTAACCTGACGAACAGTTATCAGTACGATTCGTATGGAAACCTTACATCAGGAACAGCAGATGGAGTCAATTATTACGGTTACAATGGAGAGTCCACAAATGTAAAAACAGGACTTCAGTATCTGCGGGCAAGATACTATAACGCAGAGAACGGAACCTTTACAACTGAAGATAGTGACCTGGGAACGACAGAAAATCCATTAACCAGAAACCGCTACGATTATACAACCAATAATCCGTTGAATTACAGTGATCCGACAGGACATTCATTGTGGAGCAGGATTAAGAGTACAGCTAAAAAAGCAGCGAAAGCAGTCAAGAGTGTCGGCAAGAAAATCGTTAATACTGCGAAAAAGGTAGTCAAAACAGTAGTAAATACAGCTAAGAAAGCAGCAAAAACTATTGTTAACGCAGTGAAGGGTGCAGCAAAAACTGCCAAAAATGCAGCTAAACATGCAAAACAGACATATCAATCTGTGAAAAATCGTGTAACCAGTAGCAGTACATATCAAAAAATCACATCCAGAGGAAGTCAGTTTATTCGTTCTGTAAGCAATGGGGTACAGAAAATTGGAAAAACTTATACATCTTTCAAATCCTATGTTTCAGAAAGAACGGCAGAAATCCGCTCAGAAGTGGTACGACATATGTGTACGACAACAAATCGTATTACAGATCAGTTGGGTAAAGTAAACTGGAAGAATGTAGCGATTGGTGTGACGGCAATGGTGGTTTCAGGTGTTGTGGTTGCTGCAACAGGCGGTTTAGCAGCTGGAGCAGTTCTGGCAGCATTGCCAGCAATGGGCGGTTTAGGAACAGCAATGGTTTCAGGAGCTGTAGCTGGTGCAATTGGTGGTGCTTCCTATGGTGCAATAAGTTCTGGATTGTCAGGAAACAGCTTGAAACAGATTGCGAAAGATACCATAACAGGTGGATTGACAGGAGCAATCTCTGGTGGTATTTTAGGTGGGCTTACTTATGGTGCAGGAAAAGCAATTGGTGCAGTGAAAGATTTGGTAAAGGGAAGTTCAAGTGCGACTAAACCTGGGCATATTACTGAAATGGCAACCAAAGACTTATCACAAAATAACCAGTTGCTGGAAGATAACAAGGCATATAATAGTTTTTCGGAACTAATGGATGCTGATGAAGCTGCAAGATATAATAAACATTGGGATACAATAAAAGCTCAAGAAATGCAAAAACAAGAGATAACAAAATTTGAAAATGGAATAAAAGATGGTGTGCAGTATACAAATCAGCAAAAAGGGAATTATGCTGAAATGAAGATGGATCAGTATTATGATTCTATTGGGTTCGAAAGAATCAGTCAAGATAGAGTTACGGGTCTTAATGATGCTGGACATCAAGGATTGGATGGTGTATATCAGAATAAAGGAACAAACGAGTACATTGTGGGTGAAGCTAAATATAATACTAGTAAATTAAGTACCCTGAAAGATGGAACAAAACAGATGTCTAAGAAATGGATAGGTGGTAAGCGTCTTGAAGAGGCGGTAGGAACAGAAAAAGCTAATCTCATTGGTAATAATTATGAACGAAATTTGTATAATATTAAAAAGAATGGAAGTTTGAATTTTAAAGTATTAAATAATTAGAAAGTGTCTTACATACCCAGTGGGATATAACATCTCACTGGGGAGAAGAAAGGGGTACGTTATGATAAAAGGTGCAAAAAGTTTTCAACAAAAATATGAAAAGATAATGGGTGAATCTAGTGCAGATAAGCTTTGGAATGATGTTAAAAATGGAATAAATGAATTTACGAAAAAAATTGAATTGGGACAAGCAGACGGGTATTTTTGGAATATGTATTTTAATTTGTTGCGTGAAAACAGAATTTTATTTGAAGGAGTAAATAAAGCTATTGTAACTGGCGATATGAATTATATGTTGAAAGGAATTTATCAGGAAAATCGTTTTAATTGTATTTATCAAAACCGTTCGAATAGTGGTGGAGCACAGACAATTAATTTTATAGAAGTAGTAATCGCCTATTCATGTAATGATTATAGTTTGTTGGAAAAAATTATGCCGTTTAAGGAGGGACCTGCTACTTGCGGTTATTCGGCACCTTTTTATAATATGCTTTATGCTGTGACTTATCATGATAATGAAGTAGGAAATAAAGCACAAGCAGAATTAAGTGCATTTATGGGGAAAAAACGCACTCAATTTGATTTGAAATTAGCAAAATTTTTCTATGATTTATATCAAAAAGATGTAGATGGAATTAATTGCGGATTACAAGAATTATGTGAGTCAATGGGAAAATGTAATTGGATTAATGAACATATTTATGGAATGGATAAAAACATTCGGTCTTTAGGTAATACGGTGGCAATATTTATACATGGTTTGTATCATATAGTTATGAAATTTTTGAAAGATACCCCATTGAGTGAAAAGATTAAGACGCCAGAACACAAGAGTTTTATAAAAGAATATGAAGAATTTAATAAGGAGCATGATTTCCCAGAACCACAAATTTTAGTTGATTTTGATCAGCTTGCAAAATTTATAAATTTAAGTATAAGAACGGAATTTATACCAGAAGTGTCTTTTTATAAATCTGGAAGAAATTATGTAAATGACGGAAAAAAATTTGAGAAGATACTTTTTGATAATTTACAAAAAAGTGAAGTTTTACTGGTTGAAATGGAGGAAGAAAAATATGTTTTTAAGAGGATTAAATAAAAATTGGAAAAATGCATATAGAGCAGAAGCAAAATTTTATTCTGGTAATAATAATATATTTGGAGTATTTCCACTTACAGAAAATACAGATACGATTTTTCATAGTAAACCTAGAGCAAAGGTTGATGATCAAGAAGTAAAAGTATGGAGAATATTATTAGTACCCATTCAGGGAGAACCATTAGGAGATGTGGATTTTTATAAAGCATTGGAATATTTTAAGAAGATAAAATGCGATATGAAAGGCGAAGAAATATTAGTTAAAGGATTTTCAAAACAAGAATTGGAGAAAATACTGCAATTTTGCAATTAAATGAAAAAATATGTGGAATGTATAGAATGGAAAAATTCAGCTTTTAATGATAATTTATTAAATCCATATAATCAATTAGTTTTGGCAAACCAATAAAATACGAAGGAGAGAATATGCAAAAGAAGAATTGTGTTTTATGCATAAGTATAGGAATTATAGTATGTATATTGTTATCAGCTTGTTCAAAACAACCAGACTTCGATGCCAAATCTTACGTTCAAAGTTCTCTTGATGCATACTATCATGGAGAATATAAAGACTATGCGAATCTGTTAGAGATCTCGGAAAAAGATGCCAAGAAAGAAATCGAAGAGGATTTTAATGAGAGTATCCAACAGCAATTTGATGATTCCGATAACATTACGGACAAAGGAATTGCTGATTATACGGAAAAACTGACAGAAGTAAAGAAACTGGCAAAATATAAAGTACAGGATGTGAAAGAAGAGGATGGAGTCTATACAGTAAGTGTACAAGTTGAACCATCCAATGTATTTCAGACATTGCAACAAAGCTCTACAGAGGTAAGTAATGAAAAAATAAAGCAGGGATTGGATGGAAATGATCCGGAAGTCTTTGCATCTGTATTAACAGAAAGCGTTCAGAAGAGTCTTGAAAAGAACAGTTATGGAAAAGCTGTTACTGTAAAAGTATCAGTGGAAAAAGATAATTCAGGAAAGTATGGTCTTTCGGATACAGAGATGAGTAAGCTGGAAGCAGCAATGTTTCCAACAGAATAAGAAGGAATGGAAAGCTATCAGAAGAAAAAACTGGTAGCTTTCTTTTAAACTCCAAGATAAGAAAACTTGTTAAAAAAGCTATTGTAATAGTAGAAAAATTATAATAAATAATGGATGACAAGAGACTTTTATTCATTATGAGAAAAAGAAGGAATCTCCTATGAACCAACAAGAAATATTCACATAAGAGAGAAAAAAGTGCTGTAATCGAAGAGGTTGCAGCATTTTTTTCTTTGATATTTTTCGAACATTATAACGTACATATCCGGTCACCGCCATGCTCCGATTTGATTTCTATACCAAAAATCAGATCGGAGGAAAGATAAATGGCTTATAACAAAGCAAGTGAAGAACGAAAATGGCACTATTGGAAAGAACAGGAAGAAAAGAAACTGCGTGAACTGGGAATGGACGAAGAGAAGATTCAGAAATTAAGACAGATGGACTGGGAAGATTTTCTGGAAGAACGCAGATACCGGGAACGGCTGGAAGAATCGATGCAGGAGATTGATTCAGGCAAACCAGAGGAAGGTGAACAGTTTGCAATGGATGTCCGGGAACTTTTAGATCATGTGGGAGACAGACGATTGTATGAACTGTTAAAGGATACGGAGCATCAGACACTGGAGATACTTTTACTTAGTACCTGGGGATATTCGATTAAGGAAATCGCAAGTATTATGGGACTTCCGAAGGATACCGTTTATACGAAAAGAAAGATTTTGCGGAAAAAATTGAAAAAGTTTTAATTTTTGAGACAAAAATGACGAATTTCGTCGGCTATTTAATAGGCAGGTAAATTTTGCCAGTGTACTTTGACAATCCTATACCAGCATTACAGGTACGTTCCCGTAAGTAGAAGCGTGTCAGGAAGGCGCGAGGACAGATGAAGATGACAGGAAAGAATATAAAAAATTCTTTGCTGGTGTTTTTGTTTCGAGCGAATCACCTTTAACTGAAACAGGACCGTGGCGGTCTTTTGCGAGGATCACTTACGAGGGGATAATGATACATAGGAACTGCCAGTGAGCAGAGGATGGACTTTGGGTTGTAATCAGCAAGACCTTTAGAAAATCCATGAGCGGTGCAATGCCAAGCATCCGCCTGTAATGTTCCCGTAAGGCAATGGGGGAGTCGAGGACAAATACAACGCCAAAAAACAAAAGTATAAGAAATCAAGGAAGAATGTGTCGTTGATATCAGATACATGCGGCTGTAGGGAGAAATCTTTTACAGCCGTATTGATGTGGTATCAGCACGCATATCAGGTAACAAATTATGTATTACACAAGAGAATATCTCAATAGAGCGCATCGAGAAATTGATACTATCTTCCGAGTGCTGTTCCCGGAGCATGGAATGGCAGTAAGGGAAGAACAGATTATGTTATGCCACGAAATGCTGGATAACTTGCTGGGAAGAAACATAGCACTGTGTGACGCGGGTGTCGGTATCGGCAAGACGTATGCCTATCTGGTGGCCTGTGTTCTGATGAGAAAATATTCTCTCCTTGCAGAAGGATGTTCCCCTTATGAGCAGCGTCCGGTCGTGATATCCACTTCCAGCATTGCACTCCAGAAAGCAATTCTTACAGAATATATCCCTTTTCTCTCCCGGATTCTTCAGGAGAACGGGACGATTCAGGCCCCTATTAAAGCTGTGATACGAAAAGGGAAAGAGCATTTTGTCTGCGATGAGAGGTTGGAGCAACGAATCGTTGCAATCGAAGAAAAAAACAAAAATGCGTTGCAGAAAGAAGCTCTGCTGTCGTTGAAAGAACATTATGATATGGACGAAGTGTCCAACTTAAGTGGGTTTGACAGAAGGATGGTGAGTGTACCGAAGTTCTGTTCGGGAGACTGCCCGAAAAGAGGCTCATGCAGGTATCAGCAGTATCTGGAGCGTTCCAGAGATCATGAAATGTTCATTCAGATCTGTAATCACAATTATCTGCTGGCTGATGGTTATCACAGGCTGCAGGATTACCGCCCGTTATTAAAAGACTACCGGGCATTGATTGTCGATGAAGCACATAAGCTGCCGGATGCGGCAAAGCAGATGTTCGGGAAGAGCCTCTGTTATGACGATATCCGGGAAATCTGCTTTTATCTTGGGAAAGAGTACCAAGGCCCGGAGATAAGAAAACTGTCTGGGACGATCCGTATGGTGCTGGACATCATAGGAGAAAACCACAGAACCAGATATGGGATAAAAGAAGAATTCCACATGACAGAAGAGTGTGCAATGTATTTATGTGAGGGGATACAGACCATGAATAAGATCATAGAAAAATTAGAAAAGAAGATTCCGAAGTGGATCAGAAACAAGCTGGAAGAAACCAGAAGTGTGTTGGAATACTTTTTCCATCAGGATAAGAAGTATGTACTGCATCTGAAGCAGGACCATGATCACAGGATTATATTGTGTGCATCCAGCAGACGGATTCCACAGTATCTGGACCAGATGTTATGGAGCAGAGGAATGGGAGCGATTCTTACAAGCGGAACTTTAAAAACCGGACAGGGATTTTCCCACATTCGGAAAATGACAGGTTTACAGAGAGTGCGGAGAGTCCGGGAATATGTGGCAGACTCCCCGTTTGAATATCAGAAGAACTGTCTTTTATATCTGCCCAAGAATTTGAAAAAATGCAGAAGAGGAAGTCAGGAAGAGGCAGAGATGATAGCAGGCCATATCCATTCACTGATCTGTTCGACTTACGGGCATACGCTGGTGCTGTTCACATCTTATCATTTGATGGGAAACGTTTACCAGATGTTAAGGGATGAAATTCCGTTCCCGATGATAGAGGTGTGGAGACATTCACCGGAAGAGATCACAAGATTTAAACAGATGGACAATGCTGTCCTTTTTGCAGCCGGCTCCTGTTGGGAAGGAGTAGACTTCCCTGGAGATATGGTATCTTCGCTGATTATAGTAAAACTGCCCTTTGCTGTTCCTGATCCCATCAGCGAAGCACAGAAGAAGGAATATGCCAGCCTGAAAGATTATATTCAGGCAGTGATTGTTCCAGACATGCAGAAAAAACTAAGACAGGGATTCGGACGGGCGCTCCGCACCGAGACAGATACTTGTGTCGTGTCCATTTTAGACGAGCGTGCAGGAGAAGGCGGCAGGTATCATGAGGAAGTGATGTGTGCGCTTCCAAGCTGCAAGATGGCAAAAGACATCAAGGATATCCAGCACTTTATCCGAAACCGGAAAGGCGTGGAATACTACCTGTAACCGTTCGTGGTTCTGCTACAGGAAAAGCAGATTTTGCACGAAAAGTTTGGTGGTATTTCAAGGGCGTTTTCGGTGGGATTGTTGGTATTGATGAATAGCTATTTCGGCATGAAGTGGGTATACTGTGTATAGCGTTAGAGGAAAGGAGGCAGCTTATGATATACAAGGTGGAAACGATAAAAGATGGAACAGAAAAATATTTTTTCATCAGAAATCTGGAAACAATGAGTATTGAAGAACTGCCAAGTAAATATCTAATGCATAAGATTAAATGTAAACGTTCACCAAATACAGTGAAACGCACAGCATTTTCAATCTGCTATTATATGAAATATATGGCAGAGAAAGAAATGGAACTCACAGAAGTCTATCAGTTAGATTATGAAAAACAGACAGAACACTTTGTGGAATTTTTATACTGGCTTAAAGCCGGAAACCATACAGAGCAAACGGCTGGAGAAAAGAAGTGTCCGAATGAAGGAACCTGCAACGCATACTTAAAAGATGTGTTCAGGTTCTATTTATTTATAGAGGCAGAATATGAACAGTACGGAAGTCTCAAAACCTTATCGTATAACCAGATTATAGCGGTTAATCAGGTGGGAGTAAAAAAGGTACTGCGGAATCATTCTTTTAAAGCCTATCTGAAGGAAGAGGAACATCGTGGGAGAACAGCAAAAGAAAATCAGATTATTACAATTTTACAGGCCTGTACGAACCGAAGAGATCAGCTTCTGTTACTTATGTTAGCAGAAACCGGATACAGAATTGGGGAACTACTGGGAGTAAAATATGTCAAAGATATTGATTATAGGAATCACATGATAAGGGTATGCTTCCGGGAAGATAATGAAAATGAAGCGAGAGCCAAAAATGCGGAATACAGAAGTGCCAAGATAAGTAATGATACGTTTGAATTTCTCATGGATTATCTGGCAAAATATCGGAAAATCCTGCAACATCAGGATTACCTGTTTGTGAATATCATGGGTGAGAACATTGGAAAGCCATTAAGAGTGGACAGTGTATATGATATGTTGGACCGAATGGAAAAGAAAACCGGAGTTAAAATCACACCCCACATGTTACGTCACTATTTTGCAAATATGCGAAAGCAGGCAGGATGGGAACTGGAAATGATCAGTCAGGCATTGGGGCATAAACATTTGGATACGACTATAAAGTATCTGGACTGGCTGGATGATGAACTGATAGAAGCAAGTAATGAGTTTTATGCACAACACACTGCTATTTATGGGGCGGAACGTCTGCTGGAGTAGGGAGGTGTGAGAAATACCTATATATTTATTGCAACAGGCAGAACACATAACAGAATCTGAAGTAGATATTGAGAAGAAAAAGCAGGAACTATATTCAGAAATTGATGCACTTGGAATAAAAAGCGATTCAAGAATTAACAAATTGAAAAAGTTCTTGGCAGATAGAAAAATCTGGCATCTGGAAGAAATGGATTATCCTTTGCGAAATTCGTATGAACAATATTTAAGAGGACAGATACGATCACAAATTGTATCTTTCTATTTGAAAATATATGATACGGTAAAACAACAACATATCTATCAACAGATGCAGACGCTAAATGGAAAGCGGATATATGAATGGAAATATCAAAATAAAATTTATTTTCTGAAGTATTATCCGGAAAAGGAAATAGCTGAGACCTTTGAAACTTCTTATAAAACAAACCTATTGGTGTGGGATTTTACACAAAATTGTTCAGAAGTTTTAAAGAAACAAATTTTTTATACGTTGAGTCGTATCATTGCAAATACTTCAATGTCTAAGGCTTATAGAAATGTCAGGTTAAAATCCTTAAAACTTCTTTATGATTCTTGTGTTCAGTTAAATATTACGGATATTGGATTGCTGGAAATGGAACAAGTGGAAACTATTTTAAAGAATTTTCCCGAAACGAGTCAACGAAGTATTTTAGGTGAATGCAGAAGAGATGCGTTTATGCAGCAGGAACAGATCCAATGGGAAGCAAATCTATGGTATCTGGAACGATTACATCTTGGAAAACATCGGATAGACGAAAGTAAATCCTTAATTAGCATTTCTTTTATGGAAGTCAAGGAAATACAGAATCGAGAAATTTTACAGGCATACATGAAATATGAACTGGGAATTACTGGACAGGCAGTCAGCACGATTGTACGAAGATTTGTATGTATTAGAAATTTTATTGAACTGCTGGAACAAGAAAAGATACTGGCGATTCATGCAACTGTCGCAGAAGTAAAAAAGTATGCAGACGGCTTGCGAGAACGGGGAATACAGGCAAAGGGATTTAATGAAAGAATTTTCGGTATCGGTCATTTTTATAAATTCATGGAAGTTAAACAGTATATTACAAGAATGCCATTCCGAATTGAATATTTCCAACAAAAAGAAGTAGTAGTACATCATGATCGTAGCGTTGAGGAAACAGTATATATGGAAATTTTGAAAAAATTATATCTTTTTCCAGAGCGATTACGATGTATGTTCCTACATCTGTGGTGTCTAGGATTACGGGCGAGTGAAGTGTGTACATTGAAAGGAAATGCTTATTATCAGCAGGGCGAGGATTATTGGATTCAGGTGTATCAGGTCAAAATGAAGAATTATAAAAGGATTCCAATCCCACAGGCACTTTATCAGATTATGAAAGTATACTTGAAAAAACATGAAATTCAGCCTGAAGAATTCATTTTTAAAAACAGCAGAGGTGGTGCTTGTCTATATGGCACATTCCGAACTCAGATGATAGAAGCGTGCCGGGAAAATAAGATTGCAAATGGAGAATATTTATTTCAATCACACGATTATCGACATACAGTAGCAACTATGTTTTATGACAGTCATGTATCACTGCAAAGTATCAGGGATTATCTTGGACATACTTATGAAGAGATGACAAGACAGTATATTGATTATATGCCACAAAGGATTGCAAAAGCAAATGATGAGTTCTTTGAAATGCAAGGAAGTAGTTTAGCATCATGGCTAAAGAAAGAGGAAAAAGATGGAAAATGATATTATATACTTCAGCGATTTCCCCAATTTACAAGAAACAGGGACACGTAAGGATAATGGAAAATTTGATTTAACGTTGCTTCCAACGCAAGAATTAAAGGAAGAGTTTCGAGGTTATATTATGTATCGCTGCAAAAACGGAACGTTTAGAGCATTGATTCAGGATCGAACAGCTTATAATCATATTGCAAAGTTTTTGAACAGCAGAATAAATCGGAGAATCAAAAGCCTTGGAGATAGAAATCCAGAAAAATGGATATCACTTTTAAAAGGCTGGATGTTAGAACAGGGAATAACTATTGTAAAAGAAAAGAAGAGTGTGTATGGTACAGTAAGCTATGGCGAAGCAGTGACGATATTATATTTCAGAAACGTACTGAAATTTTTAGGGCCAGAAGATTTACGGGATGAGATAGAAAAAGATGTTTGGGAACTAAAAAATCTGGATATTAAAATCAGATCCAATCCAATTTATAATGTAAAAACACTGGATTTCAGAAAAATATATCAGCCAGATATCCGGGAAGAATGTAAGAAAGCTGTTTATATGAATCTGCAGTATGAAGCAATAGGAACTGTACAGGGAGAATTGACAATAATGAGGATATTCTCAGAATATCTCCAAAAAGAGTATTCCAAAATAAAAAGCTGCAGTGAAATAGACAGAGAAGTGTTGGAAGAATTTTTGATACATCTGTCAACAAAAGATACTTCCCATAGTGCGAATAGTTCTTATGTAATTTCATTAAGACGACAGTTAGAGACAATCGGAAAAATTTACAGCTATGAAAGATTGGAGCATTTATTTATTAATACGGATATTCCACCGGAAGTAAATGCAGAATTTAGAGTGTATTCTGATGATGAAATGAAACGACTGAATGCGGAAATTACACAGATGGATGTACAGATTGCAAGATGTCTTCTGATACATCAGATGCTTGGAACTAGGATATCAGATACCCTTACACTGAGACCAGATTGTCTGACGAGAGAAAATGGCCAAGATATGATTGAAATATATCAAGTTAAAACTAAAAGATATAAAAAGCCGATCAGTAAAGAACTTGCAAAACTGTTACAGAGTTCTATTGAATATACACAGGAAAAGTTCGGTGATACAGAATACATATTTGTTAATGAAAAAGAACCTGACCGCCCGATGCAGTATATGGCTATAAAAACAAAAGTCATGTCCATGATACAGGAAAAGCAGTTGAAAGATGATCATGGCGAATTATTCGGGTTTGGAACGCACATGTTCCGGCACTACTATGGCGTCAAACTTACAGAAATGCATCTGGATGACTGGACGATAGCGAGACTGCTAGGGCATAAGAGATTGAATAATGTACAGCATTACCGGAAAATGAGCAATCAAAGAATGGCAGATGAAACCAGAGAAGTAAGGCAGATGATGAGTGACATCATATATATGAGTCTGGCAGGATGGGGTGAAGAATATGAGCAAATACGACAAGATGATTGAGGAAAATCAGAGAAAAAGTAAAGAGAAAATTGAACTGGCATTGCAGGCAATACAAGATATGCAGGCAAATAAAGAACGTATCAGCGTTCCAAAGCTGATGAAGAAAACTGGATTGTCGAGAGGATTCTTTTATAAAAATCCAACCGTCCGGGATACATTGAACCAAGCAGTAGAGCAACAGGCCGGAATGATAGATCCAAGAAGAGAAATTCTGAACATGGCGATGGAAAAACAGATTGAACTGTTGAACCAGAAGGTGGCAGCTCTGAGCAGAGAAAATAAGGAACTGAAGAGAAAGAACGAAAAGTTACAGAAGGTATTACGGAAACAGGATTTGAATTTTATTAAGAACTTATAACATTGAAAATAATAAGATGGAAGAGATGTGTGCAGACACATCTTTTCATCGTTGAGGATAAAATATATAGAATGAGAATGGGATTGTTTTATGGTATACTAAAAGTGAAATGCTAACTTTGATATGAGGTATAAAACAATATGACAGAAATACAAATTAAAAATTTAATTAAAGAATATGAAAAAGAATATATTGAGTTTATGGAAATTGAAAAATTACCACAGTATAAGATAGATTTTTTTGAAATTAATGTTGAGGAAAGCGATGCAGCAGGATTCGCTTCAGCCGCCCAAGCTCACTATAATACGAAAACAGATGAACATATATTGAGGATATGCAAAAGTTCGGAAATACCAAAGTATATTGTATTTCATGAATTTACGCATATTTTAGATACGGAAATGTATGCAAAGCAAGATTCTTGGAGATATATGGCTTTGTCTGGTTATACAGAATATCATGCAGCACAAGTTGAATTGATGATAATGTTAGGAGCAGATAGTATACAAACTCAAGATTTTTCATTTACAGTTGATGTTGAAATAGGTAATAGTACAGTTAGGAATTACCTAAACTCAAGACATCAATTAGTAGTGAATATGATGAATAGAACAGATTTTCCAAGAGATATTGAAGCATTAAAAACAACGGTAGGTGTGCTATATAATTATTTTGGAGTGCGTTCTATATGTAAAATGTATGCGAAAGATTATACTGAAGAAGTGGATAACACAATTATTATTCAGAAACTTTCAAAAGTATTATTTGAAGAGATAAATAGCTTTATGGTTGGATGGTTTAATGAAGCACAAGTAGAGCTGAGCTTTGTGTCATATATGAAAATAATGTGGCCTATGCTTCAAAGCTATTTTGGAAAAGAATGAAAGATAGTAACAGTAAACACAGTTTTGTATACCGTTAAACCCAGTAAAATCGACGCATGAGGGGAACTGGCTACATTTTACTATCCTATCTGGTGGGGAATTGCAGCATGGCCAGTAGATAACTTTGTAAAAGAGAATGACTTTACAGGAAAAACAGTCATCCCATTCTGTACAGCAGCGACCTCGGGAATCGGTGACAGCGGTAATCTTCTGGAAGAGATGACAGGAACAGGTGACTGGAAAGAAGGGGAACGATTCCATGGTGGAGCGTCTGAATCAGATATCAGTTCATGGATAGACAGTCTTGGATTATAAAAGAATATAAAAATATTTGGAGGAATCGTAATGAGTTTTTTATAAGTAAGACATAACCTTTAGGTTTAAACTGCCTAACAAAGAGAGACTTCTGTCCGGAGTCTCTTTTTCTTATACTTACAGTAAAGTTTGAAATATAGAAAAGGAAGATAAAGATGGAGATAAGAATTTTAGGAAGAGACTTAGAAGTATCAGAAATCGGATTTGGATGTATGGGAATGAGTCATGCATATGGAACTGTTTCAACACAGAAAGAAGCAGAAGAATTGATTGAAAAAGCGATCGATGAAGGCTGCACATTTTTTGATACGGCAGAGATATACGGAACAACAGAAGACCCTCATCACAATGAAAAACTGCTTGGGGAAGTGTTAAGGCCATATAGAAACAAAATTGTCCTTGCATCAAAGTGTGGGATACGTTTTGATGAAACTGCAACAACTGTAAATAAACCTTTGATTCCTGATGGACGACCGGAGACGATTAAAGCATCGATTGAGGGATCTTTAATGAGACTTAACACAGACCATCTTGATTTATATTATATTCATCGTATTGACATGACTGTACCAATTGAAGAGACGGCAGGAGCTATGAAGGAGTTAATGGAGCAGGGAAAAATCACACACTGGGGGTTATCAGAAGCCAGTGAAGAGATTATTCGACGTGCACATAAAGTATGCCCGGTTACAGCAATTCAGAACAGATATTCCATGATGTACAGGGATTATGAGAAATTATTCCCGGTGCTTGAAGAATTGAAAATAGGATTTGTTGCATTTTCGCCGCTTGCAAATGGATTACTGACAGCAGCATATCATTCCCATGGGGAATTTGAAAAGCCGGGAGATTATCGAAGCGCAATGCCACAGTTTACAGAAGAAGGATTAAAGGAAAATAATGAATTTATGTCCTGGATGGAAGTGATTGCAGAAGAAAAAAATGCCACGCCTGCACAGATTTCTCTTGCCTGGATGCTTGCAAAGAAACCATATATCGTACCAATTCCGGGAACAAGAAAAGTAAATAGACTGGAAGAAAATATGGAATCAGCAGATATAAAGCTGACTCAGGATGAAGTGAAATCTATTGATGAGATGCTTGCCCATATGCCGATGTCGCAGGTGTTTGGAGGTTCAAAAATACAGAAGAAATAAAAGAGGTGAGCAATGAAAACAAGGAAAAAGATAACCATCGGGGTAATAGTGGCCTTCTTAGCGGTAGTCATGGTGAGTTATATCTATCTGTTTACAGGGGCTAAAATAAGTAAAGGAGAATAGAGATAATGAAGAAAATGTTAGTTGTATATTATTCCTGGTCAAATGGAAACACGAAAAGAATTGCAGAGCAGCTGACTAATGGGACAGGTGCAGATATTGCGAGAATCGAAACAGCAGAGCCATATAGCGGCAGTCATGAAGATGTGGTTGAACAGGGAAAAAGAGAGGTAGAGGCAGGCTTTATGCCTCAGATCAATCCGATATCTGTAAATCTTGCTGATTATGATGTGATTGCTATCGGAACTCCAACGTGGTGGTATACGATGGCACCTGCAGTGCTTACATTTTTGGCAACAAATGATTTTACAGGAAAGACAGTGATTCCATTTATGACAAATGGTGGATGGCCGGGGCATGTTATAAAAGATATGGAGGAAAATTGCAAAGGAGCTGCCTTTGCACATGAAATGCAGATTCAGTTTGATTCCAAAGGAAAAGATCATCTGGAAACTTCAGAAGAGGTGATTACAGAATGGATTGGGCAGATAAATACTGATATAAACAAATAACCATAAGGAGAGATAAAACAATGAGAAAAAATTTTGGAGCAAAGCCATTTTTATATCCACAGCCGGTTATGATTCTGGGAACCTATGATGAAAATGGAAAGGCAAATGCAATGAACGCTGCATGGGGCGGAATTGTAGGTGCAAATGAGATTATTGTAGATTTGTCTGCCCATAAGACAACAGACAATATTATAAAAAATAAGGCTTTTACAGTAGGGGTGGCAGATCTTGAACATCTGGTTGCCTGCGATTATGTGGGAATTGTTTCTGCAAATAAAGAAGCAGATAAGATGAAAAAAGCAGGCTTTACTACAACGAAAGGTGAATTTGTAAATGCACCAATCATCAATGAACTTCCATTGACTCTTGTAAGTTTACACCAATTACATATGATCCGGTACATCACGGATATTACAGACTTGGAGAACGTGTGGGAAATGCTTTTAAGGATGGAGCAAAGTTAAAATAAGGACAGGTGATTAAAGTGAAAAAAATTGTACAGACAGCAGGAAGAAACGCACTGAATGAATTTGCACCACAGTTTGCACATTTTAATGATGATGTTTTGTTTGGAGAAAACTGGAATAATCAGGATATTGATGTAAAGACAAGATGTATTATAACAGTCACAGCACTTATCGCTTCAGGAATGATTAATACATCTTTAGTACATCATTTTGAAAATGCAAAAGCTCATGGAGTGACTCAGAAAGAAATTGCAGCCGTGATTACCCATATAGCATTTTATGCAGGGTGGCCAAAAGGATGGGCGGCATTCAATCTTGCAAAAGATGTCTGGAGTATAGACGAAGGTGATCTTTCATATGAAGATGAAGCAATGAGAGCTCATGCTAAAAAGATGATATTCCCGATTGGAGAGCCAAATGATAAATTTGCACAATATTTTACAGGGAAAAGTTTTTTGGCTCCTGTGTCTACGTCACAGGTTGGAATTTTCAATGTGACTTTTGAACCTGGTTGCAGGAATAACTGGCATATTCATCATGCAAAAAGCGGAGGCGGACAGATTCTTATCTGCATTGCAGGACGTGGATACTATCAGGAAGAAGGAAAAGAAGCAGTAGAAATGAAACCTGGAGATTGTGTCAATATTCCGGCAGAAGTAAAACACTGGCATGGAGCAGCACCAGATGAATGGTTTTCACATCTGGCAATTGAAGTACCGGGAGAAAAAACATCATCCGAATGGTGTGAAATAGTAACGGATGAGATATATGGAAAACTGAAATAAGTACTTTCTCCCCAAAGTGGGAAAAAGAAATTTTACGGCGGACAATTATGTCCGCCGTAAAATTATGTCTGTTTTGTTAAAAAGTCTGATAGCTGTTGTCCAAGAAAGAAACCAACCTGTGGATATAACTCTTGGATTTCACATATTACACATCCACTTACAAAGATGAAAACGGTAAAACGCTGATGTATGCAGTTCCATCCAATCTTTCTCCTGCAAGTGAGGAATTTGAAGATTTGGTTGTCAAGCGGGTGCAGATGCTTCGTAAGGCAAATCCCGATATGGAGGAAACAGCCATTCCGGTTGAACTTGTGACCTGTTCCGGCAGCGGACTTGATCAGCATATCTCCCCTCTCAAAAGATGAGCAAAAGATTTCAGACTTCTGCTCATCTTTACACAATCTTAATTTCAAAACAAACTTACTTACGCCCATTTAATACAAATAAAGATAGAATAAAGAAAATATAAAAAAGAAATTAAAATTATGGGGATATAGTTATGCAACAGACAAACAGATCAAGACATCGGCATATAACATCATTTCAAGTGATTAGTTTAGGGTTTTTATCCGCGATTCTCTTAGGCAGTCTGCTTTTGATGCTGCCGATTGCTACAAAAAGCGGTCAGTGTACCTCCTTTTTGGATGCTTTGTTTACCGCAACTTCTGCGGTTTGTGTGACGGGACTGGTTGTTAATGATACGGCAACCTACTGGTCTTTATTTGGCCAAGGAGTTATTTTACTGTTGATTCAAATCGGAGGTATGGGAATTATTACGATTGCTATTGCGATTGCTGTTGTTTCCGGACGCAAAATTGAGTTGATGCAGCGAAGTACCATGCAAGAGGTAATTTCGGCTCCAACGGTGGGTGGTATTGTGCGGAGAACGCAATTTATTATTCGGACTACTATTCTTATCGAAATCATTGGTGCGGTTCTTTTAGCCCCTGTTTTTTGCAGGGACTTTGGGTTTTGGAAAGGAATATGGTATTCGTTGTTCCATTCTATTTCTGCTTTTTGCAATGCAGGATTTGATCTAATCGGTATAAGAACCCCTTTTTCCTCGTTGACATCTTATTCTGTACAGCCGATTGTAAATCTTGTGATTATGGTGCTGATTGTTGTAGGAGGTATTGGATTTCTTACCTGGGAGGATATAAAGAATCATAAATGGCATTTAAAAAAATACAGAATGCAAAGCAAGGTGATTTTTATGGTAACAGGACTATTGATATTCTTACCGGCTCTTTACTTTTTTTATTTTGAGTTTTCAAATGTGCCTCTTATGGAAAGAGTGTGGGTTTCCTTGTTTCAATCTGTTACGCCGAGAACTGCAGGATTTAATACAGCAGATTTGACTTTACTCAGTGAAGTTGGGCAAATGCTTATCATTATTCTGATGCTCATCGGTGGTTCGCCCGGTTCTACTGCAGGGGGTATGAAAACGACAACTCTTGCAGTGCTCGTTTCATCGGCATTATCTGTATTTAGAAAAAAGGAACACACTCATTTTTTCGGCAGACGAATTCCGGATGACACTATCAAAAATGCAGCTACGATTTTTTTGATGTATATTGTTTTATTCCTTGTCGGAGGAATGGTAATTAGCAGCACAGAAGATATTCCACTTATGACCGCTTTGTTTGAGACGGCGTCGGCAATCGGGACAGTAGGGTTATCGCTGGGAATAACTCCTGACCTGGGACTTGTTTCTCATATAATCTTGATTTGCTTGATGTTTTTGGGCAGAGTGGGCGGATTGACTTTGATTTTTGCCACCCTTTCTGAAAAAAAGCTTAACGGTTCAAAATATCCTCAGGAAAAAATCACAGTAGGTTAAAGGAGAATAAAAAATGAAATCAATATTACTTATCGGTCTGGGAAGATTCGGACGGCATATTGCTATGAAATTAGATGAATTACATCATCAGGTGATGGCGGTAGATAAAGAAGAGACTCGAGTTGATGCTGTACTTCCCTTTGTAACTAACGCTCAGATTGGGGATGCGACGAATGAGGATTTTTTAAGTTCGCTTGGTGTTGGAAATTTTGATGTTTGTATGGTGGCTATCGGAGATAACTTTCAGAATTCATTGGAAGTAACGTCCCTTTTGAAGGAACTCGGTGCAAAAATGGTGGTGTCTCGTGCCGCTCGTGATGTTCATGCAAAATTTCTTTTACGGAACGGCGCAGATGAAATTGTTTATCCCGAAAGGCAGCTTGCCGATTGGGTTGCAATCCGTTATAGTGCTGATCATATTTTCGATTACATAGAACTAGATGAAGAACATGCAATCTTTGAAATATCTATACCGGGAGAAT
>OLRK01001469.1_pt1 | contig 19394 bp, 14 predicted proteins | sample 1672911 | NCBI WGS metagenome assembly OLRK01 (sample SAMEA3136736, study PRJEB25190) | human gut metagenome | biome: human gut; feature: human-associated habitat; material: faeces | place: Austria | collected 2013 | reverse complement strand
TTTTATAATTGTCCATAAAAAATCATATGGAAAAATGCATAAATGGGCCGTATAATATCATTGTCGTTAAGGGAAAATGCCGAAACGAACAAACATGATCAAGGGAGGACTACTAACATGAGATTATTTAAGAAGGCAACAGCAGTTGCAATGGCATCTGTAATGGCTCTGTCTTTAGCAGCCTGCGGCGGCGGTGCAAAGGAAGAAACCACCACAGCAGCAGCAACTGAGGCAGCAAAAGAAGAAACCACAGCAGCCAAGGAAGAGGCAACTGAGGCAGCCAAGGAAGATGCTACCAAGGCAGCAGAAGCAGCTGGAACAGCTGATTTTGCTGACAAGAAGGTTGGTATCAGTATTTACAAGTTTGATGATAACTTTATGACCCTGTACAGAAATGAGCTTCAGCGTTACCTTACCGAGGAGCTGGGCTTCAAGGCTGAGAACGTTGTTATCCAGGATGGTAAAGGCGATCAGGCAGAGCAGACAAACCAGATCCAGAACTTCATTACCCAAAAGTTTGATGTGCTGATCTTAAATCTGGTTCAGGCTTCTTCTGCACCGGAGATTACCGACATGTGTAAGGAAGCTGGGATCCCGGTTGTTTACATCAACCGTGAGCCAGATGTAGCTGAGGAGGAGAGATGGGCTTCTGAGAGCATTGCTGCTACATACGTAGGATGTGACGCAAGACAGTCTGGTACCTTCCAGGGTGAAGAGATCCTTGCTACTGAGAACAAGGGTGATATCAACGGTGATGGAAAGGTTTCCTACATCATGATCCAGGGTGACCCTGAGAACGTAGATGCACAGTACAGAACTGAGTTCTCCATCAAGGCTCTTACCGATGCAGGCATGGAGGTTGAGGAACTGTTAAAGCAGCGCGGTGACTGGGATCAGGCTAAGGCACAGCAGATTGCACAGGATGCTCTGACACAGCATGGCGATAAGATCGAGGTCATCTTCTGCAACAACGATGCTATGGCACTTGGCGCACTGCAGTCCATCGAGGCAGCTGGCCGTAAGGTAAACGAGGACATCTACCTGGTAGGTGTTGACGCCCTGGTTGAGGCTGTTCAGAACGTAATCGACGGCAAGCAGACTGGTACTGTATTCAACGACCACTTCTCCCAGGCTAAGGCAGCAGCAGATGCAGCAGTTAGCTTCTTAAAGGGTGAGGCTGTTGATACTGTAATCCCAGTAGACTATATTAAGGTTACAGCAGAGAACGCTCAGGAGATTCTGGATAAGATCAAATAGTGACAGTTAAACAGTGCAACGATCTGGCGCTGAATGATTACACTGCAAACACTCCAGAAGACAGAGAGCTGTTTCGGGTGTGTCCACCGACACACCCGATTTTTTAAGAACGGCGTGTTGTGTGAGAATGTATTTGAAAGGAGTAAGGGGATGGCAGAGCAATACAGACTTGAAATGGTAGGGGTCAGTAAGACCTTCCCTGGCGTAAAGGCACTTGATGGTATCAACTTGAAGGTTCGCCCCGGAACGGTTCATGCCCTCATGGGGGAAAACGGAGCCGGAAAATCCACCCTTATGAAATGCCTGTTCGGTATTTATAAGATGGATGAAGGACAGATATTTATTGATGGACAGAAAACAGAGATCGCAAACCCGGATGATGCGCTTCACAAAGGCCTGGCTATGGTTCACCAGGAGCTGCAGCCTATACCGGAGCGTTCCATCGGAGAAAACATGTATCTTGGCAGATACCCAATGAAAGGCTTTGGCCCCTTTAAAATAGTGGACCATAAGACCATGTACAGCGAAGCTGAAAAATGGCTGAAGGATGTTAAGATGAACTTCAACCCAAAGGCAAAGCTGGGAACTTTATCAATCGGACAGATGCAGTCAGTGGAGATCGCAAAGGCAGTGAGCCAGAATGCAAAGCTGGTGATCCTGGATGAGCCTACCTCCTCACTGACTGATAATGAGGTAGAAGCGCTGTTCCGTATTATCAGGGATTTAAAGTCCCGGGGCGTTTCTATGATATATATCAGCCACAAGATGGCGGAGATCCGCCAGATTGCGGATGACATCACCATTATGCGTGATGGTACCTATGTAGGTTCATGGGAAGTAAAAGATATTTCAGATGAAGAAATTGTAAAGCAGATGGTTGGCCGTGAGCTGACGAATGTATATCCTCCAAAGGCAGACTGCCGCACCGACGAGGTGGTCCTTAAGGTAGACCATTTATGCAGCATCCATGAGCGTTCCTTCCAGGACTGCTCCTTTGAGCTTAAGAAGGGAGAGATCCTTGGATTTGGCGGACTGGTAGGAGCTCAGAGAACGGAACTGATGGAGGCGATCTTTGGCATGCGCCATGTTGCCAGCGGTTCTGTTGAGGTTCTGGGAAAGAAGACTGATATCAAGTGCCCCAGGGATGCGATCAACAGCTCTGTGGGAATGATCACAGAGGACAGGCGAGGAACTGGTATTTTCGGCTGCTTAAGTATTGATGACAATACGGCGATCGCCTCCTACAATCATTACACAAAGCTTGGCAAGATCAATAAGAGCAAGGTTGATGAGGTAGTAAAGGACAGTATCTCCAAGCTGAGTATTAAGACGCCCAGCGGGAAGACATTGATCCGTTCTTTATCAGGAGGAAACCAGCAGAAGGTTATTATTGCCAGATGGCTTGCAAATAATCCGGATATCCTTGTTATGGATGAGCCTACAAGAGGTATTGACGTAGGTGCAAAATATGAGATTTACCAGATCATGATCGACCTGGTAAAACAGGGGAAATCCATTATTATGATTTCATCAGAAATGCCGGAGCTGATCGGTATGTCAAACCGAATTATCGTAATGTGCAACGGACATATTACCGGCGAGCTTGAGGACGAAGAGGCAACACAGGAGCGTATTATGGAATATGCAACCCAGTTTGACCTTCAGGGCAAATCAACCAAAGAATCCAGGCAGGAGGTTTAAGCCATGACAGCTAAAAAATTTAATGTAAAAGATTTCCTTATCAATAACGGAATTATTGTAGTCCTGATAATGCTGGCAATTTACACCAGTATTATGCAGCCTACCTTTGCTACACCGGATAACTTTATTAACATTGCACTGAACGTGGCACCGCGTTTCATTATTGCCTGCGGCGTTTCAGGCTGTCTGATCACAAAGGGTACAGACCTTTCAGCAGGACGTATGGTAGGTTTATCTGCCTGCTTAGCAGGTACTTTACTTCAGAAAGCGGATTACAGCGGCAAGTTCTTCCCAAATCTGCCTGATTATGGTGCATGGTGGGTATTTGTAGTCCTTCTGATCTGTATCGGTGTCTGCGGCCTTTTCGGACTGATCAATGGTCTTGTTGTTTCCTTCCTTCAGGTTCCGGCCTTCATCGGAACACTGGGAATGCAGCTGATCGTTTACGGTGTCTGCCTTGTTTATACAGATGCAACTCCGATCGGCGGCTACCGCCCGGATTACACGATCGTTGCAAAAGGCAAACTGTTTGGAATGATTCCTTATTTGTTTATCATTGCTCTGATCGTAGGTCTGATCATGTGGTTTATTTACAATAAGACCCCTCATGGAAAATATATGTATGCGATCGGCGGCAATGAGCAGGCGGCAGAGGTTTCCGGCGTTAATACAAAGAAAACAAAAATCATCATCTACGTGACAGCAGCAGCTCTTTATGCACTGGCTGGTTTCCTGGTAGGCGCAAAGTCCGGCGGTTCTTCTGTTAATATGGGTAACGGTTGGGAGCTGGAGGCGATCGCAGCATGTACCATCGGCGGCGTTTCCGTAAACGGCGGTATTGGCCGTATCTCCGGAGTTTTAGTGGGCGTTCTTGTATTTGAGATTTTAAAGACCTGTCTGCAGTATCTTGGCGTAGATACAAACTACCAGTATATTGCACAGGGTATTGTTATCGTAGTTGCGATCGCTCTGGATATCAGAAAGTATATTGCAAAGAAATAATTGGAACAGTTATAAACAATTTTTAAAGATTGCAAAAGAGAAGGGGATTGCCCGGAGGGGCAGTCCTTTTTCTTTAGCGGAGGTGGGCAGCTTTGCATCAGGAGGAATTAAAGGAATATCAATGATGACGTTGACAGCTCGATACATTGGGAAAATCAGATTGACTTATGCAAAGATATGCTGTATTTGGAGAGTATTCCGGCATAAGGGGCTATTTTTGTGTTTCCGCCTGATGGATGTGTATGTTAAATGGAAAAAGAAAAAAACAAAACAGGGCAGAAGGCGCCGCTTAATGAACCTTCTGCCCTTTAAGTTTACCTTTTTCCCTGTGACAAACGGCTGTTCTGATACTCACCGGAAAAGGTAACATCTTCCCCGAACCAATCCGGGGGAGTGAAGGTGAGAGCCTCTTCTTTTGCGGGAAACTCCACCTCTGCAAGCATCAGGCCTTCATAAGCTCCCTCAAATATATCAAGCTCAATGGTGAGATGCGGGTAAGCCTTTATGGGAATAAGAAAGCGTTTTTTGGTGAGGATGATACCGTCGGCTTTTTCGCGCAGATGAAGATAGGCTTCCTTATTTAAGGGGAGATTATATTCCTCCCGCGCGAGAAGCCCCTTTCCCTTGTAGGTGAGATAATAGGAATCATCCTCTTTACGGATACGCACCACAGGTTCGGTGCAGAGGTAGGCCTGCTCAATGCTGCGGCAGGGACAGCCTGTCAAAATGCCCTCCGGCAGTGCTTTTATAAGGTATTTGCGTTCGATTTCCATAAGTGCCTCCATTGTTTTAGTATAAATCACGAAGAATCGCAGGGTTTCTGTTTTTCTATCATACCATTTATCTCTTTTCAGTGGAAGGGATAAATGCTACAATAAACAACAGTATGTCTGCCCGGATGCAGACGGAGAGGGAGATTATAAAATGATAAAAGTATTCGCATTTGTAGCAGATGGTCTGGAAGAGGTGGAGTGCCTTGCTGTGGTAGATGTACTCCGCCGTTCCGGTGTTGCTGTGACACTTGTTTCCGTTACAGGAAGCTGTGAGATCACAGGTTCCCACCATATCCGTTTCCAGGCAGATGTGTTATTTGAGGATGCAAACACAGATTCTGCAGATGTGCTCTTCCTTCCGGGCGGTATGCCGGGTACAAGCACCCTGAAGGCCCATCAGGGCCTTTCAGCGGCGATTGTAAAGGCCAATAAGCAGGGCAGGAGGATTGCAGCCATCTGTGCAGCGCCTTCCATCCTGGGAGGCATGGGCCTGCTAAAGGGAAAGACAGCAACCTGTTATCCGGGCTTTGAGGATGTGCTCTCCGGTGTATCCTACACAAGCCAGGGGGTTGTTACAGACGGGAATATAACAACTGCCAGAGGGCTGGGCTATGCCCTTGCTCTGGGGCTGGAATTGATCCGCCTTCTCCAGGGGCCTCAGCAGGCCAGAACCATTAAAGAAGCGATCCAGTATGATGGAGGTCAGGCTTAAAAAGTCCGTAACAGTTCAGAGGGCGGTGCAGCCGCACTAAGAAGATGCCCCCTGGCTGAACTGTTAGCAAAAGTTCAGTCCTGTTGCGACTTTTTATGAAAAAACACTAGCCTTTTTAGGCGGCCCATGCTATAATGCTACATTGAAGTGTAGCGCCCTCATGGAAACGGGCGAATCACATATATTTTAAGGAGGAACCCATAAGAATGAGTGTACAGGTAGAAACATTAGAAAAGAATCTGGCCAAGCTCACCGTTGAGGTAAGCGCTGAGGACTTTAAGGACGCCATGAAAAAGGCATTTAACAAGAACAAGAACCGTTTTAATATCCCAGGCTTCCGCAGAGGAAAAGCGCCTCAGGCTATGATCGAGAAGATGTATGGCGAGGGTGTTTTCTATGAGGATGCTGCTGATGAAGCAATCAATGCAACCTGCATGGAGGCAATGAATGAGAGCGGACTGGAAATCGTATCCAGACCGGAAATTGCGATTGAGCAGATTGGAAAGGATAAGCCATTTATCTACACTGCAACCGTTGCTGTAAAGCCTGAGGTTACCCTGGGCGAGTACAAGGGCGTAGAGGTTAAGAAGGCAGACGAGGAAGTAACGGCTGAGGATATCGAGGCAGAGCTTAAGAAGGTTCAGGAACAGAACGCAAGGCTGATCACTGTTGATGACAGGGCAGTTGCTGACGGCGACCAGACTGTGATCGATTTCGAGGGCTTTGTAGACGGACAGGGCTTTGAAGGCGGAAAGGCTGAGGATTACCCGCTGACGATCGGCTCCCACTCCTTCATCGATACCTTTGAGAAGCAGCTGATCGGAAAGAATATTGGCGAAGAGTGCGAAGTAAACGTTACTTTCCCAACTGAGTACCATGCAGCTGAGCTGGCTGGAAAGCCTGCTACCTTTAAGGTAACGGTAAAGGAGATCAAGGTAAAGGAGCTTCCTGCACTGGATGATGAGTTTGCAGGCGAGGTTTCCGAGTTTGATACTCTGGAAGAGTACAAGAAGGACCTGGAGGCCAAGTTAAAGGAAACAAAGGCAAAGCAGGCTGCTGTTGATAACGAGAACCATGTAGTAGAGAAGGTTGTAAAGGCTGCTACAATGGAGATCCCGGACAGAATGGTAGAGAGCCATATTGACAGCATGATGCAGGAAACAGCACGCCGTATGCAGAGCCAGGGCCTGTCCATGGATTTATACATGAAGTACACAGGCATGGATGAGGAGCAGATGAGAAACCAGATGCGTCCTCAGGCGCTGACAAGGATCCAGACCAGACTGGTGCTGGAGGCTGTTGCAAAGGCTGAGAATATTCAGATTTCTGATGAGAAGCTGGATGAGGAAATCGCAAAGATGGCAGAGACCTACCAGATGGAAGCTGATAAGTTAAAGGAATTCATGTCTGAGCGTGATAAAGAGCAGATGAAGGAAGACCTGGCTGTTCAGGCAGCGGTTGACCTTCTGGTTGCAGAAGCAAAATTAGTTTAATTTTCACCCACAGAGGATAAGAGGGGATTTTTAAGGGGACTTGGCCCTGTCCGGGGCCGTCCCGTTGAAAATCTCCTTGGTTTCTATAAGGGATAGAATACCAGGATACCAGGGTCAAAAGGCCGAAAATCTGACGCAAGCTTGCTTGCAGGAGGATATATCTTTTGACCCCAACATCATACCAACAATAAGGCAGGAGGAAAACAAGATGAGTTTAGTACCTTATGTCATAGAGCAGACCAGCCGCGGAGAGCGTTCTTATGATATCTATTCAAGACTTCTCAAAGAGAGGATCATATTCCTGGGCGAGGAGGTCAATGATACCTCTGCCAGCATTGTAGTGGCTCAGCTTCTGTTTCTGGAAGCGGAGGATCCCTCCAAGGATATCCATCTTTACATCAACAGCCCTGGCGGCTCTGTTACAGCAGGCTTTGCCATTTATGATACTATGAACTATATTAAGTGTGATGTGTCTACGATCTGTATTGGCATGGCTGCCAGCATGGGAGCATTCCTTCTGTCCGGCGGTGCAAAGGGAAAACGTTTCGCTCTGCCCAATTCAGAGATCATGATCCATCAGCCTTCCGGCGGTGCAAGAGGACAGGCAACGGAAATTAAGATTGTGGCTGAAAACATCTTAAAGACCAAGAAAAAATTAAATGAGATCCTGGCTGCCAATACAGGACGTTCCCTGGAGGAGATCGAGAGGGATACAGAACGTGATAATTATATGTCAGCAGCTGAGGCAAAGGCGTACGGCCTCATTGATGAAATTATTGCCAGCCACTAAAGCCGGAAACAGATATAATGTAACAGTTCAGCTCAGGGGCATCTTCTTAGTGCGGCTGCACCGCCCTCTGAACTGTTACGATATAATACCAGATGTAAGAAACCAGCTGCCCCTGCTTATAAATGGGGCGGCAGAGAATAGGGAGAGGTTGGGTATATTATGCCGATTAGACCAGATGATGTGGTCCGCTGCTCCTTCTGCGGAAGGACACAGGACCAGGTGCGGAAAATGATTGCAGGAGCAGGAAGCAGCAATGTGTATATCTGCGACGAATGCATTGAGCTGTGCTCAGAAATCCTGGAGGAAGAGCTCCAGGGGGATGTTGAGGAAGAGGTATCTGAGCCTGGCCTGGGAGATATCCATCTGCTGAAGCCAAAGGAGATCAAAGCATTTCTGGATGAATATGTGATTGGCCAGGACGAGGCAAAGAAGGTTCTGTCTGTGGCAGTTTACAATCACTACAAACGTGTTACATCCTGCCAGAATATGGATGTGGATGTACAAAAGAGCAATATCCTTATGATCGGCCCTACGGGCTCTGGAAAGACCTACCTGGCGCAGACACTGGCAAAGATATTAAATGTGCCCTTTGCCATTGCAGATGCTACAGCCCTTACGGAAGCAGGGTATGTAGGTGAAGATGTGGAAAATATTCTGCTGAAGCTGATCCAGGCGGCAGATTACGATATTGAACGGGCAGAGTACGGCATTATTTATATTGATGAGATTGACAAGATCACAAAGAAGTCGGAAAATGTGTCCATTACCCGGGATGTGTCCGGTGAAGGCGTGCAGCAGGCCCTTCTTAAGATCTTGGAGGGTACCGTTGCCAGCGTTCCGCCTCAGGGAGGAAGGAAGCATCCCCACCAGGAGCTCCTTCAGATTGATACCACCAACATCCTGTTTATCTGCGGCGGCGCTTTTGACGGCCTGGAGCGCATTGTAGAGCAGAGACTCAGCGCCGGCTCCATCGGCTTTAATGCCGAGATCGTAAACAAGAATGATATGGATATTGACGAGCTTTTGCGAAAGGCAGAGCCAAAGGATTTAACCCGTTTCGGGCTGATCCCGGAGTTTATCGGACGTGTTCCGGTAACGGTTTCCCTGCGCCAGCTTACAAAGGAGGCTATGGTGCGCATCCTGTCAGAGCCTAAGAATGCCCTGACAAAGCAGTACCAGAAGCTGTTTGAGCTGGACAATGTGAAGCTTGAATTTACCCAGGAGGCTCTGGAGGAAATTGCCCAGATGGCAGTTGACCGCAAGATTGGTGCAAGAGGCCTTCGTTCCATTCTGGAATCCTCCATTATGGATCTGATGTATGAGATCCCTTCGGATGATACCATTGGTATCTGCACCATTACCAAAGAAGTGATAGATAAAACTGGAAAGCCGGAGCTTGTATACCGCGATATGGCGCCGGCGGCTGCCAGAAAATCCCTGTCCGACCGGTTAAGAGGCGGCAAGGCAGGGGAAATTGCCTGAGAGGGCAGTGTTCAACACATAAAACATGAGAGAAAAGCCGCTGCAGCCCATACAAAAGCCGCCTGTCTTCAGGGGCCAGTATGTAGTGCAGCGGCATTTTTGCGAGGTGGATAACAGATACATGAGAGAACAAGTGATAACAATGCCTGTGGTAGCTCTGCGGGGAATGACGATCCTTCCCGGCATGGTGCAGCATTTTGATGTCAGCAGGCCAAAATCCATAGCAGCAGTGGAAAAGGCCATGCTGGGGGATCAGAAGGTATTCCTGCTGTCCCAGAGACATTCGGAGGTACCTGACCCGGAGGTTTCAGACCTTTACCAGATTGGTACAGTAGCTGTGGTAAAGCAGCTGGTGAAGCTTCCGGCAAGGGTTGTGCGTGTGCTGGTGGAAGGTCTGGAGCGGGGAGAGCTTTTGAGCATGGATTCAGAGGAGCCGGCTTTTATCGGTGAGATTGGCATGGTGGAGAAGGAGCAGGAGGATTTAGATGACATGACCCAGGCTGCCATGCTGCGGATCGTCAGAGAAAAATTAGAGGAGTTTGGAAAATTAAATCCCAAGGCCTCCAAGGAGCTGCTTCCAGGTCTTTTGGCAATGGAGAACCTTGATGAGCTTCTTGACCAGGTGGCAGTCCAGCTTCCCTGGGATTATACGGTTCGTCAGGCAATCCTGGAAAATACGGGAATTTCTGCCAGATATGAGATAGTGGTAAAAACGTTGATGACAGAGATGGAAATTTATAATATTAAAAAGGAATTCCAGGAAAAGGTAAAAGCTTCCATTGACCAGAACCAGAAGGAATACATCCTCAGAGAACAGATGAAGATCATCCGTCAGGAGCTGGGGGAGGACAATCCCTTATCGGAGGGAGATGAATATAAAAAGAAGCTGGAAGCCATTCGGGCAGATAAAGAGGTAAAGGAAAAGCTGGGAAAGGAGATCCAGCGCTTTTCTACTATGCCCTCAGGAAGCCAGGAAGCCAATGTGCTGCGCACCTATATTGAAACGCTGCTGGAGCTTCCATGGAAGAAAACCTCTAAGGACAATGAGGATATCCGCCATGCCCAGGATATTTTAAATGCAGACCATTACGGCCTGGAGCAGGTGAAGGAGCGTATTTTGGAATATCTGGCAGTGCGGACGCTGACAAAAAAAGGAACCAGCCCTATTATCTGTCTGGTAGGCCCTCCGGGAACCGGAAAAACCTCCATTGCCCGCTCTGTGGCGAAGGCACTGGGGAAAAAGTATGTGCGGATCAGCCTGGGAGGCGTCAGGGATGAGGCGGAGATCCGGGGCCACAGAAAGACATATGTAGGGGCTATGCCGGGCCGCATTGTAGAGGGAATCCGCCAGGCAGGGGTAAGCAACCCGCTGATGCTGCTGGATGAGATTGATAAGGTCAGCAGTGATTATAAGGGGGATACCTCTTCAGCTCTGCTGGAGGTTCTTGACGGGGAGCAGAATGTCCGCTTCCGCGACCATTATGTAGAGGTTCCCATTGATCTATCCCAGGTACTGTTTATTGCCACTGCCAATACCACACAGACGATACCCGGCCCTCTTCTTGACCGTATGGAGGTCATTGAGGTCAACAGCTATACGGAAAACGAAAAATTCCATATTGCAAAGGATTATCTGGTGGCAAAGCAGATGGAGAGAAATGGCTTAAAGGAGGGGCAGATCTCCTTCTCTGATAAGAGCCTGGAAAAGATCATCCATAATTATACAAGAGAGGCAGGCGTGAGAAATCTGGAGCGCCGCATCGGGGATGTGTGCCGCAAGGCTGCTAGGCAGTTTCTGGAGGATAAGAAGACCTCTGTCAGGATCACGGAAACCAATCTGGAGAAGTATCTTGGAAAAGAGAAGATTACCTTTGAGGACGCCAATGAGGAGGACCAGGTGGGTATTGTGCGGGGCCTTGCGTGGACCAGCGTAGGAGGGGATACCCTTCAGATTGAAGTAAATGTGATGCCTGGAAAGGGAAATCTTCTGATGACAGGCCAGCTGGGGGATGTAATGAAGGAATCTGCCCAGACTGCCCTCACCTATGTGCGCTCGATCTGCCCTGAATATGGGATCGCAGATGATTATTTTGAAAAGCATGATCTGCACATCCATATTCCGGAGGGAGCTGTGCCAAAGGACGGACCCTCTGCAGGTATTACCATGGCAACTGCCATGCTTTCGGCTGTCGCCGGGAAAAAAGTGCTTGCAGGCGTTGCCATGACCGGTGAGATTACCTTACGGGGCCGGATCCTGCCTATCGGAGGCTTAAAGGAAAAGATCCTGGCTGCAAAAATGGCCCATATGAAGAAGGTGCTTGTTCCGGATAAGAATCGCCCGGATATGGCAGAGCTGTCAAAGGAAATCACAAAGGGCCTGGAGATTGTCTATGTAAAAACCATGGACGAGGTTGTAAAAGAGGCATTTGCCTAAAGGAGAATGAACGATGATTATCAGAGATGTGAATCTGGAAACTGTCTGTGGCGTTACAAGCAGGCTGCCGGAGAATACGCTGCCGGAATTTGCCTTTGCCGGGAAGTCAAATGTGGGAAAATCATCCCTGATCAATGCCCTGATGAACCGCAAGGCTTATGCAAGGACCTCCTCCCAGCCGGGAAAGACCCAGACTATTAATTTCTACAATATAAACAGCCAAATGTACTATGTAGATCTGCCCGGATACGGTTATGCCAAGGTGTCCCTGGAGGCAAAGGAAAAATGGGGGAAGATGATTGAGCGCTATCTGCGGGGCTCCGCTGTATTAAAGCTGGTGTTCCTTCTGGTGGATATCCGCCATGAGCCCTCAGCCAATGATAAGATGATGTATGAGTGGATCATCTACAATGGCTATCATCCTGTGATCATTGCCACAAAGCTGGATAAGCTCAAGCGCAGCCAGGTACAAAAGCAGGTGAAGCTGATTCGGGAAAGCCTGGGAATGGAAAAGGATGGAATCCTCATTCCCTTCTCTGCAGAGACAAAGCAGGGCAGGGAGGAGATCTGGAGCCTACTGGAGAGTAAGCTTTTGGAGCAGGAATAGAAAAAATTGAAATAAAAAGAGGTTGCCGCATTAAGTGTGATATGCTCTCTTCTAGGTAGATAAGTGAAATAATAAAAACTTGTCACTTAGGTGGGAGCGTATTTTATGTCTAAAAGAAAAATATCAGTTGAGAATAAGATATATGCTGTAAACCTGTATCTGGAAGGAAAAGAAAGTTAACATCGAATTGCATCTATGTTTGATGTCCGCGTAGCTTCTGTACACCAATAAATCCGCAATTCTTGGCAGAAAATATATTAAACCATGAGTTTTATGCAGATGTACCCAATCAGAAATGGTTTATCGATGTAACATAATTTAAGTATTATATCGGATCAGAAAACCATAAAGTGTATCTTAGCGCAATACGGGCTCTGTTGACAGACACGTAGTATCCTATGTAATTCGGGATAACAATAATAATGCCTTGGTCTTTGATGCTTTTTGAACTTTTCATAATAAACTGGAGGTGGCAGAATTGTCTATTTGACGGGGAATAGTTTAATTAAGTAAATGAGCAGCTCTTTTATTATAAGTTTATTTATGACATTTGCTATGTTAATTTATAAAAAAAGGAAAATGTATGGAATATTCCTCTTTTTTGTAGAATCACATCCTTATAACAATATAGCTATTTTGCTATAATCCTAACTAAAGAAAGATACAGACGCAATAAGGTCTAAGGAGGTATTTTATGAAAAAGACATGGAAACGTGTATTGGCGCTGGCTTTGGCTGGTGGAATGGTATTATCAATCGCAGGATGTGGTCAGAAGGCAGGAGGAAAGGAAGAAAAAATAGAAATCTCAATGCTTGATTTTCTTGTACCAGGAGAAGGTGTAACAAAGGCTATGAAGCCGTTGTTAGAACAGTTCCTTGCGGATCATCCGAATGTAGTGTTGGATCAAGAGTCAGTATCCAATGCAGATCTTGCAACAAAGGTTCAGACATTGGCAGCAGGTGATGAGCTTCCGGACATTTTTATGGTAAAGGGGCAGATGGTAGAGACCTTTGTGGAAAATGGAAAAATGTATCCGATAAATGATATGCTGGACAGCAATACAGAGTGGAAAGATAATTTTAAGGAAGGCGTTTTCTCAAATTTCACAATTGATGGTAAGATTTATGCAGCGCCGTTCCAGGTGACAAATACCTGCGTTTTCTATAATACAGAGTTATTTGCACAGGCAGGAATTGAAGAATTCCCAACAACATGGGCTGAGTTCTGTGAAATTATTCCTAAACTGAAAGCAATTGGTGTAACTCCTATTGCATTGGGCAATAAAGAAAAATGGAATGCAGAATCTGTTATTATGAGTACATTAGGAAACAGATGTACAGGTGACGAGTGGTATCAGAGTATCCGTGATAACAGCGGAGCAAAATTTACAGATGATGTGTTTGTACAGTCTTTACAGGCGCTAAGTGATTTAGCAGCCACAGGGGCTTTTAACGAAGATGTTAACAGTATTGATGGTGCACAGCAGAGGCAGATGTATATGAATGGAAAAGCTGCCATGACTATTGATGGAAGCTGGGCTATTGCTAACTTTGATCAAAATTGTCCAGAAGAGGTAAAGAAGGTAACAGAGATAGCAGCGCTCCCTATGGTAGAGGGCGGAAAAGGAAATCCGGAGGCAATTACCGGTGGTGCCGGATGGGCGATTGCTGTAAATGCAAATATTCCAGAGGAAAAGAAAGCGGTTGTAGCGGAACTTTTAACTGCAATGACAGGCCCTGAATATGGAACAGCAGCTATTAAAGAAGGCACATTATCTGCAGTAAAGCCTGGAGAAGAGGTTGAGATTACAGAAGAGATAGCAGCTAAGTTTGATATTTTTGCAAAAGAAAGACCGTTTATTCCAGTATATGACCATCAGCTGAGCTCTGGAGTAATTGATGTAATGCAGAGCGGGCTTCAGGAGCTTCTGATTGGAAGAGTAACTCCGGAAGAATTAGCAGAGCGGATCCAGACAGAATATGAAAATTCTGAAAGTGAGTGATATAGATGAGTAAGGCACTGCGACCGAAAGATATAGTCATTTATGGACTTTTAGCACCAGGAATTATTATTTTTGCATTGTGCTGCATTGCACCATTGTTTGTAGCCGTTTACAATAGTTTTTTTGAGTGGAACGGTGGGCCGGAACGTACTTTCATAGGGCTTGCGAACTATCAAGAATTGATTTTTGATGAAGCTTTTTGGAGTGCATTTAAAAATAACCTAACATTTATTTTATGGACAGTAATTGGACAGATTGGAATTGCATTTATTATTTCCATGCTTCTTCAATCAAGGATTTTAAAGTTCAAGAACTTACATAGAACGGTATTGTTTTTTCCAGTTGTATTGTCAGCGGTTGTTGTAGGATTTTTGTGGAGAATCATGTACAATGCAGATTATGGAATCGTAAATACATTTTTACGGGCCATAGGGCTGGAACAATGCATCCAACTCTGGCTCGATGATCCTGATATTGTAATAGGTTCCTTGGCAATTCCTAAAATCTGGCAGTACATAGGATATTATCTGATTATTTTGCTTGCAGCTATTCAGGGGATTGATAAAAGCGTTTTGGAGATGGCAGAACTGGATGGTGCTACAGGCTGGAAAAAATCTAGATATATCGTAATTCCTTTGATTAAAAGCACACTTTTAGTAACAGTAATGCTATGTATTTCAGGAAACATGAAGACATTTGATCAGATTGTTGTTATGACAGGGGGCGGCCCGGGAACAAGTTCGGAAGTTGTTGCCTTGTATGCGTACAATGTTTCCATGAATCGGATGCGCTATGGATATGGTAGTACGGTAGCGATTGGGATTTTAGCGCTCAGTATGCTTTTGATTTTACTTAGCAAGTTAGTAGGAAGAAAAAGAGAGGCAGCGTGATATCGCGCGGAAAAGAGGAAGAAATGAAAAAAATTTTTAAAACTATTCGGAATCTGGCTGCTAATCTGTTTGTGACTGTGTTCTCAGTTACCTGTATTTTTCCTATTATTTGGATGATTTATTCATCCTTAAAGACAGATCAGGAATTTTCTCTTGATATACTGAGCCTGCCGACAGAACCACAGTTTCAAAATTATGTAAAAGCTATCGAGGAGGGAAATATTGGTTCCTATTTTATGAACAGTATGTTTAATACTGTAATTACGGTAGCGATTGTATTAGTAATTGCGTTTGTAACAGGATATTGTATATCAAGATTCCGTTTCAAAGGAAGAACATTTATTTACTATATGTTCCTAGCAGGTATGCTGATTCCTATTTATGCACTGCTGATTCCGATTTTTGTGGAGTTTAAAACACTGGGACTTTTAAATCAAAAGTTTACATTAATTATTCCATATATTGCATTTGCTCTTCCAACGTCGGTGTTCCTTGTGGAAAGCTCAATAGAAAGTGTACCCATAGAAGTAGAAGAAGCAGCGTGTATTGATGGAAGCTCTTTTTTCAACACATTGTTTCAGATTGTAATGCCTATGTGTAAACCAGTGCTTTCTACCTGTGCCATTCTGACATTTCTGAATACATGGAATGAATTTCCATTAGCATTGGTTTTGATACGAAGTAATTCTTTGAAAACAATGCCTATAGGATTGACAAATTTTGTTGGAGCTTATACGGTGAACTACCCATTGATGTTGTCAGCTTTGGTAGTTTCCACGCTTCCGGTTATTATCGTATATTTGTTGTTCTACAATCAGATTATGAATGGAATGACGGCAGGAGCGGTAAAAGGATAATTGAATTATATGCTATTTAGACAAGCCTTATCTGGGCTTGTCTAAATTTCGTTCTAGATGAAATGCCAGAAAGGGGTTATTATGAAAAATTGGTATAAAGAAATATTCGGAAGTTTAAAAAATGTAATTGCCGTTATGATGCTTGTGCTGATTTTAATTCCTACGTTGGCTTTTGGAACAATTTCTTATTATCAATACCGCAAAATTGCTGTGGATAATGCGGTAAAGTTGAATCAGAACAATACACTACAGATAGCTTCTAATATAGATGGGCTTATGAAGAATCTGGGAAATATCTCCCTATCATTTCTTCAAAACGTCAGTGTTCGTGAGTTCCTTCTGGCAGATGGAAAGGAGGAGGTGGAGGATGCTCTCTATCTTTTAAACCGACATATCAGTAATCAGCTTTGCTATGAGGAATATATTTATGCAGTGGATTTCCAAAGAATAGATGGTATATCTTACAGTTCCAGTTCTATAACAGACGGAATTAGTGATGATCTGAGGGAAACCCTGATAAAAGAGGATGGAAAAGCTGTATTTTTGACGGAGATAGGGGTGGCAGAAGAGGATGGAAATGTCAGTGAGCCTCTGTATGGATATGCAAGATGCGTCAAAGACATCAACAATATAGGGCATATTATTGGTTTTGAAAAATTGTATATAAAGAAGAGCAGTATTATGCGTCTGATTTCAGATGAATTGAATGAAGATGAGGATTATTATGTGGTAGACGGGCAGTCTATAAGAATTTCTTCGGATTCTGATGCGGAAGGGAAAATATTTTCAGAATATATTTCTGATTTGGATTATCCGCCTAATAAATTGCGTGAACACATAGTATATAGTAAAATACCAAGTATGAATTGGTATATGATAAAGAAAATATCGCCATTGCAGATGGAGGATGATATAGCAGTGGTAAAGCAGCTTTTGATTTCTACTGGTATTCTGGGAATTTCAATTTACGCATTTATTGGATTTTTTATAGCGGGTTCGGTGATTCAGCCATTGAAAGAACTGGAGTCCACCATGCGTCATCTGGAGGAAAATGATTTTAAGCGCAAGCTTCCAGAAACGGGGTATCGGGAGATTGTTGTTTTGGCCCGTACATTTAATAAAATGACAGACCGGATGGATGAACTGGTGAATCGAGTATACCGGGCAGAGATAAGGGAAAAAGATGCCCAAATTCGTGCTATGCAGGCGTATATAAATCCTCATTTTCTTTACAATGCGCTGGACACTATCTGCTGGATGAGCCGCATGGAACAGGCTTTTGAAACCTGCAGTCTGATTGAAGCTCTTTCAAAGTTGTTTCGATCTTCGGTGAAAGACACCAGTAAAACAACGACTGTGAATAGTGAGATGAAACATATTGAAAGCTACATAAAGATACAGGAATGCCGACATACGGATACGATTGAATTTTTAATGGATGTAGAACCCGGAACGGAAGAATGTGAAACAATTCGCTTTTTATTGCAGCCGTTGGTAGAGAATGCGATTGTTCATGGAATGGAGGAACAGGATAATACAGGAATCATTCGAATAAGCTCCAGAAAAGAAGAGAAAAATCTGGTGCTTTCAGTTGAAGACGAGGGTCAGGGAGCAGATATTGAGGGATTGGAACATATGCTGGAAGGAAAAATAGAAGGGACAAGGGGAGCGGCATTATTTAATGTTCATGAGCGAATACGTCTTTGCTTTGGAGAAGAGTATGGCCTTCGATTCAAAAAGGGAAATAAACGGGGGCTGATTGTAGAGGCAGTTCAGCCATTTAAAAAGGGGAAATAACTATGATAAAATTGTTGATTGTGGATGATGAGACTATTATTCGTGAAGGAATGACAAATATCATTGACTGGGAGAAAATGGGCGTTCGTGTCGTTGGAACAGCATCAAACGGAAGAGACGGGATGGCAAAAGCTATAGCGGAAAAACCGGATATAGTCATTACTGATATTCGTATGCCTATTATAGATGGAATTCGTTTTTCGACTCAGCTGAGAGAAAAATTTCCAAAGGTGAAGATTATCTTTTTAACAGGTTACAGCGATTTTGAATATTCCCGTCATGCAATTCATGTGGGAGCTGAGGATTATTTATTAAAACCGGTGAATACGCAGGAATTGATAGAGCTTGTTCAGAGATTAACAGCGGAGATAAATCAGGAGAACCAGAAGGTAGTAGATTGGAGCAGAAAAAGGGCATTGCTAAAGGAGAGTCTTCCGATGATGCGGGAGCAGTGTGTCCGCGGTTTCATGGATGGAATATTGACTCAGAAGCAGTTTACAGACCGTGTACTTCAACTGGGAATGAATCTTTCTGAGGGAGATTATCGGATTATGATTTTTTGCATTGATTACTATTTTCAGCTGATAGCCAATGGTGAAAGGCAGATTGCTCTGCTGAAATTTGCACTTGCCAATGTAGCAGAAGAGATTTTTCGTCCAATTGGAGACTGTTTTATATGTGATGATGGAGAGGCAAGGCAGACCGTTTTGCTTCGTTCTAAAGGGAATACAAAGGAAATAACCAGAGCAGCCCGTGAAATACAATTTTATATGAGAAAGTATTATAGCTTATCTGTGTCAGTAGGGATAGGGACACAGGTGAAAAATCTGGAGGAGCTACGAATGTCATGGCAAAATGCAGACAGGGCATTGGAGTCAAGATTGAAGCAGGGAAGTGGGCAGATTATAGTAAAAGAAGATTATAAAGGAAATGCGGAAGGGATTGAAAAAATATTCATCACCTTATCGGAGGAAGAAGCTTTAAAAGATTCTGTTGCTTTACTTTCAAAAGAAGAGGCCTTTGATACCATCGAACAGATTTTTGAAAAATATGTTATGGAACAGGATGCTGGGAGGAAAGAGACGGAGCAGCTGACTATGTACTTAATTCTGATTGGCTTAAGAGAGGCAGAGCACAGCCAACTGGAGCCAAAGGATATTTTGGGAAGAGATTATTACTACTATGAGGAAATATTTAAATATGAAACAGCAGAAGATTTGGAGATGTGGATTAAAGATATTTACAGCAGAATAATCGAATATGCGCAGAAACAGAAAAATGGAAGGTATAAAGGTATTGTGATTAGTGGGATTGCTTATGCACAGGAACATTTTGCAGAAAGCATACAGGTGTCGGATGTTGCAAAAGCAGTTTTTGTTACGCCAAATTATTTCAGTAAAGTATTTAAAGAAGAAACAGGAGAAAACTTTACAGACTGGTTGAATAAATACAGAATCAGCAGAGCCAAGAAGCGGATTGAAAAAGAGCCAGAAACAAAGATCTATACGATTGCGGCAGAAACAGGTTTCAATGATTATAAGTATTTTGCATTTATATTTAAAAAATATACAGGCTATACACCTACATCCTACAGAAA
>OLRK01001463.1_pt1 | contig 19469 bp, 15 predicted proteins | sample 1672911 | NCBI WGS metagenome assembly OLRK01 (sample SAMEA3136736, study PRJEB25190) | human gut metagenome | biome: human gut; feature: human-associated habitat; material: faeces | place: Austria | collected 2013 | reverse complement strand
CACACGATAAAATGCTTCAAACAAATGGACTAATGCTTCTTCCGGAATAAACACCCCGGTATTTTCAATCTGGCAATATACCGTCTCGGTATCTGTTCCCGGTTTCAGCAAAACTCTGATATGATTTCCTTTTTCTTCCGGCGTATAACGGATGGCATTAAGCAGAAGGTTAGAAAAAACTTTGTCCATCATCACCGGATTCACATCTGCATACAAATGTTCTGGGATCTCCACTTGCAGTTCCAGTTTTTTATTTTCTATCAGTTCAGCCATATCAGCAATCTGCAAGCGGAGCTGTTCTGCTATATCGGTCTTTTGTGTAATAAATTTGTTATTCTCGATCCGTGAAACAGTCAGAAGTTCCTTTACCATGTCTTCCATTTTTTCTGTGGTTTCCAGTGACCGCTGCAAATAGTAATTTCTGTCCCTGTATTCCCCTACTCCCTGCAGCATTCCGGACAAGTGCCCTTTCAATATTGTAATCGGTGTTTTCAGTTCATGGGACGCGTTGCTGAAAAATTCCTGCCGTATCTGACGCTCCTTCTCAATCTGAGCCAGATAATTTTTCACATTTTCTGCCAGCTTCATGGTTGTCTCTGAAATAATATTCAGCTCCGGATAACAGCTGCCCTGGACATGGAGCTGGCTGTAATCCCCCTTTACCTTTAACATTTCCTTTGAAATATCACTTAAGGGTTTTGTGATGGAAGATACAAGCCGCCGGGTTACAAGGAACGAACAGCCCAGAGCGATCAGAAAGCTTAAAAATGCAGCCGGAAACAGCATGGGAAGATACTCCCTCATCCCATAATAGGGAACTGCCATGCGGATCACCATGTCAGAATGGGCAGAACGGCAGGCAACATACAGCATGGTACGCCCTAGTGTTTCCGAATGGCGTTTTGCATAGCCCTGCCCTGTTAAAAGGGCCTGGCTCACCTCCTTGCGGTCCCCATGGTTGTCAAGCTCTGACGCATCCGCATCGGAATCCATTACCACCCTGCCGTCCCCGTCAATTAAGGTAATGCGCCCGTCCCCCTGGTCTGCAAATCGGTCCAGCCGCTCCAGCTGATGCTGCAGGTCCCCTTCATATTCAAGAATACTGTCCAGGGCTTCTATGGTATAGATCATCTCGTCCTTTGCTGTATTTAAGATCAGATGGCTGCTTGCCACATAAAAAATGACGCTGTTTAAGCACAGCGCCGCAAGAAGCACAAGAATAAAACGGTGAAAAATTGCTTTTTTCATAGAATGGCCTCTCTTTTCCTTTTTAAGCTTCCGGCTGAACCATGCGGTAGCCTACACCCCGGACTGTTTTAATGCAGGAGCCCCCCTCTGTGCCAAGCTTCTGGCGAAGGGTCCGTATATGCATATCCAGGGTCCTTGTCTCCCCGTCATATTCATAACCCCATATCTGGTTTAACAGTTCATCCCTGGTAACCACCCGGGACTGGTTTTCCAGAAGATAGGCAAGGAGCTCATACTCCTTTAAGGTAAGCTCCACTGCCTGCCCGCCGCTGCTTACCTCCCTTGTCTTTTTATTCACCTTCACAGGCCCGTAGCACAGCAGATCCTGATCTTCCTCCCGCCTGGTGCGGCGGAGGAGGCTTCGGATCCGGGCCGACAGCTCCAGCACCCCAAAGGGCTTTACCATATAATCATCTGCCCCGCAGTCAAGGCCTACCACCTTGTCCAGCTCCTTTTCCTTTGCAGTCAGAAGCAGGATCGGCAGGCTGGAAAAGCCCTCTGTGCCTCTCAGCTTCCGGATGGCCTCTACTCCGTCCATCCCCGGAAGCATCCAGTCAAAAATAGCCAGGGAAGGCTTTTGCTGTTCCATACGCTCAAGGCCTTCCTCTGCCGTTTCAAAGCCTTCCGTCTCATAGCCAAAGCCCTCCAAAGCGATCTTTAACAGATTCCTGATATTCTCATCATCCTCTATGATATAAATTTTATCCATGTCTTCCCATCCTGCCTTTCCCTCTGCCGTCCGCCTGCACCCGGCTTTATCACCATCATACCAGATGCAGGTAAAATCCACTCCATGGGAATGTAAAATTCCTGTAAAATCAGCCATGCGAAGTTTCAGGCAGAAAAACGTGTTGAAAAATGATCGCCTATTTCAGAACTTCCCTATAAACGCGAAGCACATTTTTGTAGAAAATATCATCTGTCTCACTGGATGTAAAGCCTGCCTTTGCCATGGCATCTGCCAGGCGCTCCATCTGGGATGCATTCTCGATCTCAAGCTCGCAGGGCACCCCGTCAAAATCAGAACCCAGGCCGATACACTGGATACCGCCTACCTGGCGTATGTACTTCATATGCTCTACCATATCGCGAATACATCCGATATCCCGCTCATCCGGAGCCATATCCCGAAGGAAATGGGAATAATAGTTGATGCCTATAACACCGCCCCGCTGAGACAGGCTGCGGATCATCTCATCCGTTAAGTTTCTTGGATGGGAAGCCAGGGCCCTGGCATTGGAATGGCTTGCCACAAAGGGCTTCTTGGTATACCGGAATACATCCCAGATCCCTGCGTCATTTAAGTGGGAAATATCCACGATCATGCCAAGGCGCTCCATTTCCTCAACAAATTCGATTCCAACCGGTGTGAGGCCATGTTCCGTATCCGGCTCTACCCTGGTGCTTCCATCAGGCAGCACTGTCTTCTTATTTGGAAAGGCCAGCTCATTTTCGTAGTTCCAGGTCAGGGTCATCATACGGACGCCCAGACGATAGAAATTGCGCAGGAATGCAAGGCTGCCCTGGCATACTCCTCCCTCCTCGATCGTAAGCAGGGCAGACATTTTCCCGGCCTTCCAGTTTGCCTCTATATCCCCGTAGCTTTTTACAATACCGATCATATCGGAATGTGCCTCCATCTCCTCATAGAAGGTGTCCAAAAGCTTCATGCAGTGTTCAAAGGGCTTCCCCTCCGCAGCCTGCAGATCTGTATACAACGCAAAATTCTGCAGCCCATAGCCGCCTGCCTTCATTTTCTGCAGGTCGATCATTAGATCATTTGACAGGATCGAAGCATTTCCCCCTTTTTGATGATCACCATAGAGCTCTGCAATCGTATCGCAGTGCATGTCTGCTACTCTCATAATCCTTCCTCCCAATTATTTTCCAAAATTCATTGCGTTACCCCCAGTCTATACTTCTTTTTCCATCCTGTCAATGCATATGTAGCGCTTTCAAAAACAGGCAGTTTCCCTCTGTACACTGTCAGCAGGGAATGGTATAATTATTCTAAAACCCTAATATTTATTGCACATTTTTCGCTTTGGGATTATTATTTTAAGAGGTACGTTAGAAATGGAACAGCCGCGTTTTAGCAACAGTCAGATCATCAATGGGATTGCCCTCGGGTTCTCTCTGGCCTTTTTCTTATCCGCCATTGCGGCGGCCTTTTATACGGGTGTGTGGGGGAATGTAGCCGCCAACTTTTACCGGATCCTCATCTCCCCCTGCCCCCTTGTAACTGACTATTTTGAGGTAGGAGGTCTTGCCAGCGCCATGCTGAATGCGTCAGCCTGCGGCATGGCCTGCACACTCTTTATGATCTTCTTAAAGGGCGAGTCCCACGCAAATACACTGGCCGGATATTTTCTGGTAGTGGCCCACTGCTTTTATGGCTTGAATTTCCTCAACATGTGGCCCTGCTTTCTGGCTCCCTTTCTCTATTTCCGGTTAAAAAAGCTGGATTTTAAACGGAACCTTCATATTTGTATGTTTTCTACCTCCTTTGCCCCCTTTATCAGTGAGCTCTTATTCCGCTATACCCAGGAAAACTATATTTACGGTCAGGTAGACCTTACTGTTTCCGGCATCCTTCTCACCCTGCTATTTTCCCTGGTGCTGGGCTTTGTGATTCCCGCCATCCTGCCCGGCGCAAAGGCATGGCATAAGGGTTACAACCTTTACAACGGCGGCCTGGCCTTCGGAATATTCGGTTTTTTCGTCTACAATTTTATGTATAAGACTATGGGGATCACCTTTCCCGGACGGATTGAGCTGCAGAACCCTCTTTATGAGCAGTTCGGCCATTCCTTCCATCTTTACGCCAACTGCTTTTTTATCCTGCTTTTTTTGCTCTGTATTATTACAGGCTGCCTTTTAAACGGTTCCTCCTTTAAGGGATACTCCCAGCTGATCCGCCAGACCGGCTATGGCTGCGACTTCGCCGACACCTACGGCATGCCTCTTTGCCTGATCAACCTGGGAGCCATCGGCTTTGTCTTTTTAATTTACTTAAACCTGATCATTGCCTTCACCAAAGGTTCCGGCTTTACAGGCCCCACCATCGGCGTCCTTTTGGCTGCCCTCACCTTCTCTGCCCTTGGGCAGCATCCAAAAAACATATGGCCCATTTTAGCAGGCTACCATCTTCTGTATTTTATTACGCTGTACCTGTGCCATGTCAATGGCCGGGAGCTTACATGGACCCTGTCCACCCAGGCCTACATAAACGGGGCAGCCTTTGCAACGGGCTTATGCCCCATTACCGGACGTTATGGTATCCGGGCCGGCATGGCAGCAGGGCTTCTCTGCGCTTCCATGTGCACTGCCACCAGCGCGCTTCATGGAGGCCTTGTGCTTTATAACGGCGGTTTTACAGCAGGGACTACTGCCCTGATCCTCCTGCCGATCCTGGAACACTATGTGCCCTCTGTCAGAGAGCGGATGAAGGAGCCTGCCCTTCATTTTGATGAGATGATCGCCCTGATCAAGGACGGAGATGAGCTGCAGGAATAGTTACTCGCTGCGCAGCGCATCAATGGGATTTAAGTTCGCTGCCCTGTTTGCCGGCATATAGCCGAAAAGAAGACCGATCCCAACGGACACACTGAAGGATACAATGATCGCAATGGGAGTAGGGGGAGCATCAATCCCAATGGCTGCCCCCACTGCTGCCGTTGCAATGCAGCCGATGAGGATCCCAATGACACCTCCCAGGGAGCTGGTAACAGCCGCCTCAATAATGAACTGCTGAAGAATGGTGCTTTTATCTGCTCCCAGAGACTTTCTGATTCCTATTTCCCGGGTGCGCTCTGTGACAGACACAAGCATAATATTCATAACACCTACCCCTGCCACCAGAAGGGAGATGCCTGCAATCCCGCCCAGCATACCGCTCATCATGGCAATCTGCTCATTCAAGGAATCAAGCATCTCGCTCATGGCGCTTACCCGGTATAAATCATCATCCTTAAAAATATCATATAAAAAGCCTTCCAGGGCATCCTTGCAGGTATCTACGGTATCCGTATCATTTACCATCAGGGTATAGCTGTTTATATTGGCATTTCTTGACATTTTTACAGCGACGCTGTAGGGCATCCATACAAAATCGTCGGTACCCCCGTCCTCCATCTCATCCTCCTGCTGCTCTGCCACGCCGATTATCTTAAAGGCATTCCCGCCCACCTTCAGCGTTTCATTTAAGGCCTTCTCACTGCCTCCGTAAAGCTCCTGGGCCACATAGGCCCCAATGACGCAGACCTTCTGTCTTGAAACAATATCGGAATAGGAAATGTTCCTTCCATAAGACAGCTCATATCCCTTAATATCAAGGTACTGCTCGCTGCGCCCGGCCACACTGGTGGAGGTCATGGAATCATTGCCCTTTTTTATCGTCGTGGAGATCGTTACATTGGGGCTTATACCGCCAAATAAGTCTGTATTCTCCTCATAGAACTCATACATATCATCCACATCCAGTGTCCGGGAGCTTAAATTTGTAACATTTACATTCATCTGGTTTACGCCCATGCTGGCAAAGCTGTCCACTACACTTGACATATATCCGTTTACAAGGCTTACCAGGATAATGACCGCTGCAACACCGATAATGATCCCCAGCATGGTCAGAAAGGAGCGCATTTTATTCCCCCAGATGCTTTTTAAGGCCAATTTAAATGATTGCAGCATATTCGTTTACATCTCCATCAAAATTTATTTTTCCATCTGCCACCCGTACCACCCGCTTTGCCTCAACCGCAATGCTGTTGTCATGGGTGATCATTACAATGGTATTTCCCTCCTCATTCAGCTGCTTTAAAAAATTTAATACCTCCCGGCTGGTTTTTGAATCAAGAGCGCCGGTAGGCTCATCTGCCAGTATTAAAGAGGGATCTCCTGCCAGTGCCCTGGCAATGGAGACGCGCTGCTGCTGGCCGCCGGACAGCTGGTTGGGAAAATTCTTCCATTTTTCATGCAGCCCCACCTTTTCCAGGGAAGCCATAGCCCGTGTTTTTCGCTCCTCTGCGCTTACTCCTGCATATAGAAGGGGCAGCTCCACATTTTCCAGGATGTTCAGTTTTGGCAAAAGATTGTACTGCTGGAAAATAAAACCGATCATGCGGTTGCGGATACCTGCCAGCTGCTTATCCGTCATATCACTGACATCCTCACCGCCAAGGTAATACTCTCCCTCTGTAGGCACATCCAGAGCCCCGATAATATTCATCAAGGTAGATTTGCCGCTGCCGGACTTGCCCACAATGGCTACAAATTCACCCTTGCAGATGGAGAGGCTCACGTCATCGCTGGCGTGGATCTCCTCCCCACCCAGGGTATAGGTTTTAAAAATATGTTTCAGTTCAATTAAAGGCTGCTTCTCTGTCTGATCTAAAATCTGCTCCATACTCATATTCCGCCTTTCTTACGTTATCTGGGGCCGCCTCCGCCTCCCGGCCCTCCGCTGGGTCCTCCCATTCCGCCTCCCGGGCTGCTCATTGCACCGCCCATAGGCATCATAAAGCTGCTGCTTCCCGCACTGGATTCAGAAACATATACCTCATCCCCTTCTTCCAGCCCGGATGTGATCTCCACGTAGGAATCATTGGTCAAACCTGTTTCCACCTGCACTGACCGAAAGCCTGCAGGCACAGCGCCCTGCTGTTCCTTTACCGTATCATCCCGCACATAAACCTGGTTTCCTCTCATAAGTGAATCAACTGGAATGGTCAATACATCTTCTGCCTCATCCAGGGTGATCACACCGTCCACATTCATGCCCGGAAGAAGGTTCCCTGTTTCATCCAGGGTAACTGTAACCGGATAAGTGCTGACGCCGTTTGAATAGGTGCTTTCCAGGCTTACATTGGTCACAGTCCCTGTAAAGGTTTCATTTTCAAAAGCATCTGCTGTCACTGTCACCTTCTGCCCTACTTTTACATTCTGAATATCCAGCTCGTCAATGGACATTTCAAAGGTTAAGCTGGACAGATCATAAATAACCGCAAGCACCGTGGTACTGCTGGAATTTTTCGTGATATTATCTCCCACCTTAAAGCCCTTTGTGATCACCTGACCGGAGATTGGTGCCTTAATGGTATAATTGTCGTAGGAATCCTGAGTGCTCTCCAGCTTGCTCTGCGCATTCTCCACGCTTTCCTGAGCCTTGTCCATGGTATCCTTATATCCCTCGATCAGCTGGTCGGCTGTTTTTGCCGTCATGCGGAAAATGGGCGTACCCTTTGTAACGTAATCCCCCTCATTGACAAGAAGGGCTTCCACCTCCACATTGAAAGATAAATCTGCACTCATGGTAGTGTCAATACTGGCTTCAAAGGTTCCCTCCTCGCTGCTTATAAATTCCCCGACCTGAGCGGTTGCTTTCATGGAGGTCGTGAGGCCTCCCGGATTTATCACATTGATCGTTACATTTTTTACCAGCCTTCCGCCTTCAATGGCTACCTCCTGGTTAGCAACTGCCTTTACCGTGCCGGCAATCTGTTCTCCTGTATCCGTAAGCGTAATGACTGCCTCATTTCCAGCGCCGATCAGTGCTGCCTCTCCGGAAAGGAAGGGGATCCGAAGCTCCATTACATCATCACTGTAAATATCTGCCAGTTTTGTTCCGGCACCCACCTTATCCCCTGCATGGATATAAAGCTCCTTAATATAGCCGCTTTCTGTCGCCTTATATGTATTTCCGCTATAGTCGCTTAAAGCATCATTGTAATCTTCCTCTGCATCCTCATAATCAGACTGTGACCGCGCAAGGGAATTTTCTGCATTTTTAAGCTCCGTATCCATACTGGACTTATCAATCTCATAAAGCACCTGGTCCTTTTCCACCTGATCTCCCTCCTCGAAATCCGCAGAAAGTACCTCACCCTCCACCATGGATGTAATGCTGTAGGTGTCCTTTGCTTCCAGGGTACCAGATGAGGACAGCTGGGAAGAAATGCTCTGACGTGTAACGATGGCCGTTTTATGGGCGGTGGCTTCTGCTTCTGCGGCCTTTGCCTTCGAACTTCTCCATAAGATCAGGGTCAGCAGCACTGCTCCTGCAAGCAGAAGGGCAATGATGGGCTTAACCCCTTTTTTCAGCCCTTTCTTCTTTTTTCCCTCTCCGCTCCGCTTTTGCTTTAAAGTATTAAAGCTGATGGCAGAGAAATGCTTTAAGTTTAACTTCTTCATACAATTCCTCCCGGATTCATGTTATTACAGTCTTCCTGCCGTTTATGGCAGACAGGAAGCTTCGGGCATCCGCCCTATGAAGTGCTCAGTATTCAAGTGCATCGATCGCTGTATATGTATTTCCATTCCGGCTGCACACCAGCACTACATCATCCCCCACCTCAAGGGAACCATAAACGGAGAACAGGTATTGCAGCTCTGAGGAATCAAGAGACAGCTCCAGATAGCCATCGGAATCCAGCTCCTCCGTATCAAGATCATCATCGGAATTGCTGGAGTCCACCTCTACCCGAATGGAGGTAGGTGTCATCACATCCGTTGACTGATAGTAGATGTTTTTAAGCTCTCCTTTTATAAGTACATATGTATTATTTCCTGAGTCATCCTTCTCATCCCATCCGGTGGTGGTGTAAGCCCAGATGGTCTTTGATTTTACATTATAATACAGCACCGCAAAGCCTGCGGATTTCTGGGCTGTCTTTACCTCTGCCAGAGTGCTGGCTGCCCCGTTTAAGAATACATTGGCGTTTTCCGTATCAAAGGGTACAGACTGAGCCACACTGAAGTTTTTATGTACCAAGATGGGGCCCTTCCGTTCATCCTCCAGGATACTGATCGGATTAATTTCCCCATCAGAATTCAATTCACACTCCAGGACCGAACCATAAATTTCATTGCTGTCCTTCTTTTTTGCCTTTAAGAGATTATAAAACAGGTTCATGCAGTCTGTCTGATTTAAAGCCTCCTCCGGCTGGCGGCTTATGTCCTCATTCAGCTCCAGATAGTTGAATTTTGAAACCCGGGAAGTTACAAGATCGCCGGTAAAATCCTCATCCGTATAGCCCAAAAGCGTTAAAACAGCCTTTACCCCATCCTTGTAGGTGACAGGCTCATCCGGCTTAAAAAGCCCGCCCAGATAACCGCTCATCCAGCCCTGGGAAGCTGCAATGCGGATATAAACTGCGTTGGGATGGGTGCTTGGAACATCCGCATAAACAGAAACACTGGTATTTGGAAGGTTTTCCCTGAAACTGGAAGCAAGCACCAACATTTTCGCAAATTCACTTCTGGTCACTTCCTTCCGGAAATCCGTAATCGTCATGATCCCCACCAGGTCGATCACCTGCCGCCTCATATCAAAATTTGCAGAGGATATATTGTCTGCAAACACTGTCATAGGAAAGGCTGAGGTAGCCGACATCACCGCCGCCAGAGAACCAAACAGGCATCTTCCGCCTGAAAACAATTTCTTCATGAATAGCTCCTTTCAAATTTACCGCCGATTTTTTTCTGGTATAACAATACAGTGAAATTGTGTTCATTTTGTGTCCTTGGGATGTTTTTTTGGTGAATAGGAAAACACGGCCTCACGCAAAAAGCCTGTCTTCACAGGCCATTTATCTCCATGGTCTCTGAAAACAGGCTTGTAGCATGTAGCAAGCGGCCGCGATCAGCGCGAGAGCTCGCAATCAAACTCTTTTTTACATAAGCGGCGCGATCAGCCGCAGCAGACGTCCTGACTTTCTTCCAATCCAGCTGTAGTTTTTGCAGTCCTCCATAGTAACCGGCTGGCATTTTTTCAACGTTTCCTGGAAGTCCTTTTCTATATCTGCCACAGCATGGTTACGATATAAATACACACCGCACTCAAAATGAAGGTACAGACTGCGGAAATCCAGATTGATGGTTCCCACTGTTGCCTTTTCATCATCACTGACAAATACCTTTGCATGGACAAAGCCCGGCGTATATTCAAAAATCTGCACCCCCGCATCAATCAGCTCCGGATAATATGTGCGGGCCAGAAGGTACGCATATTTCTTATCTGGTATATGGGGCATAATGATCTTTACATCGATTCCCCGCTTTGCCGCATAGCTTAAGGCATTCTTCATCTCATCATCCAGTATGAGGTATGGTGTCATAATATGCACATAGGACTTGGCCTGGTTTAAAATGTCCATATAAACCTGCTCCCCTACCCTCTCCCTGTCCATAGGGCTGTCCCCATAGGGAATGGCAAAGCCGGAAGGCTCCTGTCCTGCCGGAAATGCAAAAGGCTCTTTTGCCAGGTAGGACTGATAATCCTCCTCCTCCAAATCCTTTACATCCCACATCTGAAGGAACATCATGGTAAAACTCTTAACTGCAGCTCCCTTTAACATAACCGCCGTGTCCTTCCAGTGGCCAAAGCGCTCTTTCCGGTTAATGTACTCATCTGCCAGGTTAACGCCTCCTGTAAAGGCAGTATGGCCATCGATCACTACTATTTTCCGGTGGTCGCGGTTGTTCTGATAGGTGGACAGAACTGGCCTGATCGGCGAAAACATCTTGCACTTGATGCCCAGCTTCTCAAGCTCCCTTGGATAATGGTAGGGAAGAAGCATGAGACAGCACATGCCGTCATACATGACGCGAACCTCCACTCCCTCCTTTACCTTCTGGGCCAATACCTCAAGGATGCTGTTCCACATATAGCCCCGTTCCACAATGAAATATTCCATAAAGATAAAATGCTCTGCCTTTTTCAGCTCCTCCATAAGAACCTGGAATTTATCCTCGCCCAGAGGGAAGTACTGCGCGTAGGTATCCTTATAGGCAGGAAAGCCTGCACAGTTTTTAAGGTACCCCGCCAGACGGCTTCCCCGGACGCTGGCCTCCTTTATCTCCTGGATAACGGATTCATCCTGAACCAGATAAGGTTTTGTCCGGCCAATGGAAATATGCAGCCGCTTTGCCAGAAGCTTTGTCTGGAACTGAACCTGCACAAAAATATAAAGCAGCACTCCAAATACAGGGATCACAAGCACCGGCACAATCCATGCAAGCTTAAAGCTTGAATCAATGGGTTCATTAAAAATATAGATGATCACAGCTGCACTCATCAGAGTGGATACAATATAAACTGCATCCCTGTAATCCTTCAGCCAGGTAAATGCCTTCATCAGAATCAATATCTGAATTGTCAGAAACAGCAGCACAAAAGCCGTCCTTCCGAAAATGATCCGAAACAGCTTTCTTGGATGTTTCTCATGCTTCTGCATTGTATATCATTCCTCTCTTCTTTTTCCCTCCAGCGTCTGGGCCACGATGTCCTCCATCATTTCCAGGCTCAGCTGGCCGCTGATATAGCCAAATACGTTTCCATCCCTGTCGATCATAAAGGTAGTAGGATAGGAAGAAATCCCGTAAGCCATTGTCAGCTCACCGGTGGTATCCATTAATACCGGATAGGTGTAACCTTTTTCTTCCAGAAAAGCAGTTACTCCCTCCTGGGACTGTTCTCCGCCCAGGCCTGGTGTCGCCACTCCAAGGACCACAAGGGCATTTTCCCCTTCGGTTTCTGCATTCTCATAAAGCTTCTGGATATCCGGCATCTCCGCCTTGCATGGCGGGCACCAGGTGGCCCAGAAATTGAGAAAAATTGTTTTTCCCTCATAATCAGACAGGCTGTGGGTATTTCCAAACTGGTCCTGCAGCGTAAAATCAACCGCAGGAATCACCACCGGCTCCTTTGCTGCCTCCTCACTGCTCTCCATGGGTGCTTCGGAGGCTTCAGAGGCTTTTTTCTGGCTGCCTGTTTCTGCTTCTGTTTCCGGTATCTCACCTGCCTCCTGGCCTTCCTGGCGGACATTTCCGCCCTTGGCAGACAGAGAAGAAAGATAACCGGATACATCATTCATGCGCCCTGTAACCATCAAAAGGCCCATGACGATCATCAGAAGCCCGCCTGCTTTTACTGTATATTTTACTACACCTCTGTGGGCCTTGAAAAATTCCAGGACTGCCGTTGTGAATAATCCCACTGCCAGAAACGGAAGTACAAAGCCCAGGGTATAGACACCGATCAGAAAGAATGCTGCCGCCTGACTCTCAGTGGATGCCGCCATTAAAAGCACACTGGTCAATGCCGGGCCAACGCAGGGCGTCCAGGCAAAGCTGAAGGTAAAGCCCATTATCAGCGCTGTGACCGGAGACATGGCAAGCACATCCACCTTTAAGGGAAGCCTGCGCTCTTTTCCCATAACTGTCAGGTTACCAAATAATCCTAGCTGATACAGACCAAATAAAATAATAAGAAGCCCGCCTGCTATGGAAAACAGCTGCTTGCCTGACTTCAAAAGCCCTCCCAGGGCAGAAAATCCAAACCCCAGAAGAAAGAAGGCAGAGCTGACACCGATCACAAAGCACAGGGTATGTATCATTACCTTGCGGCGCTCATAATGGATTCTCCCATCTTCCCCCATTGTTCCTGTCCCCCCGGACAGATATCCCATATAAAGAGGAAGCAGGGGCAGAACACAGGGCGAAAAAAAGCTTAACAACCCCTGCAGAAACACCGTCACTGCCGATACACTTACATCTACCGAAAATCCCATATACACTCCTTCTGATTCATCATCTCTCTTTTTCCGCTACTATACCAGAAAGCGATTGGGAAGTCAATGCAGGAGGAGGGCTTTGGGAGGCTTCCCTACGATATAAAAAACCTCCCCCTGCTTATCTGCTGCAATAAGCAAAGAGAGGTGTGTATGCATCTTTTTCCCCTTATCTCTCATCCGTATCCCAGTTATGGTACACCGCCTGGACGTCATCATCCTCATCCAGCAGGTCCAGAGTGCGGTTTAAACGCTTGATGTCCTCCTCGTCGGTCAGTTCTACCCAGGTCTGAGGGATCATGGTAACATCTGCTTCCATCATAGGCACGTTCTGTGCTTCCAGAGCCTCGCGCACTGCACTGAAATCATCCAGAGCAGTTATAACCTCATAGCTGTCCTCTTCCTCAGAAAAGTCCTCAGCACCTGCGTCCAGAGCAAGCATCATCAGCTCGTCCGCATCCATCTCGCACTCTTCCTTGTCAATGATGATCTGGCCCTTCTTATCAAACATATAAGACACACTTCCCGGTGTCCCTACGTTTCCGTTGCCCTTTGTAAAAGCACTTCTCACATTGGCAGCGGTACGGTTCTTGTTATCCGTCAATGTATCTACGATGATCGCAACACCACTTGGACCATAACCTTCATAGGTGAGGGTCTCATAATTAACAGAGTTGGCATCGCCTGCAGCCTTCTTGATACCTCGGTCAATGGTATCGTTTGGCATATTATTAGCCTTAGCCTTGGCAATCACATCACGCAGCTTGCTGTTATTCGCCGGATCCGGGCCGCCCTCTTTTACTGCAACGGCAATCTCACGGCCGATCACTGTAAAAATCTTTCCCTTTGCTGCGTCATTGCGCTCCTTCTTATGCTTGATGTTGGCAAATTTTGAATGTCCTGACATTAAAAAAACACCCTTCCTTTTCTTCTATAATCTTCATTTCTGAACAGCTGTATATTTCTCTGCATTTTATCTATATTAACACGATTTTTTTGGCATGGCAAGAAGTTTTCAAAATCCTGCTTTTGCAATCCTGCTTTTGCCGCCCCGGGTTCACACCCTTTTACCGGGCCTCTTCCCCTGTCTGGGAATCATTTTCGGGAAGCGGCGTTACCAGCACACTTTCGATCATCTTGTTCCCTACCTTAATGACCTTAAAATGGCAGCTTCCATAATCCAGCTCCGGCTGCTCTCCCACCTGAGGTATCCTGTCAAGCCTGGAAATCAAAAATCCATTTAAGGTATCGTAGGTGTCCATATCCTCCTCAGAAAATTCCATTTCCAGAACCTGGGCCGCCTCCTCCAGAGGCGTAAGTCCGCTCATAACGTAGGAGCCGTCCTCCCTGGCTGTAATAAATTCCTCTTCCTCATCATACTCGTCCATAATATTTCCTACAATTTCTTCCAGGATATCCTCCATAGTCAGAAGCCCTGCTGTCTGTCCATATTCATCCACCACAATTACCATATGGATCTTCTTTGACTGCATCTCCTTAAACAGGGTATCAATACTCCTTGTTTCAGGGATAAAACTGGCCTCTCTCAAAAGCCCAGGGATTTCCCTCAGGGTCTTTCCCTTATTTTCCGGCGTTTCCCCATAAGTCATGGCATCTCTCAAATGAAGGATTCCCACAATATCATCAATATCCTCCCCATAAACGGGATAGCGGGTATTCACCCCTTCATTAAGGATAAAATCTAGGGCTTCCCCTAAAGTCATAGATGCATCAAGGGCCTCCATGCTGGTGCGATGGGTCATGATATCTGCCGCTTCCTTATCTCCCAGCTGGAAGATATTAGTGATCATTTCCGTTTCCCCTGCCTCCAGCACACCCTGCTCATGCCCCTCATTTACCATGGACATAATATCCTCTTCTGTCACATTGTCATCCTCATCTGTCAGCTCCATACCAAACAGCTTTAACACCAGTGCTGACAGGCAGGTAATGGCCTTTGTCACCGGAAAGCACACTGTGGTAAACAGCAAAACTGCAGGAAGCATCTGATACCCCCATTTTTCCGGTTCTCTGTATGCAAGGCGTTTTGGAATAATGATTCCGAAGCTGATGATCACAAGGATTAAAACAAAAGCTACCAAAGCCATAAGAAAAAGCTGCCCCCACCACTGCGGATCGCAATACCAGGGAGTCATCTGCCCGCCCTCTATCTGCAGAAAGCCCATATGCTTCATAAGCTGCCTTACCTGTGCCGGCAGGATAAGGGCCCCTGTAACCATGGCGATCAAATGGGTCGTGATCTGAATCGTATGTACAAATCTGCCCGGCTGGTTCACAATATCGAGAAGCCGTCTGGCTTTTACGTTGCCCTCCTTCGCTTCCTCCTCCAGCTTTCCTTCATTCAAGTTCTGGATCGCCGCCCCGAATCCGTAAAATACGGCCTCCAGAAGAATAAAAAGAACCAGTACAACAATACTGACAGGCGAATAACCATCGTCCATAATAAGAAAAAGACTCCTTTCATATCATAATAAACAAAAAATGCCGCTGCCCGGAGTGCCGGGTAACGGCGTGGCTTAGTTTATCATATCATCTTTATTATAGTTCGTCAATGCCGCCTATGTATGCAGCTTAAGACTTATCTTCAGCGCCTCATCCACCCGCTCCTGCAGTTCCTCGTCAATATGGCAGATTTTTTCCCTCAGCCGCTGCTTGTCAATGGTGCGCAGCTGCTCCAAAAGGATCACGGAATCCTTGACCATGGCGCATTTGTCCTTGTCTAACTCCACATGGGTGGGCAGCTTTGCCTTGTTCATCCGGGAGGTGATGGCGGCGCAGATCACCGTGGGGCTGTGCTTGTTCCCAATGTCGTTCTGTATGATGAGCACCGGGCGGACACCGCCCTGCTCTGAGCCTACCACCGGCCTCAAATCCGCATAATAAATATCGCCTCGTCTGATGATCACGTTTTCACACTCCGTCACTCGTTATTTGCCGGGAAAGCTTTGGCCGCGGACCGGCGGAGGGCTTTCCGCTCCGGGGATGGCCGTCTGCGCGGTCACGTCCCGTCTACTTTCAGTATGGCCCGTTTCCCTGAAAGTATTCTCTCAGCCGCCGGAAAATCCGGCAGGGCGTACCCGGACGGGGCTTGCCCGCCGGGCGCGTTTCCTATTTTATGGTATGACGAAAGGATAAAACCTGCCACCAGGCAGAGGCTTTAGTCAAATCCGAAGTACTCGTCTCCGAAGTAATCCTTTGTGCCGGCGATTTTTCCGCCTTTTACGTACACCCGGGGCACCCGCATTCCGATGCCGCAGAGGATCTCATAGTGGAAACCGCCGCTGCGCTCCGCCAGCTCCTCCACCGTGATCCGCTCTTTGCCGTCGGCCCCGATGAGGGTTACGCTGTCCCCTTCCTCCACGTCCGGGATGCCGGTGACATCCACCATCATCTGATCCATGCAGACACGGCCCAGGATCCTGGCCCGCCGGCCCCGGATGAGCACATCCCCTTTATTGGAGAGATTCCGCAGGTAGCCGTCGGCGTAGCCTACGGGGATGGTGGCGATCACCGTCTCCCGCTCCGTAAAGCAGGTCCAGCCGTAGCTCACCGGCGTTCCCGCCGGCACCGTCTTTTTATACACCACCTCGCTTTTCCACTCCAGGGCGGGGGTCAGAGTGATGCGTTCCTTTTCCACCTCGTCAGAAGGGTAGACGCCGCAGAGGATGATCCCGGCCCGCACCAGGTCGAAATGGGAGTCATCCATGTCGATGATTCCGGCGCTGTTGGCGCAGTGTTTTACGGGGATTTCCACCCCCCTCTCTTTTAGCAGCTCCAGAAAATGGTTAAACAGGGCCAGCTGGCGGCCGGCGCTCTCCTTGTCCGTCTCGTCCGCTTTGGCAAAATGGGTGAAGATTCCCTGAATCTCGATCCCCGGCAGGCGGCTGATCCGTTTCACCTCGTCGGCGGCGGCCTCGTCCGGTTTCAGGCCGATGCGGCTCATGCCGGTGTCCACGGCGATGTGGAGTTTCCCCTTCTTTCCCAGGATTCTGGCCCGCTTGGAGAGGCGCTCCGCCTTCTCGTACTGGAAAATGGTGGGGGAAATGTTGCAGTTTAACAGGTCGTCGAACCGCATTTTCGGCGTGACGCCCAGCACCAGGATGGGCTTTGTGATGCCGTGGCGGCGGAGAATCAAGGCCTCGTCGATGGTGGCCACCCCATAGCCCTCCACGTAGGGCTCAATGGTCTTTGCCACCGGCACGGCGCCGTGGCCGTAGCCGTCCGCCTTCACAATCCCCATGACGCCCACCCCGGCGCCTGCCCTGGCCCGAATGGCCTGGATATTGGCCTCCAGGGCATCTAAATCTACGGTTACATATCCTCTCTCGTACTGATCCATCTTGTTCATTGTCCGTTACTTCCTTTTTTTGATTTCCGCGGGGCTTTTATGCCCGGCGGGGCCCGCTCTCTTGTGGGAAAAGCGAAGGGCCCCTGGCAGAGACTGGCTCCCGCGGGGAAACACGGCCGTCTGCGCGGCCGCGCCCCGGTGCCCCAGGGCGTTTCTTTCCTTTATTTACAGGGCGTCCGCGATGTCCCGGGCCAGCACTGCCCGCTCGCCCTTCTCCTTCGCTGCCCGCTCTCCGGCCAGGCCGTGAAGGTAAACCCCAAGGGTCGCTCCCTGGGCCTCATCCATCCCCTGGGCCAGCAGCCCGGCGATCACGCCTGACAATACGTCGCCGGAGCCTCCCTTTGCCATGGCCGGACAGCCGCTGCCGTTGATGTACAGGCTGCCGTCCTTTCCCGCCACCACCGTGGCCGCGTCCTTTAACACGCAGGTGATCCCATACCGGTCGGCGTAGTCCCCGGCGGCGGCGATCATGTTTTCCTGAACCGACTCCAGGGGGACGTGGATTAGGCGGGCCATCTCCAGCATATGGGGGGTGATCACAATGTTTTCCGTAAAATACCGGGTCAGCTCCTCGTGGGCCGCCACGGCGTAGAGTCCGTCGGCATCCAGCACCACCGGGGAGCAGGCGGCGCTCAGCACTCCGCGGGCCATTCCGTAGGCCTCCTCATCCCGTCCCAGGCCGGGGCCCAGGACCACGGCGGAGGCCTCTTTGCACAGGGATTCCAGCTCCTCCGTGCCGGGGCCGTCCTCCCGCCAGGGGATCAGCACCGCCTCCGGAAGAAGGGTCTGCAAAATCTCCCGGTTCTCCTCCGGCGAGAGGATTTTCACCAGCCCGGCTCCCGCGCGGTAGGCCCCCAGGGCCGCCAGATAAGCGGCTCCCGCCATGTGTTTCCGTCCGCCCACCACCAGCACCTTTCCGAAGGTTCCCTTATTGGAGTGAGGCGGCCGCGCCGGCAGGCGGCAGAGGTCCTCCTCCCCGTAGGTGAAGGCGGAAACTCCGGCATGGCAGGCAGCCGCCTGAGGGAACCCGGCGTCCGCCACCACCAGCCGGCCGCGGTAGGCCTTTCCTGGATAGACAGCCGTGCCGAATTTCTCATATCCAAAGGTGACCGTCACGTCCGCCCGCACCGCCGGCCCCAGGACGGCGCCAGTGTCAGCGCTGATCCCGGAGGGCAGGTCTACAGCCACCACCGTCCCCGCCTGCACCGTATTTAAAAACCGGAGGAATTCCGCGTAATTTCCCTCTACCGGGCGGTTTAGTCCCACGCCGAAGACTCCGTCGATGAGCACCTCGCAGCGCCCCGGGATGAAATCGGCAAACTCTGCCGTATCTACCCCCAGCCGCTCCGCGATCCTTACCTGCAGCTTCAGCTCCTCCGTGCCCCGCTCCGGGTCTCCCGCCAGGACCACGGAGACGGGATGGCCCTGCTCCTTTAGCATCCTGGCTGCCGCCACGGCGTCGGCGCCGTTGTTCCCCAGGCCGGCGGCCACCAGGATCCGGCCTCCCGGCCCTGCCGCCTTTCCGGCCTCCCGGGCCACCACCAGGGCCGCCCGCTCCATGAGCACCAGGGAGGGGATCCCCACCTCCTGGATCGTAAAGCGGTCGATTTCCTTCATCTGCCTTCCGCTTACCAGATACCTCATTTCCCTTCTCCTTCCCCCACCGCGAACGCCATGGCATAGCCCTCTGTGTTCGTGATGGACACATGGATCCGCGTGATGTTCAGCTCCTTTGCCTTCTCCTTTGCCCCGCCGTGAAGGACCACGAAGGGCTTTCCAAGCCCGTCCCGCAACACCTCCACATCTCCCGGCCAGAAGGAGCGGAAACCGGTGCCGAACACCTTGGACACCGCTTCTTTTACAGCAAAACTGCCGGCCAGCCGGGACGCGCTGCCCCCGGCCTGCCGGCACTCCTCCTCTGTATAGACGCGGGCCAGGAAGGACGGTTTCTCACACGCCCTGCGGATCCTGTCGATCTCAACCATATCTGTCCCAACGCCAATGATCATGATGTTCCCTTTTCTCCGTTTTCGTCATCCTGCATACTGCACACCCGGTAGCAAAGCCGCATCAGGCTCTCTGACAGGTGCACGTTCTCCACCACCACGTCGTCCGGCACCTGCAGGTCCGTGTGGGCGAAGTTCCAGATGGCCTTGATCCCCGCGTTCACCAGACGCTCCGCGATCTCCGGCGCCTTGGTCTTCGGGATGGTCAATGCCGCGATCTGCACGTCGTTGTCCTTGATAAACTGCTCCAGATTCTCGATGCCGCGGATCTCCACG
>OLRK01001462.1_pt1 | contig 19474 bp, 16 predicted proteins | sample 1672911 | NCBI WGS metagenome assembly OLRK01 (sample SAMEA3136736, study PRJEB25190) | human gut metagenome | biome: human gut; feature: human-associated habitat; material: faeces | place: Austria | collected 2013 | reverse complement strand
CCTCGTTGGGAAACCAACGGGGTATTTTTTTTTTGCCCCAATCCGACTGCATAGGACACTAAAAAAGTCAAAATCAAGTGGAAGAATACAAAAATATTGAAAAAATAGAATTTCAGGACAAATATAGTATTGCTGAAAATCCAGGTATAAAATTCACAAAGTATCTTGTAGATTTGAAAGCTACCCAGGCTTTTACAAAGGATAAGGAAAAATCCGAAAAGATAAATAAATGGTTTCATGCATTCGAGGATATTTTAAAGAAAGTTTTTGAAGATAAAAATCTCCAGTTACATTTCAATGATGAAACATTTCAGTTTTCTATCTATGCGACAGATAGAGAGCCTTTTTGATTTTAATACAATGTCCAGTGGTTATGCAGCAATTTTTGAGATTATTAATGATCTGATTATAAGAATGGAGGCAAAGTCAGGATTGCGGGCAGAATTTGATATGGAAGGTGTCGTTCTAGTAGATGAAATTGAGACCCATCTGCATTTAGAGCTGTAGAAAAAGATACTTCCTATTTTAACAACTCTTTTTCCTAATATTCAATTTATTATTACAACACACTCTCCATTTATTTTAAGTTCCTTAGATAATACGGTTATTTATGATTTACAGAGCAGAACTTTGGTAGAAAATGGTTTGGAAAATTTACCCTATGAAGGAATTGTGGAAGGATATTTTAAGGCTGATACATTATTAGCAGAGTTAAGAGGAAAATTTGAGAGATATAAAGATTTAGTTGCTAAGGAAAAGTTATCAGATAAAGAATATGAAGAAATCGATAAACTGGAATTCTATTTAGATGAAATCCCGGATTATCTTGCAAAAGAATTGACATCAGAATATAGCCGATTGAAATTAGAATTTTCAAATAGGGGGTAAGGTCAGTGATTAAGATAGGGAGAAATCCTGTTCCGCCTCCATTGTTGGCTATTGAAGAACAAAAGACGAAAGGGATTTATAATAAGCCAGATGTCATACAGAGATTAAAAGAAGATTCACATGATAAGTGTTATATTTGTGAATTGGGAGGGTTATCAGATCCGGAAGTAGAACATTTAAAGCCCCATCATGGACGGACAATCCCAGAGAGAATTTTTGATTGGAATAATTTATTTTATGTGTGTCCTCACTGTAACAAGATTAAAAAAGAATCAAAATATGACGATAAAATCATAGATTGTTGTAAAGAAGATCCAGAAAAGATGTTAGAGCAGTGCTATGAAGAGGGACATGTAAATGTACATAATATTGTGGATGAAGAGCGGGCGATTATGACTGCAGATCTTATACAGGAATGTTTTGAAAAACGCAATACAGGGATTCAGGAAGCAGCTTGTCAACACAGAATTGATCGCTTGGCAGAAGAGATGAATATTCTATATAAAACATTGGAAAAGCATAAGAGAAATCCAGAATTATTGAGGTATAAAAGAAGTTTAAGATCTACATTAAGTAGAAATAGTATATTTGCGGCTTTTAAAAGAAATTATGTGAGAAAACATATTTCAGATTATCCGGATTTAGAGGAATTCTTAGTGTAATTTGAGGTGTTCTGAGGAGTAATGAGAAGCCATGTATTTGTAACGTGTTTGCAAATACCACATTCCAGAAATCTAGTAAAATTAAGTCTTCAGTAAAATCAAGACTCCCCAGTTACCTAAATGCTAATTTCAGTTCTCCAAGAGATAATTCCTTGTCTCGGGACAATTTAATACGAGTTACGACTCCTCAGGACTTTGATTCTGGGGAGTTTTTTCGTTGTGGCAGTTGACAAAATTTTTTATAAGCAGGAAGAATGATATGGGGAGCTAACAGAAGAATCTGTTCGAATTGTGGTAGAAAAATGAAATAGCGGTTTACTGGAAAAGGGATGGAGACTTTTTTGAAAGAACATCAAACAAGGTTTTTGCACTGGAAAGGAAAACGAACGGCAATAAGTCTCTGCCATAAGATGCAAAATTAAAGAAATCCAATAGATTTCCTTATAGGTTAACGAAAGATAACATTGCGAGATTAAAATCTGAAAGATACTGTATGGTTGCTCAATTAACGGAGTGTGCAGGAGTTGGTTTTGGAAAGATATATCGTATAAGAGATAGAACCGTAGAGAAAATAAAACATGGAATGAAAAGAATCTTGGAATGATGCGTGTTTGAAAAAGAATTTGCAGTTTTGCAAATGATTAAAGAGGCAAGATATTTATTTAGTCTGTATTCAACAGGTCTTATGATTATTTAAATATGAAATTCTTGTAATGGTAATATGTAGTAGAGTATAATGCTAGAAAGCGGTTATGTGAAAAGAGGAAGTTTACTATTTTGATAAATGAGAAGGATGTAAATAAAATGGAATTTGATTTCGGAAATGCGAATGAACAGCAAAAGGAAGCGATTAGAACGATGGAAGGTCCACTTCTTGTTATAGCTGGTCCAGGTACAGGTAAAACATTTACATTAGTAAAACGGATAGCATACATGATAACTGTTGCCAATGTCAAGCCGGAAGAAATAATGGTGGCTACATTTACCGAAAAGGCGGCTAAGGAGCTTGTAACGAGGCTCACAAATGAATTATGTGAGATAGGCAGAAATATCAATTTAAACGAAATGTACGTTGGAACATTTCACTCTATTTGTCTGCGTATAATAAAAGAAAATTTGGAATATACACGATTCAAAAAAAATTATAGGGTGTTAGATCAGTTTGAACAAATATATACGATATTTCAGCATATAGATCGTTTTTATAGATTGCCTCATTATGATGATTTATTTGCAAACAATAAAAGGGCATGGTTACAGGCAAAAGAAATAGCAATGTATGCTAGTAAATTATTAGAAGAAGGAGTTGATATTGGTGCGATGCTCCAAGATAAAGATTTGAAGATAGTAGCTATTGCAAATATTTTAAAGGAGTATACATCTATTCTTTATGAAGAAAATCTCATGGATTTTACAAGTATTCAAACAAGTGCATATCAATTGCTAAAAGAAAATAGTGAGATTTTAGAGAAAGTTAGAAGAGAAGTTAAATACATAATGGTAGATGAATATCAAGATAGTAATTTTATACAGGAAAAATTGATTTTTCTTTTAGCGGATGAAAAAAAGAATATTTGTGTTGTTGGAGATGATGATCAAGCACTATACCGATTTCGTGGGGCTACTATTAGAAATATTCTAGAATTCCCAAATCATTTTAAAAAAAACGAATGCAAGAAAATAACTCTTGAGATTAATTATCGTTCGGAAAAGCAAATTATTGATTTTTATAATGGATGGATGCGTAATACAGAAGGTTTTTCATGGGAGAAAAAATTTCGATTTGAAAAAGAAATTTCGCCTGGAAAAAAGAGCTATTCTACTGATGCTACAGTAGTTAAATGCATTGGGATTGAAGATGAGAAAGATTGGTACGATAATGTTTATAAGTTTATAAGTGAACTGAAAAGAAGCGGTGCTATAGAGAATTATAATCAGATTGCATTTCTTTGCAGGTCAGTTAGAAATTCGGAGGTAGTTAAACTTATTCGATATCTGGAAGAAAAAGATATTCCCGTCTATTCACCACGTTCACAATTGTTTTTTGAGAGAACAGAAATTAAGGAATTGCTAGGAATGTTAATTATGTGCTTTCCAGAATACTATTCACGTTTTAAGATGGATACTATTGTAATTGAGAGTGATCCATATATAGAACTTTATAAATATTATAAAAAGTGTATTGAATCAGCGAAAAAAATTTTATATAAGAATGCAGAAATGAAAGCTTGGCATGAGAATATTCAAAAGAGGCATAGTAGTTTGTCAGAGAATACAAATTATGGATTTTGTGGTCTTTTATATCAACTATTGCAGTTTGAACCGTTTAAATCCTATATGAATGTAAATATTGGAACGGATACGAGCAAAGAACGTGTTGTACGAAATATATCCATTTTGTCTGCGATATTAGGTAAATTTGAGTTTTTGCATTTTGTTGATGTATTTACAGTAAATAATATTATTGATGTCTCAGAACGTTTTTTTAATAAGTATTTGAAAATACTGCTAGAAGAAGGTGTTACCGAGTACGAAGATAATTTAGAATATGCACCAAGAGGATGCGTGTCTTTTATGACGATTCATCAGTCAAAAGGAATGGAATTTCCAGTTGTTATGGTAGATTCTCTTTATGAAAAGCCGGCAGGAAATAATGAAGGGGTTCTTAGCATAATAGAGAAGAAATATTTTGAAAAAAGGGATACATTCGAAAATAATAATGATATTAAGTATTTTGATTTTTGGAGATTGTATTATACAGCCTTTTCGAGAGCTCAAAATTTATTAGTTCTTACATGTACAGAATGTTATACGTCTGCAGGAAAGCTAAAGACACCAAGTAGATCTTTTGAAAAAATGTATATCAAACTTAAAAATTATGACGAGGTGGATTTTTCAAATTTTGCTTTTGAAGAGGTTAAATCAGCAAATTTAAAACGTACTTTTTCATTTACTTCACATGTTGAACTTTATGAAAACTGCTCTCTTCAGTATAAATTTTTTAAAGAATTGGGGTTTACAAAAGTTCGTGTAGGAACAGCATTGTTTGGAAGTTTAATACATGAAACACTGAAAGATATAAATCGAGCAGCTATGAGGCATGAAGAAGCGATACTTACGCCTTTAAAATTGCGTCAATGGATTGAAAGAAATTATATAACTCTGTCAAATCATGAACATGCGTATTTGGGGAAGAAACAAATTGATGCTGCATATAATCAGATTCAAGCATATGTAAATCGCATAAATAATGGGAAATTAGTTTATAGTACAAAGGGAAGCTTTTGGAATTATATACAGGATACAGAGGTGGATGTTAGTATAATAAGACCCAATAATTATATTCTAAAAGGGACTGTGGATTTAATATGTGGTGATGGTGATTCCTTAGAAATTTATGATTTTAAGTCTGAGAGTAAACCGGATTTAGAGAAAAATATTAGAATGATCAATAGATATAAGCGTCAACTGGAGGTTTATTCATATTTAGTGGAAGAACGCACTGGAAAACATGTTAGTAAGATGCATTTGTACTATACAGGGGAAGAGAAGGGGGATCCTATAGTAACTTTTGAAAAATCTAATGAATCTATTAATGATACAATAAAAGAATTCGATGAAGTGGTCGAAAAAATTCAAAAGCATGAATTCATTACAAAAGCAAATGATAAAAAAATATGTGAAAATTGTGATATGAGATATTTGTGTGGAAAATTAATGAAAAAATAAAAACAGAAATTAATAGCAAGAGAAATATTTTTTTCAAAAAGAGACTAGATTTTTATTTGAAATTTTTGAAAATAGAAATTAAACACATTAGTGGGAATTAGTTACAGAATATGTAATAGGTAACACTATATCTCCGGCGGTGGCTGTTGAATATTACGTTATATTACCTGATAAATGTGGATTTATCAACTCAGTAAAAGATGTATTTATTTAGATACTTTTCTTTTTTCTGTACAGAATTTTATACTAGGAAACTGTCTCAATATAGTGTATAATGAAAGGATAGCAAAGCAAAAGGCGAGGAGAGGAGGGAAGAGAATGACGATATACAGCAGCCAGCGTCCGGCAACGGCTGAAGAAGTTTATCAGGATATCTGTGACCGGATTACTAATCTTCAGCTGAAGCCAGGGCAGAAGATCAGTGAAAATCAGATGAGCGAGGAATATGGAGTTTCCCGTTCTGTGATTCGGACGGTGTTCACGCGTCTGAGCCAGCGAAAGCTGATTGAGGTATATCCGCAGCGAGGAACGTATGTCAGCAAAATCGATCTTGATTTTATTGCGGATTTGCTGCTTTTGAGAACAGCGATTGAAAAAGAGGTCTTGTATGAGATTTTTGAAACTATGGATGAGAGCCAGAGGCAGGGGCTGATGGCAGATCTGAGGAAAAATTTGGATAAGCAGAAGGAATTTTACAATTCCAATGGCTATGATTCGGATTTTAAATCTCTGGATTCAGAGTTTCACAAGTTGCTGGTAGACAGCGTGCACAGACACAATTTGATGGAGCTGATGGCAGAGCATATGATTCACATTGCCAGATGGAGGAATTTTGATGTTACCTTTGCACATCGGGTTCCAGAACTGATAGAGGAGCATGAGGCGATTTATCAGGCGATTGAAGCAAACAGGGGAGGGCGGGCCATGAGAGCCATGTCAGCTCATCTGGAGACGATTTCCAAGATTTCTGAGCCAGCCAGAGCGGTGTATCCGGAGTATTTTTTATAGAGATTGTGCATTCTGCTTAATTTCTAAAAAAAATATAAAATACCTATTTACATTTCAGCTAATATTTGATAAGATATTATCAGTAAGAGCGAATTGTTCATGTTTCGATGGTAAATATGAACAATTTTTTCAGAACACATTGTATACTAGAATTCAAGAGTACAATGTGTTAAAATTTTCCGGCAACTTGTATACTAGTATGTAAAATGAAAAATGTGGTTGCAAATATATGCTAGGATGCAGGTATTATTTTTTCTTCGAATTGTTAAAAAATAGACAAAGAGGTTGAAGCTATGTACACACTTGGAATTGATATTGGATCCACCACTTCAAAATGTATTATTTTGAAGGATGGAACGGAAATTGCAGGAAAATCCATTGTTGTGGCAGGGACAGGAACAGATGGCCCTCATTTGGCGCTGGAAGAGGTGCTGAAGGACGCAGGGCTGACCAGAGATGATATTGCCTGTACGATTGCCACCGGATACGGCAGAAAATTATTTGAGGAGGCGGAAGGCGAGGTCAGCGAGTTAAGCTGCCATGCCAGAGGCGTCCATTTCGTTTTTCCAGATGTTCACACGGTGATTGATATCGGAGGACAGGATGCCAAGGTGCTTTCTCTGAATGAAAAAGGCCGTATGATGAATTTTGTTATGAATGACAAGTGTGCGGCAGGAACAGGAAGGTTTCTGGATGTTATGGCAAACATCCTGAAGCTGGATATTTCGCAGCTGGAGGTAGAGGCGGCCAAATCAGAAAATCCGGCCAGTATTTCCAGTACCTGTACGGTGTTTGCTGAGTCAGAGGTGATTTCGCAGCTGGCGGCAGGAACAAATCTTCCGGATCTGGTGGCAGGCATTTGCCAGTCCGTAGCAACAAGAGTGGCTTCCCTGGTCAGAAGAGCAGGAGTCAGAGAAAAGGTATGCATGAGCGGCGGCGTAGCCAGAAATGCCGGCGTGAGAAATGCTATGGCGAAGGAGCTTGGGGTTGAGATTGCATACAATGACATGGCCCAACTCATGGGTGCGCTGGGAGCTTCCCTGTACGCTTATGACAAAATAAAGAGTGGCGAAAACACTGCTCAATAAAAGGAATGAAACATAAAGGAGGTTTTCATTATGGGTGAAGAAGTAAAGAAAAGCAGACCTGCACCGGATCCGAATTCAGCGAAATTCAAACTGGGACAGATTGCAGCGAAGGCTTACAGTGACGCCATAGAGGCAAAGGCCAGAGGCGAAATGGTAGGTTGGTGTGCCAGTAACTTCCCGGTAGAGATTCCGGAAACACTGGGACTGTATGTCTGCTATCCGGAGAACCAGGCAGCAGCAATTGCAGCCAGAGGCGGCGGAGAGAGAATGTGTAATATCAGTGAAGGCGAGGGCTATTCCAATGATATCTGCGCATATGCAAGAACTTCTCTTGCATACATGAAGGTAAAGGATGCTCCGGAACAGAACATGCCTCTTCCTGATTTCGTTCTGTGCTGCAACAACATCTGTAACTGTATGATTAAATGGTATGAGAATATTTCTAAGGAACTGAATATTCCCATGATTATGATTGATATTCCGTTTAATCCGGATTATGAAGTATCTGATGCAGAGGTTGAGTACATAAAGGCTCAGTTCTGGGATGCGATTCACCAGCTGGAGGAGTACACCGGAAAGAAATGGAGCGATGAGCGCTTCAAAGAGGTTATGGAGATTTCCGGACGTTCCAGCCGCGCATGGCTGGAGGCAACAGAGCAGGCAAAATATACACCGTCTCCGTTCAATGGCTTCGACCTGTTAAACCACATGGCAGTTATGGTTACTGCCCGCGGTAAGAAAGAAGCTGCTGATGCAATGGAAACTCTGTTAAAGGAATACAAGGAGAATCACGAAAAAGGAACCTCTACCTTCCGTGCAGAGGAAAAATACCGTATCATGTTTGAGGGTATTGCCTGCTGGCCGTGGCTGAGAGTAACCTCCACCGGCTTAAAGAGCAGAGGCATCAACATGGTAACGACCATTTATGCAGATGCATTCGGATTTATCTACGATGACTTTGACGGAATGTGCCGGGCTTATGCAAATGTACCGAATGCTATGAACCTGGAGCACGCAAGAGATAAGCGAATCAAGCTTTGCAAGGATAACCATGTAGAGGGACTTCTGGTTCACACCAACCGTTCCTGCAAGCTGTGGTCCGGATTTATGCCGGAGATGAGCAGACAGATTGGTGAGGCCTGCGATATTCCGGTAGCTTCCTTCGACGGCGATCAGGCAGATCCGAGAAACTTCTCCGAGGCTCAGTATGATACCCGTGTTCAGGGCCTGATGGAAATTATGGAAGCAAACAAAGGAGGTAATTAAAATGGCAGTAAAGGAATTATTTGCGCAGCTTCATGAGGTTGCCGCAGCTCCGAAAAAGCAGCTGGAAAAATATCTGGCTGAGGGCAAAAAGGTTGTAGCTGTTGCTCCCGTTTACACTCCTCAGGAAATTATTCATTCTATGGGAATGGTTCCCATGGGCGTATGGGGCGCTGACATGGAACTGAATGAGTCCAAGAAGTATTATCCGGCTTTCATCTGCTCCATTATGCAGTCTATTCTGGAGCTGGGACTGAAGGGCGAGTATGACGGAGTTTCCGCCATCATCATTCCTTCTCTGTGCGACTCCTTAAAGACACTGGGACAGAACTGGAAATATGCAGTAAAGGATATTCCGTTTATTCCCATGACTTATCCGCAGAACCGGAAACCGGCTTACGGCGTAAAGTTTACAAGAGACGGTTATATAAGAGTTATCCGTGATTTAGAGGCAGCAACCGGCGCTCATTTTTCTGAATTTGCACTGGCTGAGTCTAACCGGATTTACAACGAGCACAATGCAGTTATGAGAGAGTTTGCAGAGCTTGCTTCAGAGGCAGAGATTACTGCTGCTGAGAGAAGCGATGTATTCAAGAGTGCATGGTTTATGCTTCCGGAAGAGCATACGGCTGTTGTTAAGCAGATTAATGAGGAACTGAAGAAGGGTCCGAAGGCAGAAGGCAAGGTTCGTGTTCTGGTAAGCGGAATTCTTGCAGATTCTCCGAACCTGTTAAAGATTTTTGATGACAACGGCATTAAGGTTGTTTTTGATGATGTGGCTCATGAATCCAGACAGTACAAGACCGACATTCCGGAGATGGAGAATCCGATTGACGCACTGGCTCAGAAATTTGCAGATATGGACAACTGCACACTGCTTTATGATAAGGATAAAAAGCGTGTGGACTACATTGTAGAGCAGGCAAAGAAACACGATGCCAAGGGTGTGATTGTTCTGATGACCAAATTCTGTGATCCGGAAGAATTTGACTATGTTCCGATTAAGAGAGCATGCGATGCAGCCGGACTGATGAACCTGAATATTGAGGTTGACCGTCAGATGGTAAATTACGAGCAGGCCAATACGATGATTCAGGCGTTTAAGGAAATGTTCTGATTGAAGGGGAAAGTCAGAGCAAAGTTTATTCTAAAAAAGAGAAGAGGAACTAATTATGATTAGTAAAGACAAAATGTCGGTTACAGTTGGTGTGGCTTTTGTATGGTTTACTACACAGTTCGGAGGCGGATTTGCATCAGGTAACCAGTTAAGACAGTACTTTGTACAGTTTGGTGTATGGGCATTTGCAACCTGTATTTTAGCACAGTTTATTGGCGCTTTTTATCAGTGGTATGGACTGCGCTATGCAAAGAAGCACAACGTATATGACTACAGAAGCTTTAATAACAGCTTTTACGGCAAATATTCACCGATTTTTTCCAACCTGTATGAGCTGGTGTATATTGTAACGATCTGTGTTGCTCCGGCCGCTGCCTTTGCAACCGGTGTAAGTACCATGGAAAGTGCATTTGGCATTAACCATTGGGTAGGAACTGCTTTTGTAGGCGTGTTTATCTTCATAGTTGCCGTTTACGGCACCAACGTTGTACGTAAGGTGGCATCCACTCTTTCGGTTCTGATTGTTGCAGGACTGCTTATTGTATATATCCCCAACATTATTGCTCAGTGGGGCGATATTTCTGCAAATATTGCAGCAAGCGCAGCAAATCCAGCTCCCGCAGGAAAGGCTTTATGGACCAGCATCGTGTATGCTGCATTCCAGCTTGCTGCTATTGGACTGCTGTTCCAGCATGCAAAGCCTTTTGAGAGTCCGGAAGATGCAAAGACATCCATGGTGTATGGTTTCTTCGTAAATAGCATTACTTGTCTGATGGCAGTTCTTGGTCTGATGGCAATTACCAATGATCCGAACTTTGCAACTGAGAGTATTCCGCTGCTGATTCTGGTAAACAGAGGTGTTGCACCGTCTGTATTAAGACCGATTATCTCTATCCTGATCGTTCTTGGTTCTGTTTCTACAGCAGTAAATATGATTGCAGGTATGTCTAACCGTGTATGTTCTTCTCTGGATAAGAACTTTGATCCGACTGCAAAACCAGGAAAAAACGTTATTATTGTTACCCTGGTATGCACCATTCTTGCATTCCTGATTGCTCAGCTTGGTCTGAACAAGATCGTAGCAGTTGGTTATGCTTATCTTGGGTACTTGACGATTCCGGTTATTATGATTCCATATGTAGTACATATGATTGCTACAAAGTTTGATACAAAATAAGGATGTTATCCGATAAAACGCGTGTGATGCGCGTTTTATCGCGTAAAGAAAGTTGTATACAAGTATACAGCTTGCCTCAACGACAGGGGAGCAGATTATGAGTCTAGTTTCTAAAACAATCGGAACAATCCTGCATGAGCGGGCCGAAAAAACTCCAGACTGTCCGGGAATTGGATATCGGGATTACCTGTATTCCTGGAAAGAAACGGATGAAATTTCTGACTTTCTGGCAGCCAGATATCTGGAGCTGGGAATCAGAAAGGGAAGCCATGCAGCCATATGGAGCGTCAACAGCCCAAACTGGGTGTTTTGCTTTTTTGCCTTATTGAAGATAGGTGCGGCGGCAGTGCTGGTCAATACCTGCTATAAGGAAAATGAGCTGGAGGGAATTTTACGGGATAATGATGTAGAGTATCTGTTTTATGGATATGGCTGTAAAAGCACCGTATATGAAGATATGTTAAAGAAAATTCCTGCAGAAAACCTTCCATATCTGAAAAAAATTGTTCCTCTGGAGGAGGATCCGGTGAACAAATGGTATCAGAGATCCGGATTCCCTCTGGAGCTCTCCGGCCAGGAAAAGAAGAGGCTTGATGAAAGAAAAGCTGAGGTAATGCCAGAGGATACGGCCTGTATGATGTTCACATCAGGCACAACCAGCAGACCAAAAGGGGTAATGCTGTCTCATTTCAGCCTGGTGAATAACTCGGCAGAGATTGCCAGACAGATGCGCTGGAGTCAGAAGGACAAGCTGTGTATTTCCGTACCGCTGTTTCACTGCTTTGGAATAACAGCGGGAATTCTCTGCTGTATTCACAGCGGGGCTCAGGCTCATCTTCTGAAATACTATAAAACAATAGATGTACTGGAACAGGTGCAGAAGTACCGGTGTACAGTGCTCAATGGTGTCCCTACCATGTTTCTGGCAATTCTTCATAACCAGAACCGTTCACAGTATGATCTTTCTTCTCTGGAAAGCGGTATTATTGCAGGTTCTCCTGTGCTTCCGGTGGAATACGAGGAAATCTGCCGGGAACTGGGAATGAAGCATTTGCAGGTGTCCTATGGGCAGACAGAGGCTTCTCCCTGTATTGCAATTTCAGACTATGAGGATTCTTTGGAGTTAAAATCCCACACATCAGGGCGTCCGATTCCAGATATTGAGTTTGCGGTACAGCAGTCCGATGCCACCCGGAATGAGTCGGTGGAGGGCTGCCGTAAAGATGTCTGCGGACGGTATGCGGGAATCTGCGGAGAAATTGTAGTTCGAGGGTATAATGTGATGCAGGGCTATTATAAACGGCCGGAGGAAACAAAGGAGGCTGTGGATCCAGATGGATGGCTGCACACAGGGGATCTTGGTTATGTGGATGAGAATGGATGTCTTCATGTAACCGGAAGAATGAAAGAAATGATTATTCGAAGCGGGGAAAATATTTCTCCCGCAGAAATAGAAAACTGTATTATTGAAATGCCGGAGGTGGAAGCGGTAAAGGTAATCGGCATTCCTGCAAAGGTACTGCAGGAGGAGATTGCAGCCTGTATTATTCCCAGAGACGGAGCCGTGATTGATGAAGAAAAGGTAAGGGCTTATGTGAAATCCCGTCTTTCTGATTACAAGGTTCCAAAATACGTTCTGACATTTCAGACATTTCCAATTAACGCCAGCGGAAAAGTTCTTTTCAGGGATCTTCGGGTTCAGGCAGGCGAAATGATAAACCTAAAACATTAAGGAGGAACAAGCATGTATTTAACAGAACAGCATGAGTTAGTGAGGAAATTGGCCAGAGAGTTTGCTGAGACAGAGCTGACCAAGGAAATCCTTGACGAGGTGGAGGAATCCGAGGTATTCCCGGAGGAAATTCTGGACAAAATGGCAAAGGCCGGATTTTTTGGAATTAAGGTTCCGAAGGAATATGGCGGTCAGGGCGCAGATGCACGCTCCTATGTAATTGTTATGGAAGAGATGGCAAGAGTCAGCGGTGTAGCAAGCATTTATGTTTCTTCTCCCAACTCCTTATCCGGCGGCCCGTTCCTGCTTTCCGGAACAGAAGAGCAGAAGGCAAAATATCTGACACCGGTTGTAAAGGGTGAAAAGAAGGTCTGCTTTGCACTGACAGAGCCCGGCGCTGGTTCTGATGCAGGCGGTATGACTACAACTGCAGTAAAGGATGGAGATTACTATATTTTAAATGGCCGTAAGACCTTTATTACCATGGCTCCTCTGGCAGACTGGGCAGTTGTTTATGCAAAAACCGATATGACCAAGGGAACCAGAGGAATTTCTGCTTTTGTAGTAGATATGAAGCTTCCAGGCGTTTCCTGCGGAAAGCCGGAGAACAAAATGGGTGTAATCGGCTGTGCTACCAGTGATATTATTCTGGACAATGTAAGAGTACATAAGAGCGATCTTCTGGGTGAAGAAGGAAGAGGCTTTGTCAATGCAATGAAGACTCTGGATACAGGACGTCTGGGTGTTGCAGCTCAGGCTATCGGCGTAGCTCAGGGCGCTTTAGACGAGGCTATTAAATACGCAAAAGAAAGAAAACAGTTTGGCAGAAGAATTGCAGATTTCCAGGCTATCAGCTTCATGATTGCAGATATGGCAACCAAGCTGGAGGCAGCAAAGAATCTGGTATACAAGACTGCTTACTTAATGGATACTCACCAGGATGCTTCCATGGCAGCATCTATGGCCAAATATTATGCAGCAGAGGTCTGCAATGAAATTGCTGCAAAGGCAGTACAGATTCACGGCGGATACGGCTTTATTAAGGATTATAAGGTAGAAAGAATGTATCGTGACTGCCGCGTATTTACGATTTATGAAGGTACCAGCCAGGTACAGCAGATGGTAATCGCAGGAAAATTGCTGAAGAAATAGGAGGAGCTGAGAGAATGAAGATATTAGTATGTGTAAAGCAGGTGCCAGATACCAATGAAGTAAAAATTGATCCGGTAAAGGGAACCCTGATTCGTGACGGCGTGCCCAGTATCTTAAACCCGGATGATGCCAATGCACTGGAGGCAGCTCTTCAGATTAAGGATCAGAATCCGGATACCACAGTTGCTGTTCTGACTATGGGACCGCCTCAGGCAACCTATATGCTGAGAGAGTGCCTTGCTATGGGCGCTGATGAGGCATATCTGTTAAGCGACCGGGCATTCGGCGGCGCAGATACCTGTGCAACCTCTACCACCATTGCGGCAGGTATCCGCAAGGTTGGAGATGTAGATGTTATCTTTGCCGGACGTCAGGCAATCGACGGAGATACGGCTCAGGTTGGCCCGCAGGTGGCACAGAGACTGGGTCTGCCGGTTGTAACCTACGTTCAGGATATTCAGATGGGCGATGGCAAGGCTGTTGTTCAGAGACAGCTGGAGGATGGATATGAGATCATCGAGGTACAGACTCCCTGCCTGCTGACTGCAGTAAAAGAGCTGAACCAGCCCAGATACATGAGCATCGGCGGCATCGTTGATGCATATAAGAAAGAAATTACCGTTTGGGATCACAATGCAGTAGAGCTGGATCCGAAGGACTGCGGCCTTAACGCATCCCCGACCCAGGTATTCCGTTCCTTTACACCGCCGCAGAAAGGCAAAGGCGAGATGTTAAGCGGAAGCATTCAGGAAATGAGTGCGGTACTTGTTGGCAAGCTGAGAGAGAAACACTATATCTAAAGGGAAAGGATGTATAGAAAATGGCAGTAAATGTAATCAAAGAAAAATGTAAAGGCTGTTCCATCTGCGTAAAGAACTGTCCTTTTGAAGCAATTACCATGGAAAACAAGATCGCAGTCATTGGAACTGCCTGTACCGGATGCGGTGTCTGCGTAGAGAAATGTCCTTTCAAGGCCATTGAGAAAACTGAGGAAGAGCGGGAAGTAAAGGATTTAAGTGCATATAAGGATGTATGGGTATTTGCAGAGCAGAGAGACGGAGTGATCATGCCGGTTGTTATTGAGCTTCTGGGCGAGGGCAAGAAGCTGGCAAACGAAGTAGGATGTAATCTCTGCGCAGTTCTCTGCGGACATCATGTAGAAGGTCTGGCAGATCAGCTGTTTGAGTATGGCGCAGATAAGGTATATGTGGCAGATCATGAAGAACTGGCAACCTATCGTACCGATGCATACACCAAGGTAATCAATGATGCGATTGAGGAATATAAGCCGGAGATCGTGCTGTTAGGCGCAACTCATATCGGACGTGATCTGGGTCCCTGTCTGGCAGTTAAGGCAAATACCGGTCTGACTGCAGACTGCACCAAGCTGGAGATTGATCCGGAAGATAAGAAGATCAAACAGACCCGTCCGGCATTCGGCGGAAACTTAATGGCTACGATCGTATGTCCAAACCATCGTCCGCAGATGTCTACTGTTAGACCGGGCGTTATGGAGAAGGCTGCATTCGAGGAAGGCCGCAAGGGCGAGCTGGTTAAGCTGAATGTAGAATTTAAGGAAGGCGATATTCGTACCAAGGTTCTTGAAATTGTGAAGACCATGAAGGACACCGTATCCCTGACAGATGCCGAGATTATTGTATCCGGCGGCATGGGTCTTGGAAAGCCGGAGGGCTTTGAGCTGTTAAAGCAGCTGGCTGACAAGCTGGGCGGTATCGTGGCAGCTTCCAGAGCAGCAGTTGATGCAGGCTGGATTGACCATGCATATCAGGTTGGTCAGACAGGAACTACAGTAAAACCGAAAATTTATATTGCCTGCGGTATTTCCGGCGCGATTCAGCATGTAGCAGGTATGCAGAATTCCGAGCAGATTATTGCAATTAACACCAATGAGAATGCTCCTATCTTTGAAATTGCAGACTACGGCATTGTAGGAGATCTGTATAAAGTAATTCCGGCTATTATGGAAGCACTGGACAAATAAATCGGAAAAAATGGGAAAAAGAAGAATATAAAGGAGGATATAGTAATGAGTAAAAAATTACTGGAAGGTGTAAAAGTTGTAGAGCTTGCTACCTTTATTGCAGCAGCAGGCGCAGGCCGTTTTATGGCAGACTGCGGTGCAGACGTTATTAAAATTGAGTCTGCAAAGGGTGATCCGCTGAGACATACCGCTCCCTCCGAGGGAAGACCTCTGGATATGTATGAGAATACAACCTGGGATCTGGAGAACGGAAATAAGAGATGTATTTCTCTGAACATGAAAACTCCGGAAGGTAAAGAGGCTTTCTTTAAACTGCTGGAGGATGCAGACGTTCTGATTACCAACTGGAGAGTACAGGCTCTGCAGAGAGCAGGTCTTGACTATGAGACTCTGAAGGTAAGATTCCCGAAGCTGGTTTACGCAATCGTTACCGGTTACGGTGAGTATGGTCCGGATAAGGATCTTCCGGGATTTGACTTTACCGCATTCTTTGCAAGAGGCGGATATCTGGATTCCCTGCGTCAGAGAGGAACCGTTCCCTTTAACGTTGTTCCCGGCGTTGGCGATCACAACGTAGCAATGAACCTGGCTGCTGGTATTCTGGCTGCTCTGTATCATGCAAAAATGACCGGAGAGGGAGAAAAGGTTGAAACCTCTCTGTTTGAGACAGCAGTATACAACATGGGTATGATGGTTCAGGCTGCAAACTACGAAGGTATTGCACAGCAGTATCCGATCAATATCCGTGAGGGTGCAAACCCCTTCAACTCTGCATGGAGAACTGCAGATGACAGATTTATTCAGACCTGTATGCCGGATTACAACATGTACTACAAGCAGTTTATGAAAGCTCTGGGAAGAGAAGATCTGATTGATGATGAGAGATACTTCCCGATTCAGAATCTGCAGGCAAAGGGCCTTGGTACTGAGATGTACGATATCTGTATGGAAGCTATGAGCAAAAAGACAGCAGCTGAGTGGCAGCCGATTCTGAGAGAGGCTGACGTGGCATTCAGTCTGGCACAGTCCTGGAGCGAGATTCTGGAAGACGAGCAGGCATGGGCCAACAACTGTCTGTACAAGATGCAGTATGACAATGGAAATACCAGAACTCTGGTAAGACCGCCGGTAAAATTCCAGGAGATGGGTGTTCCGGAATACAAGGGCGGCCCGCTGATTGGTGAGCAGGGTCCGGAGATTCTGAAGGATCTGGGATACACCGATGAGCAGATTCAGGAATATCAGGAAAAGGGCATTCTGTTTGTCTGGAAGGATGACAGAAAGTAATAAACAAAGTGAAGCAGGTTGCGGAAGATATTTATGAAGTAAAGCTGCCTCTTGCAGGCTCCTCGCTGAAGGAGCTGAGCAGCTATATCATAAAAGGCCGGGAAAGAAGCTGTATTATTGATGTAGGCTTTGAGACAGAGGAATGCACAGGAATTCTTCTGGCGGCAGTGGATGCTCTGGCCCTGGATCGAAGCAAAACAGATATCCTCCTTACTCATTCCCATCGAGATCACTGCGGCAATCTGCCGAATCTGTATCAGCAGTTCGGCAGAATCCGCTGCAGTGCCTGGGATGCCATGGAGATTACCGGACAGGATCCTGTATCCAGAGAGGCATATATGGAAAACAGCTTTTTAAAATGTGGGATTCCAGGAAAGCTTCTGGAGCATATGCCTCCGCAGATTGATATTTCTGTTCCTGTTCCGCCGGAAAAGATTTCTGTGGCAGAGGAGCAGGATGTACTTTCTTATGGAAGGTATCGCTTTCGCGTACTTGATTTGAAGGGGCATATGCCCGGGATGATTGGATTCTACGATGAAGGCGCGGGGATTTTCTTTTGCGGCGATCATGTACTGAATAAAATAACGCCTAATATTGGCTATTATAAGGAAGGCGATCATTCGCTGGCCAATTATATTAACAATCTGAAAAAAATCAGAAACCTTCCGGTAACTCATGTGTTTCCGGCTCATCGAGGGGAAATTGCCTGTCTTTCTGAGCGGGTGGATGAGATTTTGGAGCATCACAGAGAACGTCTGGATGAAATAACAGGTGTTCTTTCTGCAAAGCCCATGTGTGCTTTTGAGGCAGCCGGGAAAATGACCTGGTATTATAAAGAAGGGAATTTTCAAAACTATCCTTTGGTGATGAAATGGATGGCCACCTCCGAGATTCTTGCTCATCTGCAGTATTTGTGGGAGCAGGGAGAGGTCAGCCGTTTTGGCGGCCCGGGAGAAACGTATATTTACCGGTATGGAAGCTGATAGAGAGAAAGCAGGCCGCAGCAGGAGGCGGTTTGTATGGGGCTATCGGGAAATAGATAGTTCTAAATAAGGGCAGACGTGACTCATGCGAGTCACATCTGCCCTTAAAACTTTTCCATAAAAGGAACATAAAATCTCCAGTTATATAAAGCTGCAGGATCATGAAAAACGGAAATTCCCATAGAAGATCAGATATAAAAAACACTGATTTCTACAGGAGATTCTTATTTTAAGAGTTAGAAGATAAAAAACGGTATTTACCGATAGCCCCGTTATCATTAAGTCTCAGAATTCGCATTAACAGCAATGTACTTTTGATGTTGACTTCTTGGTTTGTCTGGAATAGTCATTTGCAGTTGGCCTTTCTCAAGTAAAGGACGAAAATAGTTTTTTGTAAAACTTTTTGTGTTTTTATATCCACAATATTCTGCAATTTCTGCCTTAGAGTGTGGTTCCTTATAGCAAAAAGAAAGAATCTTGTCTTCAATCGTCACTTGGGTTCTCACTTGGGTTCTCACTTGGGTCTCTGCTTGGGTCTTTTCCTGCGGACCAACCTTTTCAACTGCAACCGGAGTAAGCGGAATGATAGTACGGAACACATCACCCTCTATAAATTCCGGTATTCCACCAGAATATAGCTGCGTGTATTTGTAAGTATTTCTCATACCAGACCCCAATTCATCAGCAAGTCCTATTTCGCGGAATACCTTTGAAATCGGAGGGTTTTTGGCATACGGCTCAAAAGAAGACAACTGCAAAGCCCCATGTCCATGAGAGCGGTTTGCGTTTTCCGTGTAAAGGCGCTCCTTCTCAATGACAAATTTTGCAATGTACCCGCTGGAATAATCACGGTGTGCCAGACTGTTGGAGAAAATCTCACGCAAGATCTGGTCTCTGGCGCTGATACTTTGAATCCCTTCCTGAACAAATGGGTCGCTGAGATGTTTTTGTCCAAAGGCAATCAATCGGTCATAGGTTTCCAGAAGATTGGTAATGATTACATCCCGGTCATCGTAACGATCCAGATTTTCAACCCGGAAAATGGCGTCGGTCTTATGCTGCGGAAGAACAGACATAATGGTGGAGTCTTTTCCAAACAGGAGAATAGCTGCAAGGGTGATTCCCTCGATCTGCCGTTCTTCATCTCTTAAAATAAGTCCTGCGCTGTGAAGAAGTTCTTCATCTGTGAATTAGTTTCAGAAGTTCGGCTTCTGTCATAGGAGCAACAGTCCCCTTTCAGTTTCAATGTCGCTTTTTATTATATGGGATTTTTCCTAAAATATCAAATTCAATTTTCTCAGAAGGAGGAAGGTAATTATGGCAACCACGCGTATCATGCCGCTTCATGTCGGCAAAGGCCGCACAGAAAGTCGGGCAATCAGTGAC